>ERZ1740068.149-NODE-149-length-44599-cov-7.710242_pt1 | contig 44599 bp, 32 predicted proteins | sample MGYA00581735_ERZ1740068 | MGnify/ENA primary metagenome ERZ1740068 (study PRJEB43018, sample SAMN04849740) | marine metagenome | isolation source: floating plastic debris | place: Pacific Ocean | collected 2008-08-30 | study: EMG produced TPA metagenomics assembly...
ACATTTCTCCAAAATAGTCGAGACCGTGATTGGTGAGCAAGATTTTGTTGCGCGCAAAAACTTTACGCAACACATTTTTTCAAAATAGTTGAGACTGTGATTGGTAAGCAAGATTTTGTTGCGCGCGAAAACTTCGCGCAACGGCGGCATCGTCTAACCGTTTTGTTGCGCGGCCAAATCTCACGCAACACTTTTTCTTGTAATAAAGTTTTGAATTAGATGTGCCTGTTGGGAAATGGCTAAGCAAAAATCTGAGCCACAAAAAAAGCCATCCCAAAGGATGGCTTCTAAAAAATATGTAGCGTGCGATTAGTTAGTCGCTACTGCTTTCTTTTTCCGTTTGCGGGTTTGCTTTCGGTAGTGGTAGCGGTGGCCTGCGAAGTAGTGGCAGTGTTAGTGGCTGATTCAGAGCTGGAAGCTGTTGAAGCAGAAGCTTTGCTTTTGTTGCATGTTTTCACGCAAGTTTTTGCACAAGACTTTTTAGCGGTGGTGTTGGAAGACGTTTGGGCCGAAACGCTCAAGGAGAGGGCAACAGCGACCATCGTCATGGCTGAAAGTTTAAGAATGCTTTTCATATTACTAAGGCTGTTTACTGCAAATTCTATTTAAAGTTACCGCTATTCGGAAAGATGGCCAACAAGGCTTGTTCGTTCAGGTTGATCCTTATTGGCCTTGAATCAAACGCTGAGCATCGCCAGCGGAAATGATGTTGCCATCGTTCTCACCTACAACGAAGCCTTTCACGCCTTGTTGCTCCAGGGTATCCATAAAGTTGCGGGCTTGCTGGTAGTCTACAAAATCGCCAATGAAGTAACGGGTAATACCGTCATCACCAGTTTGTTGGTCTACATCGCCAAGAGTCATGAACTTCTCGATCACATCTACCGGAATGTCTTGCTCATAAGCTCCGATCTGAACACGGAAACGTACGTTCGTTGCGTTGGCATTGTTACCAGTCGATGCATTGCCCAAATTCACATCCGGTGCCAGAGTAGCTCCAGCATCAGTCAGGCGCACTTTCTGACCATCCTTAAATGGCACCACAAAGGCATCTTCAAATCCGGCTTGTACAATTCTGATTTTGGCACTGGCGGCTTCAGAATAAGAAGGATAAGCTCCGGTATAGTAGCGGGTCAGGCCGTCTTCAGTTCTGATTTTTACCATTTTGGGCAAGCCTTCAAACATAGCATTGGGTGGCTCGTTGCGGAAGGCACCCACCTGAACACGGTAGGCACGGCCTGCCGGAGGCGTCACTTCACGTTCTTCGCCTGCATCGTCAATTTCGATGTAGGCAAGGCTCACCTCGGTGCGTTCACCCGACTCGTTGCGTACAATTTCTTCCGTATCAATGCCTTTTTCTTTCAAGCCCATTTTGATCTTGATGGCATCATCGAGTTCCGTTTCTTCTCCTACGTAAATGGTGGTTTTACCATCCGACTCTTCTACCGTTACGCCTTCCAGGGAAAGAATTTCATTGGCTACACTTTCGGGCAGATCTCCTTCAAACTCGCCATATTTCACACTGTAGGTTTTCGACGTCCGGCGTTTTACCTGAATCTGCGTACCGTCAGTAGCCGCAAAGTTGGTGTCTTTGATCACCACATATTTTCCGGTAGTGTCGATGTAGGCGAGGTAGAGGCGCTCCAACTGTTCTTCCGACATCTGCACGCCACGGTTGTCTACGTAGGAACTGTCGGGCGAATCAATTTCATCGTCACGGTGGTTCACAAAACCATCTTCGTCCGAATCGAAAGGACAACCTTTTTCATCTACCGGCTCTCCGGGAGGAGTTTGTGGACAAGCATCTTCGATATCGATTACGCCATCACCGTCTTCATCGCCCACATCAGCCAACAGTGGTCCGGGGTCGTCTTTGTCTTTTTTGGTGCGTTTGTTTGAACCAAAATTGTAGTTGAGGTTCACATTCGTGAACAATAACAAGTCGTTGCGACTGTCGCCTTGGCGGTTGCCCAAGCTTTCATCGGTCAAGCCATCAATGCGGTCGGTAAGGGTGTAGTGAAGGGTGGTTCCAAAGCGGAAAGAAACTTTATCGGAAATGTACATGTTGGCACCAATTCCGATGGGAATGGCCCAGGTACGTTCGTCATAAGCTCCAAAGCCGTCGAGATTCAGTGCCCGAATATCGGACTCGTATTCGTAGTCACGCTGGATACGTATGGCATTTTCGGCGTTGGGATCATTTTCGGCCAAATTGCGGATACTTCCATCGGACCAATAGTTGTAGGTGTTGCCAAACTCGTCTTGTAGATCGGTTTTGGACAGAAACTCCATCGACTCGATGCCCACGGAGATGAATGGATCGATGATGCGATCGGGTTTCAACAAGTGGTCGAAGTTGTAGGCCAAGGCAATACCACCGGTAGTAATGGTGGATTCAAAATTGAGGTTGCGGTCCAGTGAACGTTCGTTAGCGCTCACTTTTCCGGTCATCACATGAAAACTAAGGTCAAGGTAGTTGTTGAGGCTTTGCGTTACCCGCAATTCATAGCCCAGGTTGTTGACCAGTGGGTTGTTGGTGGATTCGCCTTTACTAATCTCACCGTAATAGGTGAGCATTCCGATTCCAAGGCCAATGGTGGGGCGGAATATGAATTCAGATTCTGTATCCTCTGTGCTTTCATCGGGATTACCAGTAGCAGTAGTTGTACTGGCATCCTGGGCCAACAGGAAGCCTGGAAGCAATAAAAAGGAAAAAATCCAAATGAGATACTTTGGCATTCTCAAAGGTTTGGGTTGGGGCGTCTCCAGCAAGACGAACATTTGACAAAATGGTTTGCCAAAATGTTAACAAATACCTTAAATCGGCCTAAGATAAGCAATAACTCTGCACTTGCCCAAATTATTCTAAGAATGCCAAGGCCAAATATGCCTCGTTCAGGCTCGATAGAGGCTTATTGAAACCACTTTTGGTTGGTGATCATCAACGCTTCCTGAACCGTGATTCGGGTACCATCGTTGTAGGCAGTAACGAATGGGCCAGGAAAGTTGTGGCCTGCTGCTTTGTAGTCTTCACGCTGGTCGCGGGCACCTTTGTACACGCCAAATCCACCCGTGGTGTACTTGATCCAACCTTCGTGATTTTCAATGTAGAAAGGTCCTGAAAAGCTGTGGCGTTTCTCAAAGTAGGCTTTGTCGACCATGTTTTTACCGGCCGAAATCTGTACGCGATATACTACCCCAGTTTGTGGATCAGGCACATTGGTCACTCCATTGCCTCCGTTTTGTCCATTGTTTTGCTGTGCCAATGCGGCTTGTTCAGCCGCTTTTTTACGTTCTTCTTCAGCTTTTCTACGGTCGGCTTCGGCTTGAGCCAATCTTGCAGCTTCGGCTTCGGCTTTGGCTTTTTCTTCCTGTGCGATGCGCTCCGCTTCTTCAGCCTGACGCCTGGCTTCGGCCTCTGCATCTGCAACACGTTTGGCTTCTTCGTCAGCCAGGCGCTGGGCCTCTTCTTCTGCTTTGCGTTTGGCTTCGTCGGCTGCGGCTTGCGCTTGTGCCGGATCTTCTACTTGTTGCTCGGTAGAGTTGCCACCTTGTTGTTGGTCCAGTTCACGTAAGCGGGCCAGTTCTTCTTCTTTTTTACGTTGGGCTTCTTCTTCAGCCGCTTTTTTCTGGGCCAAAATTTCTTCCCGGGTCATGGCGCCAGCGTTAGCAGGATCAGCAGGATCGGCCGGGTCGGGCTGTTGTACTACAGGATCACTGGGAGTCGCCTCGTCCAAGGTAGTTACCTCGGTAGTAGTAATGGGTTGTTTTTTAGTTTCCTCTTCTTGTAAATAGGAGAATTTTCCCTCCATGTTTTCAAAATCTGGATCTTCTCCTTCTACCGTTACTTTATAGCTGACTGTGAAAATGTTGTCGTCGGGCAATTTCATCCAAACAAACTTGGCTTTTTCATCTACCGTGGAGAAAACAGCGTTTTTATTTTCTACTACTGACGCTTTAGCACCTTCGGGCAAATACTCTTCTACTTTTGCAAATTGACTCAAGCCCTCTTTTTCTACCGTTAGGCTCACCTCATATTCGTTGGCTGAGGTTTGGGTAACGGATCGGGTACAGCCGGCATTAACCACTATCGGATCGTTGGCATTTTCTTCCCCTGGCAGGGTACCTACAATGATTTGATGCGCAGGAATGTTGTAATTCACTTTATCGTTGCCATCCAAAGCCGAAAACTTTCCAGTGATATCGAAAGCTTGGTTCATGTTGGGGCCCGTCTTGATTTTCAAGGCCACCACAAACTCTTCGTCGGCTGGGAGCGACAACCAGGTAATTAAAATTTTCTGGTTTTGAAAGGTGAAGCTTCCGTCTCGAACATCCACCATTTCAGCGGTAAAGCCTTCTGGCAATTCCATGGTGAATTTTCCGTATTCATCCAGTTTCCCCTTATTGAAAACCAAGTCGACACTAAATTCGGCCGAGTTTTCAACTTGCGCAGGCAAATTGTGGGTAACGGTGATGTCGGAGCCTAAGGTTAATTCGAAAAGGAGGAGGGCAAAAACGTTGAAAACAACAAACAACTGACTGACCATAAGTGTCCTAAATTGATGGAGCGGTACTTGGTAATGAACAAATCTATCCGAATCACGGCCTTGCTTTTGGTTGTTAATAACGGATTTACAAACACGAAAATGTTAACAACAGCCCCGTCAATGGCTCTAAAACCGGGGGGCGGAGCCTCTTCAAAATGCACTTTTTAAGAAGTGGGGAAAACGAAAAAGCCCCGACGGGTCAAAGGCCAGTCGGGGCTGAAAAAATAAATTGCTATGCTCTTAGAAATTCGGGCGCAGCATGTATTGTGCATAAAACTGTTCAATCTCTTCCACCGCGGCTTGCGGGGTGTCTACTACCTTGAGTAAATCGAGGTCTTCGGGGCTGATGTTTTTTTCTTCCAGTAGGGTGTTTTTCACCCATTCAATGAGGCCCGACCAGTATTTTCTGCCCACACAAACAATTGGGAAGCGGGCGATTTTGTAGGTCTGAATCAGGGTGATGGCCTCAAACAATTCGTCGAGGGTACCAAAACCGCCGGGCAGGGCGATGAATCCTTGGGAGTATTTCACAAACATCACCTTACGGACAAAAAAGTAATCGAAGGTGATGAGTTTATCGCTGTCGATGTAGGGGTTGGAACCCTGTTCAAAAGGCAATACAATGTTGAGACCTACTGATTTGCCATTGCCACGGCGGGCTCCTTTGTTGGCTGCTTCCATAATTCCGGGGCCACCACCAGAAATTACACCGTATCCTTTGGTAGTAAGTTGGTAGGCAATTTCTTCGGCCATTTGATAGTAGGGGTGCTCGGGTTTGGTGCGTGCAGAACCAAATACCGAAACGCAAGGGCCGATTTTCGATAATTTTTCGAATCCTTCTACAAATTCGGCCATGATTTTGAAAATGGCCCACGAATCGTTGGTCTTGATTTCGTTCCAGGTTTTATTCGCAAACGCTTCTTTGATGCGGTCTTCACTCATATCAGTCGGTTTAATTAAAAAGTTAGGGGAAACTTATTAACGTAGAAAGTCGCTATTTCGTTTCTGACGACCGCAAGATAAAGGCCACCGGCAGGCTCAGGAGCAACCCGGTGAAGGTAACGGAGAGGAACTGCCAGATACTTCGGGTAAGGGCTACCTGACCCGGTGTAACATTCAGTTCTTGCCCTTGTTCTTTGGCAGCTTCGTTGTTCGCTTGTGCCAAGGTTTCCAAGTATTCGGGATTGAAATCGGAGAGGTAGAACCAAAAGGCCAGGGCCGATACCAGGGCGGCCATCACCGACATGTTGAGCCCGGTGAGAAAGCCTTCTTTCAACGGAAGTTGGTTCTGGTGTTCTTGTTTCATTTTCCAAAGCCCAATGCCCAACAGGCCGAGAAACAAAGCATAATAAATGATCTGTAGCACGGTGCCCACCGGTTGGGGTTCCAGATCGTAAGCTCCGGTTTCGGTCAGGTAAATTTCCCAACTCAAGAGAAAAAGGGCGGTGAGGGTTCCGTAGATAAATGGATGTCGCATTCCGGGTTTAGCGCTTGGTGCCTTTTCGAGTCAATGGTTTGCTACTTTGACGAAGCGTCATTTTTTGAACACATCGAAAATAGGAACTTCCGATCGTTTTTCTGCTGGGTAGGGATGGGTGAGTGCAACCGAATCGACTTGGTAGAAGCGTGCCCAACCTTCGTTGATCCAATGCCAATTTTCCCGTGTTAAATCGGGCACATAAAGTGATTTGGGGCGGGCTAGCAGGGGCGGGAGAAAAATTTCTTTTTCCGGAGTATGCTTCAGTTGCCGGTACCGGTCTTCCATTTGGGCGGCATAAATCGCGGTGTCTCCACCAAAAATATTGCTCATGATTTGAAGGCTATTGCCAGTGACCAATAGGCCTACCAGAAAAGCGATCCAAAGCACGCGGGAGGCGGTATTGAACCAGGGCCGGTAAAAATCCCGGGCAAAAAAAGCGGGCCAAAGCATTGTTAGGGCCAAGCTCAACGGTAAAACCACAATCCACGCCAGGTTAAGGGTGCGGTGTTGGCCCAGAATTCCAGTGGCCCAATAAGGAGGGAATACCGCCAATACGATGGGCAAGAGCAGCAAAAGGAACCAAAGCCAGCGTGGAAGGGGTGATTTGGTCGGTCGGGTCTTTTGTAACATTATCCACCCGATAAACGCCAATAAGGGTAGGTTCACCCCCCAAACCAACAGGAACCGACCAGTTTGCAAACCGGTCATCATCACGCTATTGGCCAACAGGCCTCCATCGGCATACTTATCGGCCCGGGCCAGGTTGCCGCTGGTATTTTGCAAAACGAATAAGAGCAAAATGGGGAGAAGCGATAAAATCAGCCACCACCAACGCCGGTGGCGGTGCTGCCGAAAAGCCGAAAAGGTGAACACTCCGTTGATACCGGCTGCCAATAGCAGGCCAACTTCGCTGAAGCCGCTCAAGAGTAGAAGCAACAGGGCACAGGCCCAACCTTTGTGTTTGCCTACTCCTTGGTAAAAAGAGTTGGCCCATCGGAAATAGATCAACAACAGCAAGGCTGGCCAGAAATAGGTGATGGCGCCCGGAAACCAATAAAGTCCTTCGGCAAGTGTTGGTAGGCGGTGCAGGTAGAGCAGGGAAAAAGCCATTGCAGCCCACCAACGGGTGGGTGAAGAAAGCGGGGGCAAACCCGGGCTGCCCAAAAAGTAACGAGCGGCCAACACCAATCCAGTGAGGTGAACCACCGGCAACAAACGGTAGAAGAACAACATCCACTCTTCCAAAAGCAAGGGGTGAAGGGTGAGTACGGCGGTAGCCGCCCAGCGGGCATTCACCACTTCCCACCAAAACAGGTTGGCTGCCCAATATCCCCGGTCACGCGATTCGAAGGCATAGAAAAAGTCGTCGGCGGCCGGAACCGCAAACCAGCAAAGCCCCAGGTAGGGAAGTGCCGCCAGCAGTAGGCCCACCACACCCACCCGCCAATACCACGGGTGTTGCTCAAGGGAGACCATCGGGAACGGCGTTGGTAGGGGCCCAGATCGGCAACAAAAGTTGGGCAAATTGAAGGTTGGCCGCTCCGTTCAAATGGCTGGGGTCCGCGAAATCCCGGACTGTCCACGGATGGGCTACTATTTGCCTGGCAAAGACGGCTTCCGATTGCCGTGCCTCTGCTTCCATGGCCCGGTTGAAATGCCCGAGGGTAGAAAGCATTTCTTCCTCTGGCACAAAGGGCACCCACCACGCCAGTTGATCGTTGGCAATGGCTTCGGCGTGCAACAGCTGAGGGACAAAGATTGGTTGCGCACCCATTCCCTTGATCAAGGCCACCAATGTGTGCAGGTTTTGTGCATACGATTCCAGCGCCAGGTTTGCCGTGGTATCCGACCAGGATTTATACTGTTGGTAGTAGCTGGAGGTTGGATAAAGGTCCAACTCTTGCAAGCCAATCACCACCGACTTGAGCATCGCCAAAGGTGGCAGGCGGTTGCGGTAAGATTGTCCCAGGCCCAGTCGTAGGTTAGGTTCGTGAAAGTTGGACTGATCCCGTTCGAGGCCAGCCACAAAAGAACTTTGGAGGTCATTCAGGCCCGCGTGAACGATCACATAATCGGGTTGATAGGTAGGCAAGTGAAGCCCGGAAAACACCACATGTTCGACCGAATTGTGCCCTGGTATGCCAAAATTGAGTACTTCGAAGGAGTCGGGCAGCAAGCTATCGAGGTAGTGGGGCCAGGTTTCCCAATCGTTGACGCCTACCCCATAAGAGGTGGAGCCACCCACCACTGCAATGCGCACTTTCGATTTTGGCGTTTCGGCCACCGGACCCCGAAAACCTTCGGCATTGTGGGTAATCACTTTGCCGTTGAAACTGAGTTTGAGGTTGGGTTTGGGCGTGGCCACCAGGTAGGGGTCGGCCTCAAAAAATTCGATGTTGTAATTCTCTCGTCCCCGAAAGGTCCAGGTACCGGTGTAGTAGAAGTAAAACAGCACGCAGCCGCCTTCTAAAACGAGAAGTAAAAACAACCCGTAGCTAAGGCGCAGCAGGGGTTTGCCTTGCCGGGATTTTCGAGTGATGAAAGCAGCTAAAAAGGTGCCGATCACCAACAACAACCAACCGGTATAGATTTTCAGCATTGAAGTACACAGAAAGAAGTCGGTCGCTAAGATAACAAATGCGAGGTGCCGGAAAAGGGCAGGAGCATCAACGAAAGAGTTCCCACATCACCAGGTTTTCGTTGGCAGGATTGGGAATGCGGAGCAATTCGGCTGCAGTAGCCGAAATGTTCACTTGCTCAAACCGGGTATCGGTCACCAGGTCGGTGCGAAAATCGGGACCGACGGCAAAAAAGTTGATGTGGCGACATCCATCACAGTAGTCGCCATGGCTAATGAAACCGTCGGCCACATCGTCGAGGTGGCGGCCATGGTCGTTGGTTACAAACAGGGTGGTTTTTCCACCCATTTCCGGGTCAGTTTGTATGTGTTTCCAGATTTCCCAAACCTGATCGTCGGTGGTGCGAATGCCGTTGATGTATTGGGGCCAATCGTTTCTGTGGCCAAATACATCCGGGTCCATTAGGTTGACGATGGTAAGGTGAGGATGGTGCTGCGTCAGTATTTTTTTGAGCTCTACCACCGTTTCTGCATCGCTGCCGTAGCCCGAACCGTTGCCACCTCCGTTGGTTCCACACCAGGAGGAAGGTAGAAATTGATCTTTCCATTCGCGATGGCTGGTATTGGCCAGCACTTCGATTTTGTCTTTTGAACCCACGACCCAGGTGTCGGTGGCGGGTGCTCCGGTCATTTTGCGGTAGATCTGCATCAACGAAGGCCGGGCAGGAAAGTCTTTGCCACTGTTGTTGATGTCTTGGTTGCAACCCGTAGCCAGGGCCACATGGCCGTTGATGGTGCGGGTCACCCCTTCGTTATACATTGCGGTGCCGACAATTCCTTGTGGCGCTAAATCATTGGCCATGTGCGGAATCAATTCCTTTTCGGGATCTCCCCAGGTTTCGGAATACCGGGGGCCGTCCACTACCATGATCACCACATGTTCAGTTGCGTAGTTTTTGCTGGTGACCACCGCCACGGTGGCCAGGTCGATGCAAGTTTGCCGAGGTTCGGAATAGTAGGGGAAAGGGGGTGGAGGGTCGGTTTCACATCCAGGCAAAAGCACGCTTAGGCAACACATTATCGGTACCAACAGCCACTTTTTCCTCCAGAGGTATTCCTTCCCACACATCAGCAAAGCAAATTTAAACAATCGGAATTAAGCAGAGACAAACGATTTCAAAACACGGTTAAACCAAGCTTGTTGTGTTGGCTGCCTTGGGCGATTTAGACCGGCTCTCTTGCACTGCTGCGGCAATTTTGCCGTAAAGATCAGCCATGTCAAAAGGTTTGGTCAAATAGTCGTTCATACCCGCAGAAAGACATTTCTGGCGCTCCGAGGCTTCCGCATGGGCGGTCATCGCAATGATAGGGATTGCCTTTTGTGGACCCGACTGTCGGATCGACCGCGTGGTTACCAGGCCGTTCATCACCGGCATCTGTACGTCCATCAACACCAGATCGTAGGACTTTTTCGACATCATTTCCAGGGCTTGAAAACCATTTTCTGCTACATCCGTGGTAAACGACCAGCGGCTGAGTACTTTGGTAGCCAACAGTTGGTTGAGGCGGTTGTCTTCTACCAGCAGAATTTCCAAGGCGCCCAAGCGGTGACGGTCAAACAGGTCTTCCGGTTGAGAGTCTTCCACAATTTTGATGATGGTCTTTAGAGGGACCACTACATCAAAGCGAGAACCTTCGCCGGGAGAACTCTTCAGTTCGATGGTGCCACCCAACAGGTCGAGCAGGCGTTTCACAATGGTAAGGCCCAAACCAGTACCACCAAATTTTCGGGTAGTGTCCGAACTCGCCTGACTAAAACTCTCGAAAATGCTGGCCTGCTTGCTTTTGTGAATGCCAATTCCAGAATCTTTGACGGTAAGTCTGACCCATGTGGCTTCCGCTTCTTCTTTGTCGATGTTCACTTCCAAAGAAACCTGCCCTTCGGTGGTGAATTTAATGGCATTGCTCAGCAGGTTGGTAAGAATCTGTGTGATCCGCACCGGATCGCCGGTAAATGATTTTGGAAAGGCGTTGCTGTAGCGAAAGGTAAAATCCAGTTGCTTTTCTTGCGCCAACGGAAGCAGCATTTTGTGCACTTGCTCTACCACATCGCGCAAATTGAAATCGATGTGTTCGATACCCAGTTTGCCAGCTTCAATTTTTGAAAGATCCAGGATGTCGTTGATCAACACCAACAGGTTTTCTCCGGCGGTATTGATAATGCTCAGGTATTCGTGTTGTTCTTCGTTGATGTTGGTATCCAACAGCAGTTTGGTGAAGCCCAATACCGCATTCATCGGCGTCCGAATTTCATGGCTCATGTTGGCCAGGAATTGCTCTTTGAAACGTACCGTTTGCAAGGCCTGATTACGAGCATCAATGAGCTCTTCTTCGGTGGCCTTGCGTTTGGTGATGTCGCGCACTACCGCATACATCAGGTTGGCCTCCCGGTTGAGGGTGGTCGACCATGAAGTCCACCGGTAGCTTTCATCCTGGTGGCGCAAGCGCATCCGTAAGAAGGTTTGCGGCTTTCCGTTCCGCAGTTTTTCCAATCCTTTTTCGGCCAATCCACAATCATCGGGGTGCACCAGCAATTTCCAGTTGCTTTGCCGCAGGGCTTCCACAGGCCATCCCAAAATTTTTGTCCAGGCTGGATTCACCTGGTGCAAATTGCCTTCCAGGTCGGAAATCACCATTAGGTCTACCGAGAGGTTGAAAATACGATCGCGTTCTTCTTCGGCCCGTTTCCGGTGGTCGGTGTTCGAAATTCTGCCTACCATGCGGTAGGCCCGGCCATTTTCGTTGCGCAGGCATTGGCCTTTGTGCACCGTCCACACGTAATGGTCGTTGGTGTGGAGCAGGCGGTGTTCACTTTGAAAGTGTTCGGTGTTGCCTTTCAGGTGTTCAATCAAGCGTTGGCGCACAACATCCCGGTCCTCCGGATGAATGAGCAATTGCCATTTGTTGTTGTCAAATACTTCGGGAGATGGATGGCCAATGATGTCCATGCATTCCTTCGAAAGGCTAATCAGGTTGTCTTGAATGTCCCAATCCCAAAGGCCGTCAGCGGTGCCTTCAATGGCGAGGTGATACCGTTCAATTTGTTCGATGTGCTCTAAGTCGGCCTTGTGCAGTTTTCGCCAGTTGGCTTCGTAGTTTTCGTAGGTATGGCTGATGGATTGCAGCAATTCCTGCAAGTCGGGATGGTCAGCCAGATTCTCCGGCAAGTGTTTGGCCAATTGTTGTTGCAGAAGTGAGTGCATATACGTTTAGAGCAGTATGAAAAACATCATTTTGATGGGCGTAATTCATTTACGAAAAAAAGCGGCAGAAGTTGCCAAACCCCAGAATTGCCGGCTGAAATCAGGCCTCGGCAGGTGTTCCTTCCAGTTCTTCCAACAAAAATCGGCCGGTATGGCTTTCGGGGTGATGGAGCAGAGCCTCCGGTGTACCACTGAACAACAAAGTGCCTCCGCCTTTGCCACCTTCGGGCCCAAGGTCGATGATGTGGTCGGCTACTTTAATGATGTCCAGGTTGTGCTCAATTACCAATACCGTATTGCCCTGGTCTACCAAACGGTCGAGTACTTCTAACAGAATGCGGATGTCTTCAAAGTGAAGGCCGGTTGTGGGTTCATCCAGGATGTAGAAAGTTTTTCCGGTACTGCGTTTGCTCAGTTCCGAAGCCAGCTTTACCCGTTGCGCCTCGCCTCCCGAAAGGGTGGTGGAGCTTTGCCCCAAGGTGATGTAGCCCAGGCCTACGTCTTTTAGCGCTCTGATTTTTTGAACGATGGATGGCACGTGTTCAAAGAATTCTACGGCCGTAGAAATCGTCATGTCCAGCACATCGGAAACAGATTTCCCTTTGTAGCGGATTTCTAAAGTTTCCCGGTTGTAGCGCTTGCCGCGACAAGTTTCGCAGGTCACGTATACATCCGGCAAAAAATTCATCTCGATGGTTTTTAAACCTGCTCCCTGGCACGTTTCACAGCGCCCACCTTTGACGTTGAACGAAAACCGGCCCGGCTTGTAGGCTCGGATTTTTGCTTCTGGCAATTGGGCAAACAAGTTGCGAATGTCGGTGAATACTCCGGTGTAGGTCGCCGGATTGGAACGTGGGGTTCTTCCGATCGGCGATTGATCGATTTCAATCACCTTGTCGATGTGGTCGAGGCCAGTCACCTTTTTGTAAGGCAGTGGTTTGCGCACCGAACGGTAGATGTGCTGGTTGAGAATAGGGTAGAGGGTTTCGTTGATGAGGGTCGACTTGCCGCTACCCGATACCCCGGTTACACAGATGAATTTTCCGAGTGGAAAGGTGACGTTTACCGTTTGCAGGTTGTTGCCGCTGGCTCCTTTCAGGATGAGTTTTTTACCATTCCCCTTTCTCCGTTTGGGCGGAACGGGAATTTCCATGGTACCACCCAAGTAGGCCGAAGTGAGGGTATCCAATCCGAATAGCGATTCGGGCTTGCCTTCCGCTACGATCTTACCACCGTGTACTCCGGCTCTTGGTCCTACGTCCAACACGTGGTCGGCGGCCAAAATCATGTCTTTGTCGTGTTCTACCACAATCACCGAGTTGCCCACGTCCCGCAAATCTTGCAGGGCCTGGATCAATCGGCGGTTGTCGCGTTGGTGCAGGCCAATGCTGGGCTCATCCAAAATGTAGAGTACACCCACCAGTTGCGACCCGATTTGGGTAGCCAGTCGAATGCGCTGGGCTTCTCCCCCGGAGAGCGACCGCGAACTGCGGTGCAAGGTGAGGTAGTCAAGGCCCACGTCCAACAAAAATGAAATGCGGTTGCGAATCTCTTTCAGTACCTCCCGACCAATGGTGTTTTGGCGATCGCTCAAGCGCTCCTCCAGGTTCTCAAGCCAGGCTTTGAGCTCCACAATGTCCATTTGGGCGAGGTCGGCAATGTTTTTATTGTCCAGCTTAAAATAGAGTGCTTCTTTTTTCAAGCGGCTGCCTTCACAGGTAGTGCAAACAATCCGGTTCATGAAGCTGCTGGCCCAGCGGTTGGCCGCTTTGCCGGTGTTTTCTTTCAACTGCTGGTTGATGGCCTGCACCACCCCTTCAAAGTTGATGTTGTAGGAGCGAGACACACCAAGCGATTCGCTTTTGACCGAAAACTGTTCGTCGGTACCGTAGAGAATCACCTGCAAGGCTTCCTCAGAAATATCTTTCACCGGTGTGGTGAGCTTGAAGTCGTAGCGTTCGCCGATAGCGGCAATTTGTCGAAAGATCCAATTGTCTTTGTAGGGGCCCAGTGGAGCAATGCCGCCTTTTTTGATGCTCATTTTTGGATCGGGAATGATCTTTTTCAAATCAATTTCCAACACCGTACCCAAGCCGTTGCATTTGGCACAAGCTCCGTAAGGCGAATTGAACGAAAACATGTTGGGTGCCGGCTCGTCGTAGCTAACGCCACTGGTGGGGCACATCAACGACCGGCTGAAAAAACGGGCGTCTTTGGAGTCGTGTTCCATCACCATGATCACGCCTTTTCCGTGCTTCATGGCCACCTTGAGGGAGTCAACCACCCGTTGGCGTTCCGAGGCTTCTACCGCAATTCGGTCGATCACAATTTCGATGTCGTGCACCTTGTAGCGGTCTACCTGCATGCGCTCTTTGAGCTGTAGCACTTCACCATCTACCCGCACCCGCAAAAAACCCTGGCGGCTAATTTGCTGAAACAATTCGCGGTAGTGGCCTTTGCGGCCTTTCACCACGGGTGCCAGCATCAATATTTTTTTGCCCGCGTATTCCGACAAGATCAGGTCTACGATCTGGTCGTCTGAGTAGCGCACCATCTTCTCGCCCGTTACGTACGAGAAGGCATCGGAAGCCCGTGCGTAGAGCAGGCGCATGAAATCGTAGATCTCGGTAATGGTGCCCACCGTAGAACGTGGACTTTTGTTCACCGTTTTTTGCTCGATGGAGATCACCGGGCTCAGGCCGGTGATTTTGTCCACGTCTGGCCGTTCCATCTTGCCCAAAAACTGCCGGGCGTAGGCGGAGAAGCTGTCGATGTACCGGCGTTGGCCCTCCGCATAGATCGTGTCGAAAGCCAATGAACTTTTGCCGCTACCACTCAGTCCGGTGATGACCACCAGCTGGTTGCGTGGAATTTGAACGTTGATGTTTCTCAGGTTGTGTGCTCGTGCACCGTACACCTCTAAATATTCTTCGGTGGTGGCTTCGGTCAAAGTTTCGTTCATGCCGCTATCGTTCAAAAATCAAGGACCCTTCTTCTTTTGATTAGAAGCAGTGTCTGGCTCCGCAGTAGGTTCCGGCCATTCAACCGGTTCAACCATTAATTGTTCGGCAAAACCCGGTTGAGGCAGGTGAATTTCATAGGTTTTTCCCGATCGGTTGTTCAGGTAAGTCCTGCGCAGCCAAGGGTTGAGCAACTTCAACACTTTGTAGTTGATGCCCTGCTGGCGGGCGAAGAGGGCGAGGTCGGAAATGGCAGTATCTACCGTTATTTTATGAGTGGCGATAGGAACGTAGAGGTCTTTGCTGCGGAATTGAAATCCGTATTTATTCGGGTTGCTCAGGATTTCTTTTACCGCCAGAATGCGAAACAAGTAGCGCGAAGTTTCGGTACCGAGCAGCAAGTCGTAATAGTTGTTTACCTGTTGCCGGTTGAGTTGTTTTTGTAGCCCGGGCATGCCCATGTTGTAGGAGGCAGCTGCCAAAGTCCAACTCCCAAACTTCTCTTTGGCTTTCGTCAGGTATTGGCAGGCGGCTAAAGTGGCCTTTTCGAGGTGATAGCGTTCGTCTACTTCTTCGTTGATCTCCAAATCATTTTCGCGGCCGGCAGCTTTCATAAATTGCCAAAAGCCCACTGCTCCGGCCGGTGAAACTACATTTTGAAATCCGCTTTCAATCAGGGAAAGGTACTTGAAATCGTCGGGCACACCGTTTTGTGCCAAAATGGGTTCAATAACCGGAAACCACTTGTTGGCCCGCTTGATGAACAGAAGCGTTTGCGATTGCCAATAGGTGTTCACCAACAATTCGCGGTCGAAGCGTTCGCGCAAATCGATTTTTTCTAAAGGAACCTTTTCTTCCGCAAAACGCAGGTTCTCCGGCAGGTTCAAAGAATAGATTTGGTAGTTGCGTTGAAATTGCTCGTGGTGTTGCTGGTCTTTCTTTTCGTCGGTGGTAGAAAAGCTGAAAAGCCGACCCAAACTAAAAGCGACAATGAGTAAGCCAACCGGAAACCAAATTTTGGGGTTGGACAACCAAGAGGTAACGCGATCAGGAGGATTGGGCATGAAACCGTGCTTTCGCTTTTTTGTGTTGCGTAGTGTAGTAAAGTCCTCCGAGCACCGCCAGAAAGTACACAGCAAAAAATCCGTAAAACCAGGGAGAGGAAGAAGGGATAAAGTTAACGATCACACAGCTAATAGCGAACGAAACGGAGCAAATTGCTCCAAAAAGTAGTGCTACTTGCCGGTCGGTCAGCCCCAGGTAACTCAGGTGATGGGTAGTGTGGTCCTTGCCTCCCACAAAGGGGCTTTGGCCCCGTCGAAGCCGGTTGATGATGACCGTAGCTGTATCGGAAATGGGAATGATGAAGGCCAGCGCTACCAGTAAAATTTGGCGCAAAGCACTGTCCGTTGCTCCCGAAGGGTCGTTCCAAAAAAACGCAATGCCCGCCACCGATAAGATGATGCCCAAAAATTGACTTCCGGTGTCGCCCATAAACATTTTTGAAGGGTTCCAATTGTAGTAGAGGAAACCCAACAAACCTCCCAGTGAACCCAGTAGCAGCACCAAAAAGAAAACATCTACAGTGGCTTGAGCGAGGCAAACCATGAGGGCGATGGCCAAAATGAAACTGGAAACCAAGGTGGTGATGGCGTCCATGTTGTCGAGCATGTTGATGGAGTTCATCACCGCTACCACCCACAATACCGTAAGGGCATAGTTGAGCCAGGGATTGGAAAACAATTCAATGCAGGTGCCAGTGAAGGCCAACAGGAGGCCACAACCTACCTGAACCCCAAATTTCAACAGGGGCGTGGTGTTGTAGGCATCGTCGGAGAGGCCCATGAGAAAAGCCATGACCGTAGCCCCTAAAATGCCGGCGTGTTGCCAGTTGGCCGCTGTGGCTGCGGGGTTGAACAAAAACACATAGCTCAGGTAGGCCACCAGAAACACAATGAAAAAGGAGATGCCTCCCAGGGCTGGTTTGGAGGTGCCGCTCCAACGAATAATGGATTCGTCGTGGTTGCGAATGCCCAGCGTGCGTGACAACTGTAGCAAAATACGGTTCAGTACCAGCGACAGCAGGGTCATCAGCCCAAGGAAAATCACGTATTTAAAACTGGACTCCAAAAGAAATCAGCGAGCTATTTCGCTGAAGAAAGGCATCTGGTGAGCATCAGCGAAGGCGGCAAAAATAGAGCAGTTGACCCACTAAAACAAGCTTTCGAAATCGGCGAAAGGCGGCAGTTCCAAATCTTTGTCCGAAACCAGAGGGTCAGCAATGCCCCAGTCAATTTTCAGCGCTGGATCATTCCAGCGAATGCCTCGCTCCGACTCCTTGTTGTATACTGCGGTGCATTTGTAAGAAAAAACCGTATCGTTTTCCAGGGTGAGAAAGCCGTGCGCAAACCCCGGTGGAATCCAAAGCATGGTTTTGTTGTCGCCATTCAATTCGTGGGTATACGATTGACCATAGGTAGACGAAGCCCTGCGTACATCCACCACCACATCCAGCACACTGCCAGCAATCACCCGCACCAGCTTGCCCTGAGCAAAGGGCGGATTTTGCAGGTGAAGACCGCGCAATACCCCCCGTTGCGACAAACTTTGGTTGTCTTGCACAAAGTGAAGGTCCAGGCCCGCTGCCCGAAAGGTTTCCTGATTATATGATTCGTAAAAATAACCACGGGGGTCGTTGAAGACACGAGGATGAATCACTTTCAATCCTTCGAGGGGCGTGTTTTGAACCTGCATGTTGGGTTTATTTCGAGCGTTTCAAGATGCGCTTGTACCAGGGAAGGGTGGGCTTGGGGTCGTCGTAGTAGCCATAGCCGTAGCCATAGCCATAACCATAGCCGTATCCGTAGCCATAGCCGTATCCGTAGCCATATTTGTAGGAACCGTAACCTCCACGTTGCACATCGACCCCATTGAGCACTACCGAAAGCCGCTTGATGTTGTTTTCGTTGATGAGGCGATCCACGTTCTGTACGAAACTCTTTTTCGAATATTCCGCCCGGAAGATGTAGATCGGGTAATCGGCCCGCTGGATGCAGTAAATGCCATCGGTTACCAAACCCACTGGCGGGTTGTCCATGATGATAATGTCGTATTTCTCTTTGAGGAAAGAAAGAAGCTTTTCCAGGCGGCCGTTGATAATCAGCTCGGAAGGGTTGGGTGGGATGGGACCAGCCGTGATGAAATGCAGGTTGTCCAATTCACTGGCCTGAATGGTATCTTCAATGTTCACCTTATCAATGAGCAAAGTGCTCATGCCGTTGTTGTTGCTCACACCGAAGCCGAGGTGGATTTTCGGTTTCCGCATGTCCAGGTCGAGAATAATAACCCGCTTACCCGAGTAGGCAATGATTCCCCCAAGATTGATGGCAACAAAGGTTTTGCCTTCTCCGGAAACGGTAGACGTCACGGCGATGGTTCTCGATTCCTTCTCGTTGGAAATAAACTGAAGGTTGGTCCGTATCGAGCGAAACGATTCTGCAATCATCGACTTGGGACGCTTGTCTACCAGCAACTGCGAAACCGGAATGTTTTTCTTGTATTTCGGTACCAGGCCCAAAATGCCGACAGAAGCATTGGTCAGTTTGGTGATTTCGTGCAGGGAAGTAATGTTGTTGTGCAAAAAGTAGCGGACCACTACCAACAGAATACTGGTTAAAAGCGCTACCAACAAGAAAGAGAGAAAGGTGAGGTTGCGGTTGGGTGAAATGGGAATGTTGGGCGTTTGGGCGCGTTCCAAAATCACGTTTTGTGGCACAAACCCCGCTTTGGAGATAGAATACTCAGTCCGTTTTTCCAACAGCAGGGTATAAAATTTCTCATTGATGGTAAATACCCGTTGCAACCGGGCAAACTCCAATTCTTTGGTTGGTAGATCGAGAAAAGTATTTTCAAACTCCTGGGTTTTCGTAGAGATATTTCCACGACGGGCACCCAGTTTTTCGCGCAAGCTTTTCAAGCTTTCCAGCAACAGCTTTTTTTGAATTTCAATACGGTATTCGATCGATTTGATGTTTTCACTCGAAGGCGTTACCTCATAGAGCATTTGCTCTTTCTGTATAAGCAGTTCCTGTAGGCTTTCGATCTGCTTTGAAATGTTGTTTTCAAAGTTGGTACCGGTGAGAATGGGCAGCAGGTTGTACACATCGATTTCTCGTCCTTCTTCCCGGTTGATGGCCTCCTCGATCTCCACCAATATGCTTTCCTGGAGCTCCAGATTGAGCAATTCTCCTTCCAGGTTGTTTAGCCGATCGAGGTAGATGGAGGTAAAATCGTCCGATTCACTCAATCGATTTTCTTTTTTGAACTCCTGAATAGAGGTTTCCGAAGTTTTCAAACGGCCGTAGACCTGGTCCACCTGGCGGTCGATAAAATTGAGCACCTGCTTGGCGCTTTCGCTTCGGCGTTCCACATCGTAGTCGATGAACCGTTGGGCCAAAGCCGTAGCGATGTCCGAAGTTTTTTGAGCATTATCGTCCCGGAAAGAAATCTGTACCGTTTTGGCCGCATCGTTGAGCAGACGTACCGAGAGTTGAGGATAGTATTGGTTCAGAATGTGATCAACCAGGTTGAGCTGAAAATAGTGTTGGATCGACTTCACCTGTCCTTGACCTTCAATAAATTGTTCGTAGTCCAGCAGCTTGATCTTGAGGTCGGCATGGGGCAAGGAGATGGCCCGGGATACCGGATAAGTGCCACCATAGCTTTCGCCTTTGAGCACGTAGGCCAGTTCTACCGTCTCTTTAGAAGGAAATTGAATGTCGATCCGGGTATTGTAGAGGGCTGAGTCGATTACTCGCGCTTGTACCAGGTAGGCCGATTTTTTGTAGTTGTCGCCGGTGAGAAATTGTCCTTCAGCAAAATAGCCCACATCCAAGCCCAAGGCATCCAAAGTAGAGCGGAAAAACTCCTTCGACCGCAACAGCTCAATGTCGCCGGAAATATCGTCGGTTTCGTAGATGTTGTCTACGTTCAATACCTGCTGTGCAGTGTTGTTGCTGGTGATTTGCAGGATGGTGCTGGCCTCAAAAATGGGTTGGGTGTAGCGCAGGTAAGCAAAAGCTCCGGCACCGGCCAACATAAAGAAGAGAATGACCCACAACAAACTTTTACGAGCGAGAAAAACAAACAGGCCCAGCTCGAACTCGTTGCTGAAATTGGTTAACCGCTCTTTGTAGCGTTCAAAGTTTTCGTTGGTCCTGGAAATATCCTCATCGTACATAGGCGGAACGGGCGAGGTAGTGATTAGAAGTTACGCACCGAAACAATGGCAATCAACACCGAGGTGAGCAAAGTTAGTATCGGACTCAGGTCGCGAAGCAATTCGTCCGACACGTCCAAAACAGGTTCAACATAGATAATGTCATTGGCCTGTAAAATCATGCCAGCGGCATTCACACCTTCAATGGTGGAGAGGTCAAATTGATAAACGATCGGATTATTGGGGTCGCCCCGAATCAACTTCACATTCCTGGCCTTACCTGTACTGATGCCACCTGCCATAGCCAGCCCTTCGATCAGAGAGGTACTTTGGTTGGTGAGCCGAATAACCTGGGCTTCTCCACCCGCACCCGGGAAAACAATCACCCTGCGGTTGACCACATTCAACATCACAAAAGGTTTGTTGTAAAAGTCGCTGTATTCTTTTTCCAACAACAATTCCGCTTCCCGCAAGGTCATACCCGTAATGTTCACATGCCCCACGATCGGCAGCTTCAACGTGCCATCCTGCTCAATAAGAAATTGAAAGGTATTGTTGGATTGGGAGGCTGCCATAGCCGAGTTGGAGAGGTCGATTAACTTAAAACCATCGTTGGCAAACAGGCGAAAGGTCACAATGTCGTTTGCCGATAGCTTGTAGGCAGTAGCAATGGTGTCTGGTGGCACGTCAAATTCGTAGTCTTTGTCTGTGCGCAACATCCAACTGGCACGCCAGTTACATCCCGCCAATAGCATTCCGCCCAGTACCAACAGAAGGGTCGATCTCAGTATCTTTTTCACCATGGTTTTTCGCATTGCGCGGCAAAATTAAATCAATTTTACTTAGCTGATACTAAAGTACTTTGTGTTGCAAAGTAACTGAAAATCTGTTATCCACAAACATTTCTACTGGTAATTTCCAAGGGAGGAAGGAGAGAATAAGGGCGGCAAACGCTCATGCTTTGTCCAGCAAACGGTCGTAGAGTGTTCGAATATCTTTCACCAATCGGAGGTAATGAAACTTTTCTTTCACATGGGCCCACCCCCCCAACCCCATTTTTTTGCGCAGGTCAGCATCGTCTACCAGTTGGATCAGGTGATTTGTAAAACCCGCCACATCAGCCGTGGGCGAGAGCAAGGCCGTGGTATTTTGCAGCACCACATTTTCGATGCCGCCCACGTTGGTAGAAACAATGGGCCGCTCGGCCGCTTGGGCTTCAATAAGACTTACGGGCGTTCCCTCATTGAGCGAAGTGAGGGCCACGATGTCCAATCCCGGATACACCAATTCTACATCCCGAATCCAGGAGGTCAAGGTTACCAGCGCCTCAGGGTTGGACCGCTCTGGCGATTCCCAGGGCAGCTGAAGTGCGTCACACCAGGATTCAATGTCTTGCCGCAACTCACCATCTCCTACAATAAAGGCTCTGAAAGGGGTAGACGACCGCTGGCGCAAACCCACCAGGGCTTCTAAAAACAAGCGGTGGTTTTTGATGGGCACCAACCGCCCAATGATGCCGATGGCCACCGTATCGTCGGCTAAGCCATAGCGCTGCCGAAAAGCTTCCCGGCGTTGGTCCATGGCCTCCCGAAAGCGGCTCAGGTCAAAGCCCAGGGGTACAATGTGGGTTTTGTCAGTAGCGCAAATGCGGTGCTCTTCGCACAATTCGAAGCGCTGCCGCTCCGAAATGGCAATGATGCCGGAAGTCTTCCGGGCCAGGTAGCGTTCGATGGTTTTGTAAAAAGTGGTTTTGGCCTTGCTGAAGTAGGAGTGAAAAACGTGGCCATGAAAGGTGTGTAGAATAACCGGTACCCCTTCGTGCAAGGCCGCCAAACGGCCCAGGGTTCCTGCTTTGGAAGCATGCGTATGCACAATGTCGGGTTGGTATTCTCGAATCAACCGCCGGAGCTTCCAATAAGCTTTCCAATCGAGCCGCGGATCGATTTCCCGTTTCATTTCCGGAATGATCAACGGTTCCAGGCCCAATTTTTCTACGATGAACTCGGAGGTGTCTTCGCTCACATCTTTGGTGCCGCCTACCAGCAGCGTTTCGTAGGGTTCAGACAAATAGTGGCTCAGGTAGGCTACGTTAAACGTAGGGCCTCCCAAATTGAAGCGGTTGATGATGCGGAGCACTTTGGGCACGTCAGTCGAGCATGTATTTTTTCCACCAGTGTTGAAACACGATCAGGGCCCACACCGTGGCGGCCGCATCACCGGGATTTTTTGAAAAAAGCCGCTTGAGAAGTTCGCCTACCCCTTCTGTATTGAACAGCCCTTGTGCTTGCAAAAATTCAGGTGCCAGCAGGTCATCGGTAATCATCGATCGGAGATCGGTGCGAAACCAATTGAGCAGGGGCACTTCAAAACCGTGCTTGGGCCGGTTGTAGAGTTCGGTGGGCAACAAATCGCGAAAAGTATCCTGCAAAATCTTTTTGCGCATGCTGGCATTGATCTTAAACGCCGGTGGCAGGCTAAAGGCAAAGTTCACCACTTCGTGATCGAGAAAGGGTGTGCGCACTTCTAGGCTATTGGCCATGGACATGGCGTCCACCTTTTGCAACATGTCGTACACCAATACCATGCGGCTATCGGTGAGCAACACCTCGTTGATGTTTCCTTCCGGCGAAATGGATTTCAACAGCTGGTCGCGCCTTTTCTTGTAGCGGTAGGCATCGTCGGTGAGCCGTTGCGGATTGAATACGATGTGCTCTTTGAGCAGGTAATTGGCTTGTTCGGAGCGCAGCAAGGTAGCCCAGCGCCAATAGCGGGACTTGGGCGAAAGCTTCATGCCCTCGCTAAACTTGTTCAATTGTCGGGAAAGGTTGGTCAACTTGCCCTGGCGGGATTGGGGCACCGCTTTCCACAGCGGTTGCATGCTGCTTACCAGGTGTTCGGCCACCCCGGGATTGCGCACTTTAAATTCGGCTGCATGCTTGTTGTAGCCACTGAAAATTTCATCGGCTCCATCGCCCGAAAGGGCAACGGTGACCTGTTTTCGGGTGCGCTGGCTCAAAACATAAACCGCCAAAGCCGAGGAGTCGGCAAAGGGCTGATCGAAATAATCCAGCGCATCGTGCAGGTGTTCAAAGAGGTCGTCGTTGGTCAGCGAAAAAACGGTGTGATAGGTACCGATCTTTTTGGCGACCGCTTCCGCAAAATGGGTTTCGTCGAAATAAGGTTCGTCCCGATAGCCGATAGAAAAGGTATGCAACTGGTTGTCGTAGCGTTGGGCCAGGGCGGCAATCACCGACGAGTCGATACCACCACTCAAGAAGGCCCCTAAGGACACATCAGAAACCAGTCGCCGGGCAACGGCTTGCTCCAACACTTCTTGCAACCGCGATTTGGCCGCCGTGTAGCTCTCGGGCGTAGGTGGAATGCTTTTTTCCTGGTGATAGGGAATGCTGTAGTAAGCTACAGGCTCCGGAAGTTCGGTTCCATCGGAGTTAAGGTCGATGGTCAAAGTATGGCCCGGTGGAAGGTGCAACACATCTTCCAGCATCGTGGCCGGCCCGGGCACGTAGTTGAGTTGCAAGTAGGCAAACAGCGAAGCCCGGTCGAGCACTTTGGGAATACCCAGGGCAAAAAGTGCCTTCAGTTCGGAAGCAAAAGAAAATTTACCCGATTCAAAATGGTACAGCAAAGGCTTTATGCCCATGCGGTCGCGGGCCAGAAACAAGGTGCGGTCCGCACGATCGTAGATGGCTAGTGCGAAAAAGCCGTTGATCTTTTCCAGGAAAGCCGGGCCTTCCTGCATGTATAAATGCAGCAGAACCTCCGTATCGGTGCTCGATTGTAAGGTGACTCCCTGGGCCAACAATGCCTCGCGGTGTTCGCGGTAATTGTAGCACTCGCCATTGAAAACAATGGTATAGCGATCGCTCTGATCTTGAAAGGGTTGGTGCCCGGAGGCGCTGGGGTCGATAATGGAAAGTCGGCGATGGCCCAAAGCAATACCACGATCGGAAAAAGTGCCGACCGCATCCGGGCCCCGGCGTTGAAGTTGTGCCAGGGCTACATCCAATAAATCCGCGGGTAGGGGATCAGGAGTATTCCAACGAACTGTTCCGACAATTCCACACATGAGCGCCAAAAATAAGGGCTTGGGAGGAAAGTCAAACTGCCGGTGAATATCCTTTGTCAACAAGGCAGCATGGAAACCAGATTACAAAGGTTAAAGAACACCGACCTGCAACCGGTAGGTGTTTCCCCTTATGCGACCACAAAAAAAGGGGCAAATCCTTTCGGATAGCCCCTTTCAGAAAGTTATTCGTTGCGTTCCTTAGAGGTGAATCACCTCATCGTAAGCGGCTGCAGTAGCTTCCATCACCGCCTCGCTCATGGTGGGGTGAGGGTGTACGGCTTTCAAAATTTCGTTACCGGTGGTTTCCAGCTTACGGGCTGCTACCAACTCGGCAATCATTTCGGTTACGTTGTAGCCAATCATGTGGCCGCCGAGCAGTTCGCCATACTTGGCATCGTAAATCACTTTTACGAAACCTTCGGAGTGGCCGGAAGCCTTAGCTTTACCAGAAGCACTGAATGGGAATTTTCCAACTTTTACATCGTATCCAGCTTCTTTGGCGGCTTTTTCGGTCATGCCTACCGAGGCTACTTCCGGACTGCAATAGGTACATCCTGGAATGTTGTTGTAATCCAATGCTTCGGGATGGTGACCGGCAATTTTTTCTACACAGATGATGCCTTCGGCCGAAGCCACGTGGGCCAGGGCCTGACCAGGAACGCAGTCGCCAATGGCATAAATACCAGGAATGTTGGTTTGGTAGAAATCGTTGACGATGATCTTACCACGATCGGTCGCAACGCCTACGTCTTCGAGGCCTACTCCTTCGAGGTTGGAGGTAACACCGACGGCAGACAACACGATGTCGCACTCAATTTTTTCTTCGCCTTTCTTGGTTTTCACCGTAGCAACCACTCCGTCACCACTGGTATCCACCGATTCTACCGATGATTCGGTCATCACTTTTACACCCAACTTTTTGAAGGAGCGGCCCAATTGCTTGGATACCTCTTCATCTTCAAGGGGCACAATATTTTTTTGAAACTCGACCAAGGTCACCTCGGTACCCATGGCCTGGTAGAAATAAGCGAATTCGGAACCGATGGCTCCCGAACCTACTACCACCATTTTCTTGGGCTGCTTGTCGAGGGTCATGGCTTTGCGGTACTCGATCACTTTTTCACCGTCGATCGGCAGGCTGGGCAGTTCGCGGGCACGCGCACCAGTAGCAACAATGATGTGTTTGGCCTCGTAATCGGTAGCTGTGCCATCTTCGGCAGTAACGGTTACTTTTCCGGCAGCTTTCAGCTTGCCGAAGCCCATCAATACATCAATTTTGTTTTTCTTCATCAAGAAGTCTACCCCTTTGCTCATGCTATCGGCAACTCCTCGACTCCGCTTGATGACTTCGCCAAAGTTGGCTTTTCCACCTTCTACGTTGATGCCAAAGTCGCTGGCATGTTGCAGGTATTGAAAAACAGTAGCACTTTTCAACAGCGCCTTGGTAGGGATACATCCCCAGTTGAGGCAGATGCCACCAAGAGACTCTTTTTCTACCACGGCCGTTTTGAGGCCCAGTTGTGAGGCGCGGATAGCAGCGACATAACCTCCGGGTCCGCTACCAACAACAATTACATCATACATGATATAGGTCGATTTATTTAGTTCGATACAGTGCTAAATTGCACCGCGAATTTACTACAAACCCCTCAAGAAAAAAAGGTGATTCGACAACCACAACACGACACTTGCTTTGGCTATTTTTGGCTCCAAATCCTGCCTCTATGGACTATTATCTCAGCTTTTCTAAGCCAACCCAGCATTGGCTCGACATCGAAATTCGCCTCGATACGCTTGGACAAGAGCACGTGATGTTGCAATTGCCTGCATGGCGGCCCGGTAGGTATCAATTGGGCAATTTTGCCGCCAACATTCGTCATTGGGCAGCCTTTGATGGGGAGGATCAGCCCCTTGCTTTTCGCAAACGGACCAAAGACTTGTGGGAAATAGACACCACCGGCACCACGCAATTGAGGGTTCGTTATCAGTTCTACGCCAATGCCTTGGATGCAGGTAGCACCTGGCTGGACGAACATCAACTGTACGTCAACCCCGTAAATTGTTTGTTGTACCAGCCCAATCAGGTGGACGCCCCCCATCGGGTACATTTGAGTTTGCCACCCGACTATGAGGTGGCTACTTCTATGGTAGAGGTGAAGGCCCTCACCTTCGAAGCGCAAGATTTTCAGGAACTGGCCGATTCGCCCTTTATCGCGAGCGATACCTTACAGCACCGGCTTTTCGTGGTCAACGATATCGATTTTCAACTTTGGTTTCAAGGCGATTGGCAGGATTTAAACGAGCCGCAACTGGAAAACGATTTTCGAAAATTCATTGCCGTACAATTGGCCCTTTTTGAGGAATGTCCGGTAGAAGAATATCATTTTTTGTTTCAGTTTGTGCCCTACAAGGCCTATCACGGGGTGGAACACTTGAAAAGTACGGTCATCGTATTGGGGCCCAACTATTTGCTTTCGGGAGACTACTACCCAGAATTGTTGGGCGTATCGAGCCACGAACTGTTTCACACCTGGAACATCAAGGCCATTCGTCCGGCAGCGATGCAGCCCTACGATTTCTCCCAGGAAAACTACACCCGATTGGGCTACGTGGCCGAAGGGGTGACCACTTACTATGGCGATCAATTGTTGCTGCGAAGTGGCGGTCTTTCCTGGACCGATTATTTACACCAATTGGAAAGGTCGGTACAGCGGCACCTGGACAACCCTGCCCGGCACCATTATTCGGTGGCCGAATCTTCTTTCGACACCTGGCTCGATGGCTATCAGAAAGGGGCTCCCGGCAGAAAGCTCTCTATTTATGCCGATGGCTGCGTGTTGGCCTTCATCACTGATGTGGGCCTGATGCAAGCCACCAACAACCAGGCTTCGCTGGATACGGTCATGCGGCAGTTGTATCAAGAGTTTGGAAAAACCGGAAAAGGATATACTGAGGACGACTATTTTCGGCTCATTGGCGAAATAGGAAATACTGATTTGGTCCATAATCTACGGAGCCTGGTAGGAGAGGGCGTATCGATGGAAACGGCTTTTCGCCAAGCCATTGCCTACCTCGGCTGGGAGTTGGTAGAGGACCCGTCTTCTAAGCTAAGCGAAAGCCAGTTGGGGATGAAACTGAACGATCAAGGCAAGATCATAGCAGTTTATCCCGGTTCACCGGCGGATGAAGCGGGCCTTGCGGAAGATGATGTAGTAGTAGCTTTAAACGGTATTGCCATTGAGGGTGATTTCGACAAATGGGCAGCCTATCGGCTCACCGAAGCCTTTCACCTCGACCTGAAGCGCAAAATGGGCTTGACCCGCGTGTCTGTGGCTCCGGACGGGAAGCCGTGGTACCGCAACTACCGTTTGGAACGAAAAACGGCCGATAATGCCAACGAATCGGCTTGGGCTCGGATTCTTTGATACTAAAATTTGGAAGCTTCTACCGGAAATACCATTTTTGGTAAAACTACAATACTTAACTCCATGGAAGAAGAACTACTCATCGACGAAAACGAAGCCTTTAATGATAGTCAGCCGGAGCGGCCGCAATTCCTGACGGTCCTTTGCATCCTTTCCTGGATTTGGAACGGTTTGGTGGTCTTGTTTGGACTCATCATGGCTTTGGCGGTAGGTGCCATTTTTAGCGTATTTGAATCAGGTGATTTTCCAATGGATCCTGATCAAAAAGTACAAATTGATGCTTTTCTTGGGCTGGGACAAGGCCTTGCGGCCGGTGTATTTTTGTTGTTTGCAGTCATTGCTGGTATCACTATCGCCAGTGCCTGGCTCATGTGGAAACAGAAACGGGTAGGTTTCTTCATTTATACCGCTTTGCACGGCATTTTGGCAGTGCTCTATTTTGTAGGTGATAGCCTTTTTGCTGGTGTTCTTTGCGCAGCTTTCATTGGCATGTATGCCGCCAACCTCAAGCACATGCGCTAATCTCTATTGAACGAATGAAATAGCAAGGCCCGGTGGTTTTCAAAACCCCGGGCCTTTTTTGATCCTTTGAAAACAATCAGTAGGCTTAGTTCACCACCGCGATGGCCGAAATCTCTACGTTGACATTTTTGGGCAGCACCGAAACTTGTACCGTTTCCCGGGCGGGTGGGGTGGGGCCGTTGAAATAACTGGCGTATACCGCGTTTACCCGGGCAAAGTTGTTCATGTCGGATAGGAAGATGGAGCACTTCACCACGTTGGAAAAGTCCATTTGAGCAGCCGCCAGTACCGCTTTCAGGTTGTTCATCACCAGGTGCGTTTCGGTTTCGATATCGGAGAGCACCAATTCGCCACTCGCCGGGTCTATGGCGATTTGACCGCTGCAATACAGGGTGCCGTTGGCTAAGATAGCCTGGCTGTAGGGGCCGATGGGTGTAGGAGCATGTTCACTTTGAATGCGTTCGATTGCCATAAGTTTAAAATGTTGATCGAAGCCAAAGATAAGGCCTTGATGCACCTCAATACCCATCCGTTTGGTTACTTTTATCGCCCAATTTTTAAGCCATGCGCTTGTTGGTCATCGACAATTACGATTCATTTACCTACAACCTGGTTCATTACCTGGAACCACTGGTAGCGCATTGTACCGTTTGGCGCAACGATGCGGTCGACCTGGAGGAGGTGGCCCGGTTCGATGCGCTGGTGCTTTCTCCTGGTCCTGGTTTACCAATGCATGCCGGACAGCTCCTTGATGTGTTGGCCCATTGGTCGGCCTCGAAACCCATGTTGGGCGTGTGTTTGGGGATGCAAGCCCTCGTAGAACATTTTGGAGGAAGCCTCTACAACCTGTCGCAAGTGGCCCACGGCATTGCCACTGAAATTGAGCAAGAGGCCTTCGATCCGATGTATAGTGGTTTGCCCAATCGGTTGGCAGTAGGGCGCTACCACAGCTGGGTGGCCCAGGCAGATCAACTGCCCGAAGTGTTCGAAGTAACGGCCCGAAGTGCCGAAGGCTTGATCATGTCGGTGCGGCACCGGAGTTTACCACTTTGGGGGGTGCAGTATCATCCAGAGTCGATCATGACCCACCATGGAAAAGCCCTGTTGGCCAATTGGGTGAAGGCGGTAGCCGCTGAGAAGGCTATAAGCTAGTTTACTGGTTGAAATCAAACCATGCCCGACGGCGGTTTAGCTTCAAGTCTTGAAGAATTGGCGCTTTCACCTTGATGTTGAAGGTATAGCTCTGACGGGCTCCGAAAGGCACCAGGTTCAGGCTGAAATCCCAGCAGTGCAGGTCACGGTAAATGTCGATGGTGGTGAAGGTGAAATCCCGTGATTCAAAATCGTAGCCCGACCGAAATCCGATCTTCCATTTGGGCGTTAGGTTCAGGTCGCCCGAAAAGTTGAAGGTGTTGGTGAGGGTAGCGTCTAACCCGGGTTTGGAGTAGTTGAGGTTGTAGGCAATGTTCAATTTCCAAGGCACATTGAAATCCACAAAATAGTCGGGGTTGGAGTGGATGAAGTTCAATTCTTCAACGGTTCCAAAACGACTTTGGCGTTGCTTAGCCGCTTCCCGCCCTTGTTTGCTGGTGAGGTTGAGGTTCAGCGCTACGTTACCGTTGGTAAACCGAAGTGGCGTATCGTTCACGTCCCAGGCGGCCTCATGAATCCGGGTACCCGCCGAATCGATGGCGTAAGGATCGAAGGTGCCACCCATTTGCAGGCTAAGGTTTTTGCCCAGGCCCGTGCGTGCGGTAACCCTCACGGGTGCCCAGCGAAATTCCGCAAGGTTGATGTTGTAGGAGGAACTCAGGTTGAACGCATCCAGGATCGAAATCTTTTTGGAGCCGGTAGAATCAGCATTAGACGCTACCTTCATAGCGAAGGTATTTTGCAGCGAGAAACCGATGACTCCTGCCTCGCTCCGCGATGGCGAACCGTAAATTCCATTCTGAAAGATGGAATAGGTTTCGGAAGTAAATACTGTAGAATCTCGGTTACTAGTGTCGGGAATGTCAAAATATTCGAGGGTGCGGTAGTAGTTAAACCTGGGATCGGAGTAATCGGGTTTGTATTGAAAGCTTACCGCAGGGGTGGCTACATGGCGCAGGGCCTTAATAAAGCCTTTCTTGAAATAAGTGGTGTTGTAGAGTTTGGTGGTGAGTGAACCGTTGAAGCTGATCTCACCAAAGCGTTCGAATCCGGCTACGGTATCATCTACCACCGCAGCAGCATCTTCGTCAAAAGATTTCCGAATGGTTTCCAGGTACCATACCTCACGGTAGGAGGCGCTGGGGGCCAGGGTCAAGTACTTGAACAACTTCATCGACGAAGAGATGGGGATGTTGTGGCGCATTCCCGTTCGGATCTGGTCCAGGGTTTCTTCCCGCAAGAAATCGTCTTGATTTTCCGACACCCGGCTTTCAAAATTCGACTGCATAGAAAAACCCAGGTTGTCGGTCAACTGGTTGCGCCAATTGGCGGCACCCACCCGGTTGCGTTGCTTCAGGGGAAAAATCCGCGTCATGTTGAGGGTAGCCCTGGGCAATGTAAGGTTGATGATGCTGTCGTTGGCGTTTTGGTCATGGCTGGCGTTGAGCACCATGTTGAAGGGAGCGTTGGCAAAGCGCTTGTTGTAGGTAATGTTGGATTTAAACGTGTTCGTAAGGTAGTTGATGCCCGTGCTGTTGAAGTTGGTTTGAAAGTTTTGCGGGGTACCCGCGTTTACATCGGCTGAAAAGCTGCTGTTGGGTCGGGCTTTCGGGTCTTGGTTGTGCCGCCAGCGGAGGAAAAAACTCTCCGCTTCGCTAAAGTCGGGAAACTCGCGTTGGCTTTGGAAAAACTTGGCGTATTCAAAATTCAGGTTACCGTTGAACTTGTAGCGGCTGCGGTAGCGGGTCAGCACATTGCCCGACCAACTGCCCCGGCTGTAGATGTCTCCCGTGAGGGCCAGGTCCCAATATTCGCTCATGCCAAAATAATACCCTCCATCTTGCAGGAAGTAACCCAAGCCCGGAGAGTTGCCGTAGCTGGGAATGATGAGGCCGGAACTTTGGGTGTTTTGCTGCGGAAAGAACCCAAACGGCAAGGCCAGGGGAGTGGGCACATCTTCTACCTTGAGGTAAGCCGGTCCGGTAACGATCTTATCGTTTTGAATCAATTTCAGCTTGCGGGCATGGATTTCGAAGTGCGGGTGCGGGTCGCTGCAAGTGGTGTAAGAACCGTCTTTAATAAAGATCACCGTCTCGCTTACCTTTTTGATCGAATCGCCGTGCACGTAGCCATCGCCATCTTGGGTAACCGCGGTGATGATCTGCCCTTTTTTGGATTCGAAGTTGTAGCGCATCGACTGGGCATCGAAACCCTGTTCACCTTCTTTGAAATGGGGAGTACCTTGCATGGTGCCCGTACTATCGGGCATGCCGGTGGCATACAATTCTTTGTTTTTGAGGCTGATTTCGATGTAGCTGGCCTTCAAAAAGATGTTTTGATAGGTGACTTCCGCCTCTCCGTAGAGGTATACGCGTTGGTTCACAATATCGAAAAGCATGGAGTCGACGGCTTTGTAGCTCACGTCGTCTTCGAGCACTTCATCGGCGGGCTCTACTGCGTTGGAATCGGGCGTAGCAGTGCTGCTATCGTTGGTGTCGGGAAGCAGTAGGATAGAAGAGGAAGCGAAAATATCGGACAGGGGAATTGCGTTATCCGTAGCACCGGCAGCCGTTTGAAAGTGGCCCGCAAATACCGCCAGAATTAACAAAACTGCGTGAATTACTTCTCTGAAACGCAATTTCTTATGCAGGGTAAGATTAGTTACTTTTGCCTGGGTGCCGTGATGAAAGCAGCTGCAAAGCTACTAAAACTAATTAGTGTGCTCACGTGAAACAATTGCTTGTCATATCCCGGCCGAGAACGATCCGATTATTCATCGGAATCATCATCCTTGGCATATCGGGGCTCTTTTTAGCATCTTTTGTGCCAAAATCGTCGGGAGGCGATCCGCCGGCACAAACGCAATCCAATTTTGGCATTCGAAAAGTAGTGATTGATGCCGGTCACGGAGGAAAAGATCCGGGCAATTTGGGCACGGGAAGGTACAAATTCACCGAAAAAAATGTGGCCCTGGCGGTGGCCCTCAAGTTGGGCAAATACATCGAAGAAAAGATTCCCGATGTAGAGGTGATCTACACCCGAGACGACGACACATTCATTGGGTTGCGCGAGCGGTGTGAAGTCGCCAACAAGGCAGGAGCCGACCTTTTCATTTCCATCCATTGCAACGCCTTCAGCCGCAAGGAGGCCAACGGTACCGAAACCTATGTGATGGGCTTGCACAAATCGAAAGCCAACCTCGAAGTGGCGCAACGCGAAAATGCTTCGATCTATCTGGAAGAAAACTACGAGGAGAACTACTCCGATTTCGATCCCAATTCTGACGAGCAGATCATTGCCCGCACCATGATGCAAAGTGCTTTTCGCGGACAGAGCTTCAATTTCTCCCGTCGGGTACAAGAACAGTTTGAAACCCGGGTGAAGCGCTACAACCGGGGCGTGAAAGAGGCCGGCTTTGTAGTGATCAGCTACACCACCATGCCATCGGTGTTGATTGAGTTGGGTTTTTTGACCAATAAAGACGAGGAAGACTTTTTGAATTCTGATGCGGGGCAGGATTACATGGCTTCGGCAATTTTTCGGGCGTTCAAAGAGTTTAAGGTAGAGCTCGATGGAGTGAATGCGCGCATGCAGGGCGAAGGCGCTACTCCTCCGAAAGCAGAACCACCCGTAGCGCCACCTGTGGAAGAGGCCGCACCTGAGAAAGCTCCTGAAACCGCAGAAAAACCAGCGAAAGGAAAAAAAGAGAAGAAGGCCGAGAAGAAAGCGGCCAAGGAAAAAAAGCCAAAAGCCCCTGCTGAAAAGACTACTCCACCGGAAGAAGAAACCGCAGCAAAATCGGAAAAGACCCCGGAAGCACCCAAAACCGAAAAGAAAACCGAACCAGTAGTTGCCGCGGGTACTCCGGTATACAAGATTCAATTGCAAATATCACCGGAACGCATTGCCACCACACCAGCCAACTTTAAAGGGCTGGAAGGGGTGACCTATTATAAAGAAGGCAGCAACTATAAATATACGGTAGGGGAGATGACCAGCTTTGAAGAAGCCGTGAAGTTGCAGCGGGATGCCCGCGAAAAAGGATTCAATCAAGCTTTCATTGTTGCGTTTTTGGACGGGAAGCGTATCCCGACCTCGCAAGCTTTGAAAATCACTAAATCGTTGAAAACCACCCCCTGATTTGAAACTGAAAAGGGAAGTAAAAGTGGGCATAGTCGCCGTAGCCGCCCTCGTGTTTTTTTTCTACGGCTTCAATTACCTCAAGGGTGAGCCTATTTTTAGCAGTGCCCGTAAATACTATGCCGTATATCCTACCATTTCCGGGCTTTCGGTAGACAACAATGTAGTGTACCTAGGCCTGAAAGTGGGAAAGGTGACCCACGCTGAATTGTTGGAAGACAATACGGGTACCTTGGTAGAGTTCATCATCACCGACGATCGGGTGAACATTCCGGCAAAATCTACTGCGATCATTTCCAGCCCCGAGCTCATTGGTTCCAAGGTCATCACCCTGGTGTATTCGAAAGCCACCGAGGTGGCACAGGATGGCGATACGCTGGTAGGCGAAGTAGAACAAGACCTCAGCGATGTGGTGGATGCCCGTTTAAAGCCCCTGGAAAGCAAAACCAAAGAGCTCATCAGTTCCATCGATTCGGTGGTGGCTACCGTGCAGTTGATTTTGGACAAAGACGCTCGGAAAAACCTCACAGAAAGTTTTGAAAGCATCAATGCTTCGTTTGCTGCTTTTGAGATCACCTCGTTGCGCATCGATTCGATGATTGCCAACGAAAAGCAGCGGGTAGAGCAAATTATGGCCCACGTGGAGTCGATAACTAAAAACGTTCGCGATAACAATGAGGAGTTAAACCGAATCATTGATAACTTTGCAATGATCTCCGACTCAGTAGCAAAAGCAGATTTGGTGGGCACCATACAAAATGCTGAGGTTGTTTTAGGAGAAGTTTCTACCTTGTTAGACAGGGTGAACCGAGGGGAGGGCAGCTTGGGTGCGCTGGTGACAAACGACTCATTGTATTACCACCTCGAAAATTCAGCTTTGGAGCTGGATAAACTGTTAGAAGATATTCGGGTAAATCCAGAACGTTATGTTCATTTATCCGTTATAGGTAGGAAAGAGAAAGCGAAAGACAAGCCGAAGAAGCGGGACCGATAAAATTGATGATAGACTATATGGAGCAAGTTTTACACTACCTTCCTCAAGTTCTTTTTGCCGTGGCGCTGGGCGTCACTTCTTATTTTTTTTACAAAAGCATTGCTCGCATCCGGCGAAACATCAACTTAGGCCGCGATCTACAACTCGAAGGCCCCACCGCTGAGCGCTGGAAAACCATGGCACGCGTAGCCATGGGGCAAACCAAAATGGTTGTACGGCCCGTAGCGGGCATCATGCACATCCTCATTTATTTAGGGTTTATCCTCATCAACATCGAGGTTCTAGAAATTTTGCTGGATGGCTTATTGGGCACGCACCGCTTGTTCAAACCTTTATTGGGTAAGGCATTCTATTCGTTTTTGATTGGCTTTTTTGAATTTTTAGCGCTTTTAGTAGTGGTCGCTTGTGTGGTTTTCCTCTACAGGAGAAATGTGCACAAACTAAAACGCTTTTGGAAGCCCGAAATGAAAGGGTGGCCAGCCAAAGATGGAAATTACATTCTCATCATCGAGCTGATTTTGATGAGCTTTTTGTTGATCATGAATGCCTCCGATCCTACGGTAGACGGCTTTTTGATCTCCGGTTTTTTGAAACCCCTGATGCCGGCTGATGAAGGCACGCTGCACCTGATTGAACGCGTGGCCTGGTGGGGGCACATCCTTGGCATTTTTGCTTTTCTCAACTACGTGCCTTATTCCAAGCACTTCCACATCATCATGGCGTTTCCCAACACCTATTGGTCGAACCTAAACGCCAAAGGCTCTTTCAACAACCTGGAGTCGGTGAAAAAGGAAGTGGAGTTGATGATGGATCCCAATGCCGATCCGTATGCTGCTCCACCTGAACCCGATCCGAATGCTGCCGTGCTTCGGTTTGGTGCCAAAGATGTGAAAGACCTGAGTTGGAAACAGCTGATGGACTCCTACACCTGTACGGAGTGTGGGCGTTGCACCAGCGAATGCCCGGCCAACCAAACCGGCAAGATGCTTTCTCCGCGCAAGATCATGATGGATACCCGCGATCGCTTAGAGGCCGTGGGAAAAAACATTGACGAGCACGGACCCGATCACGACGATGGCAAAGCCCTGCTGGGCGACCACATTAGCGCAGAAGAATTGTGGGCATGCACCTCTTGCAACGCTTGTGTGCAAGCGTGTCCCGTAAACATCGACCCACTTTCCATCATAATGGACCTGAGGCGCTACCTGGTGATGGAAGAGTCTAACGCCCCTACCGAATTGAATTCGGTGTTCACCAACATCGAAAACAACGGAGCTCCCTGGCAATTTGCTCAGGCCGACCGTTTCAATTGGGCCTCGGAATAAGTATTTTTGAGGCTGTAAACCTATTTCTAAATGGCAGAAACGCTGACCGTACCTACCATGGCCGATTATATGGCCCGAGGCGAAGCCCCCGAAATTTTGTTTTGGGTGGGCTGTGCCGGAAGTTTCGACGACCGTGCCAAAAAAATCACCAAGGCTTTGGTGAAGCTTTTGCAGAAAGCAGAAGTGAAGTTTGCGGTATTGGGAACTGAAGAGGCATGTACGGGCGATCCAGCCAAGCGGGCGGGCAACGAGTTTTTATTCATGATGCAGGCCATGATGAATGTTCAGGTGTTGAATGGTTACGGCATTGAAAAAATTGTTACAGCTTGTCCACACTGTTTCAATACGCTGAAAAACGAGTATCCGGAATTGGGCGGTAGCTACGATGTGATCCACCACACGCAGTTGCTGCGCGATTTGATGAAAGACGGCAAACTGAAAGTTGAAGGCGGTTCTTTCAAAGGCAAACGCATCACCTTTCACGATCCTTGCTATTTAGGGCGTGGCAACGGTGAATACGAAGCTCCGCGCGAAGTATTGGAAAAACTGGATGCCGAGCTTTCGGAAATGAAGCGTTGCAAAACCCGTGGCTTGTGCTGCGGAGCCGGTGGAGCTCAAATGTTTAAAGAGGCGGAGAAAGGCGACAAAGAGGTGAACATTGAACGCACCGAAGATGCTTTAGAAGTGAAACCCGATATCATTGCTGCGGGTTGTCCTTTTTGCAACACCATGATGACCGACGGTGTGAAGCATTTCGAAAGGGAAGACAACGTGCAGGTATTGGATGTTGCCGAACTGATTGCCAGCGCAGCCGACCTTTAATTTTACCGGTATTTTACCAACAACGATGGAAAACAACATGCCAATCTCAAGTCCTTCAGCCGTTGATGCCAACGATTTTCAGTCGATGCCTGCCCACTCCCGGGTATGGATCTACCAAAGCAATCGTATGCTCACTGAGCCGGAAGTCAATGCCATCAAAGATGCGGGCGACCGTTTCGTGTCCCAATGGGCGGCTCACGGAAGCCAACTCACAGCTTCTTTTCAGGTATTTCACCGGCTATTTCTGGTGTTTTTCCTCGACGAAAAACAAGCTTCTGCCACCGGGTGTTCCATCGATTCGTCGGTGGGTTTTGTGCGCCACGTGATGGACGAATTGCAAATTGATTTGTTGGACAAGCTCAACCTGGCCTACCGCGATGCCCAAGGCGATATCGCGGTGCAGCGGATGACCGATTTTCAAGACAACCTGAAAGCCGGAACCCATACTGCTGATACGGTGGTTTTCAACAACTTGGTGGGCACCAAAGGCGAATTTGTGGACAAGTGGGAGGTACCCGTAAAAGAGAGTTGGCACCGGCAGTTGCTTTAACGGTCAACCCATTTATTTTTCCAAAACGATAGCGCCTTTCAGGGCGCTTTTTTTATGCCCAAAAGAAATATGGGTTCCGGGCTATGATCCACCTCTTGCAGCTGCCTGCAATACCCCCATTTCGTTCTTTGCTGCGATGGTGTAGAAACTCTATCTTGTCCGCCCAAAATACTCTTCGCTACTCAACGAATTAAAGAGACGGGCATCATGAAAAAACTATTTCTTCTCGCAGTTTTCCTTACTCCTGTTTTGGCGCTGGCACAAGCAAAACCGGTGTACAACATCGGTGTGTTGCTGGACAAGGAGCTGGAGGACTTTCGACCGCGGTTTGAACAGTTCAAAACGGAGGTAAAAGCAGTGGTCGGGGAAGGGGCTACCATACGGTTTCCCGAATCGAGTGTGTTGGTGAATAATTTTGACCTGGATAAGGCCGCACAGAATTACCAAACCCTTCTCGACAACGAGACCGATATTATCATAGCGCTTGGGGTGATCAACGGTGCGGTGGTGGTGAAGCAAACGGAATATCCGAAGCCCACCATTCTGTTTGGAGCGATCAACCAGGACATGAACCAGATCGACTTCACCAACAAGACTTCGGGCATTTCCAATTTCACCTATCTGGTGAATACCGAGTCGTATGTAGAAGACCTTAAAATGTTCAAAGAGCTCACCGACTTTAAGCGCCTTGGGGTAGTGGTAGAAGCCCCCTTGCTGCAATTTTTACCTTTTGAGGAAACCTTTACCAAGGCCACTGCTGATTTAGAGGCCAGCCATCAAATGATTCCTTACAATACGGTGGCAGACATCACCAGCAGATTAGACGAGGTGGATGCCTTGTACATCGCCGGTGGATTCTTTTTGAAAGAAGCGGAGGTGAAGGACCTGGCGCAAGCGTTGGCCCAGCGCAAAATTCCTTCTTTTACCACCAACGGTATTCGGCAGGTAAATGCGGGACTCATGGCCACTGCACAGGCCGACGACAATACCGATCGGTTTTTCCGGCGGTTGGCGCTCACTGTCGATGGCTACATTGGCGGCACGCCCCTCTCAGAAATGCCGGTGCTGCTCGACTACGAATCCCGGTTGACGATCAATTACAATACGGCGGCACTGGTGGGCATTCCGATCAAGTTTAGCCTCATTGGCACCACCGACTTTGTGGGCGAGTTTAAAAATGTGTTGTCTGAAAAGCAATACAACCTGCTGGATGTGATCAACCAATCGTTGGACAACAACCTTGCTTTGCAGGCTACCCGGAAAGATGTGTTGCTCAGCGAACAGGATTTGAAGAGTGCCCGCACCAACTACTTGCCTGCGCTCACGGCGGCAGGTGGGGTAACGCACAACGACCCTGATCTGGCTGCGGTGAGCAACGGGCAGAGCCCGGAGTTTCAAACTGCGGGCAACCTGAGCCTGGAGCAGGTGGTGTATTCGGAAGGCGCCAACGCCAACATTTCGATTCAGAAGCATTTGTTGGAAGCTCAAAAAGCCAACCTGAATGCGGAGCAGCTCAACAAGGTGCTGGAGTCTTCCAATGCCTACTTCACCACACTGATTGTAAAGGCCAACGCACAGATCATCTTTCAAAACCTGGACCTCACCCGGAAAAACCTCGCCATTGCAGAAGAAAACTTCAATGCGGGGCAAAGCGGCAAATCGGACATGTTGCGTTTCCGCAGTCAGCTGGCACAAAATACCCAATCGATGATTGAGGCTTTGAACCAACTGGAACAGAGCTTCATTCAACTGAACCAGGTGATGAACAACCCACTGGATTTTGAGATCGATGTGGAGGAAGCTCAGTTGGGAGAAGGGGTTTTTGAGGAATACAACTACGGACAGCTGACCGAAATTTTGGACAATCCGCTGTTGCGGGAATCGTTCATTACGTTTTTGGTGGAGGAGGCCAAAAATAATTCGCCCGAACTGAAGCAACTGGACTACAATCTGGCTGCTATCGACCGCAACATTCGTTTCAACAAAACGGGCCGTTTTTATCCTACAGTTGCGCTTTCGGGACAATACATCAATGTGTTCGACCGCAGTGGAGCAGGCAGCGAAGCTCCCCCTCCTTTTCAATTGATTGACAATTACTACACGGTGGGGCTCAACCTTTCGGTGCCCATCCTCAACCGGAATCAAACCAACATCAACCTGCAAACGGCTACGATTCAAAAGGAGCAGTTGGACCTCAACACGGCGAACACGGAGTTGGCTATAGCGACCAACATTCGCACCAATGTGCTGAACCTGATCAACCAGATATCGAACATCGAACTGAGTAAGGTTTCGGAGGAAACGGCCAAAGAGGCTTTGGAGCTCACGCAATTGTCTTACTCCAAAGGGGCGGTGAATGTGATTCAGCTCATCGATGCCCAAAACAATTACCTCAGTGCCCAACTGGCCCGCAACAACGCGATCTACAATTTTTTGCTGAGTGCTATCCAACTGGAGCGCTCCATGGGCTATTTCTTTCTCCTGAAAACAAAGGAAGAGAATGCGGCTTTCAACCAACGTTTCCTTCAGTTTAATTCTACCCAAGAGTAATATCAATACACAACGACCATGCAAAAATTTTTGAAAAAAGGACGGCCCGTTTTCCTTTTGCTGCTGATCTCCTTTGGATGGACAGCCTGTGGCGAAGAAGAAAAGAGCACGGAGAAATTCATTCGCCCGGTAAAGTACCAGGTGGTGGGTTTCAATGCTGCTGCGAAAGACCGCACCTACAGTGGAGTGGCAGAGATTGATAAGAGCATTAGCTTGAGCTTCCGGAGTTCCGGGGTGATTACTCAATTCAACATCAAGTTGGGACAGAAAGTGAAAAAGGGGCAACTCCTGGCCCGCTTGGACAATGTGCAGGCGAAGTTGAGCTACGAAAATTCCATTTCCTCCAAAAACAGTGCGGAGTCGCAAATGAAAACGGCCAAATCCACCCTCGACCGGGTGCGGAGTTTGTACGAGAAAGGGAGCACTTCGCTGAGCGATTACGAGTCGGCAAAAAATGCTTACGAAACGGCCAACCAGAGTTTCAACAACGCCAAGCGCAGTGTGGAAATTCAAAAGGAGCAACTCAACTACGGCATTCTCTATGCGCCTGAGAATGGCACAATTGCCACAGTAAATGCTGAGATTGATGAAAACATCAACCCGGGGCAGCAAATTGCTACGCTGAACGCGGGCCAGCAGATGGAAATTTCACTGGGCTTGCCCGAGAGTGTGATCAATCAGGTGAAAACCGAGGCGCTCGTTAATGTGGGTTTTCCGGCCTTGGGCGATCAGCAGTTTGAGGGCAAGGTGACCGAGGTGGCCCCGGCGATTGATGGCAATACTTCCACCTATCCGGTTCGAATTACGGTAACCAACCCTATTGATGAGATTAAAAGTGGCATGGCGGCCAACGTAACCTTCGACTTTTCGGATGAAGGTCCGAAAAACACTGCATTAACCGTGGCTTCGAATGCGGTTGGTGAAGACAGCAAGGGCCGGTTCGTGTTTTTGATTGAGGAAAAGGAGGGCCAGTATTTTGTGCGGAAGCAGCCGGTGACTTTGGGCCAGCTGACCAGCGCAGGCTTTGAGATTGTATCGGGTATTGAAGAAGGACAAAAGATTGCTACGGCCGGTTTGCAAACGCTGCTGGACGGACAGGAGGTGAAACTCTAAAAACGCCAACGGATGAATTTAGCGCAATTCTCAATCGAGAAAAACAGAATCACCTTCATTGTTCTGGCTACCATCATCATCATGGGACTGGTGATGTATTCGGGCTTGTCGCGAGACAGCATGCCGCCCTACACGGTGCGTGTGGCCTCGGTAGTGACGCAATTTCCCGGGGCCAGCCCCGAGCGGGTGGAGCAATTGGTGACGGACAAGATTGAAAAAGTGGTGCAGGAACTGCCCGAATTGAAGGACGTGTCCAGCACTTCCCGGTCGGGCCTTTCTGTGGTTTCGGTGACCTTGAAAGACGAGGTAGCCGCCAAAGACATGCAAGCGGTGTGGGACCGGCTGCGCAGAAAGCTCAATGCCTTGCGGGGGCTCCCGCAAGATGTGAAACCCAGCGTGAACGACGATGGCATTGGCGAGGTGTATGGCATTGTGGTGGGACTCACCTCCGACGGGTTTAGCTACACGGAGATGAAGGCCTACGCTGACGACATCAAAGATGCTTTGATCAAGTTGCCCGATGCTGCCAAGGTAGAGATGGGCGGCAACCAGGAAGAGCGGGTTTTCGTGAATTTTGACAACACGCGCCTGCGGGAATACAACCTAACGGCTTCTAAGTTGCAACAAAGCATTGCCTCCACCAACATCCTGAATTCGGGCGGTCAAATCAATTTGGGTGACGAGCGCATCATTTTAGAGCCGACCGGCAATTTCAACTCGATTCAAGACATCCGCGACATGTTGATTGCGGTGGGCAACGGTTCACAGTTGGTGAAGTTGGGCGACATTACTTCCGTTTCCAAAGGCTACATCGATCCGCCTACTCAGCGGGTGCGGATCAATGGCCGGTCTGCCATTTCGCTGCACGTGAACCTGAAGAAGAATGCCAACGTGATTGCACTTGGCGAACAGGTGAACGGTGTGATGGAGGAGTGGCAACGCAAACTGCCCGTCGGCCTGGAGCTCACCCGGGTTTCTTCTCTGGACGATTACATTGATTTTAAGGTGGGTGATTTTATCGTGAACCTGATGCAGTCCATTGGCATTGTGTTGCTGGTGATGCTGGTTTTTCTTGGTTTACGCACCGGTTTTGTGATCGCGAGTCTCATTCCGATCGTTACCATCATGACTTTGATGATCATGGGTTTGATGAACATCGGTTTGAACCAGGTGACCCTGGCGGCCCTCATCATGGCCCTGGGCATGTTGGTAGACAACGCGATTGTGGTGGCCGAAACCATCATGGTGAAATTGGAACAAGGCACGGAAAAGATGGATGCCGCCGTGCAAGCCTTTTCAGAACTTTGGATGCCGCTGCTGATTTCTACCTTGACCACCTCTGCGGCTTTTCTGGCTTTTTACTTATCACCCACCACCATGGGCGATATCGTAGGACCCATTTTTGTGGTGATTTCCATTGCCTTGCTTTCTTCCTGGATCATTGCGCTGACGGTGATCACCATGTTTTGTTACCTCTTTTTGAAGGTGGCCCCCAAGGGGACGAAGCAACCCAGTTTGATCGACCGGGTGATTGGCTACCTCAAGTTGAAATACAAGGACCTGATCTTGGTAGCGCTGCGCCACAAATACAAGGTGATCGTTACCATTTTCGTTGCCTTCTTCGCTTCGCTCTATGGTTTTGGTTTCATTCCGTTCTTGTTTTTCCCCGACAGTGATCGCAACATGATTACCATCGACATCAATTTGCCGGAAGGCAACAAGATTGAGAAAACCCAGGAAGTGGTGGAAAAGTTGGAGGCGTTTATGTACGATTCACTGTTGGTGAACGATACCCGGGAGAGCGGCATCAACGATTGGTCTTCTTACATCGGTGCCGGACCCGAGTCCTACGATTTGGGCTACAGTCCCGACGAACCCAACTCGAACTATGCCCACATTTTGGTGAATACTTCCTCTTTTGATGTCAACAATGCTGTGGTGGCAACGTTGGACCGGTATACGTTTAACGGTTTTCCCAACGCGGACATCAAAGTAGGAGCCCTGGGGGCGGGCGGTGGGGGAACGCCTATTGAGATCAAAGTTTCTGGCAGCGACCCCGATCAGCTTTCGCAAATTGCCGAATCGGTGAAACTGCGCCTTTCGGCCATTGCGGGTACCAAAAACGTGAAAGACGACTGGGGACCGAAGAGTAAGAAGTTTTTGATTGAGATTGATCAGAACCGCGCCAAGGCCGCGGGCATCAGCAGCCAAGACATTGCCACCTCGCTGCAAACGGTGTTGGACGGATTTACTACCGGTGAATACCGGGAGGGAGACAAATCGATTCCTATTGTGATGCGCAGTGATGCGGGGCAGCAACAGTCGCTGTCTTCGTTGGAAACGCACAACATCTATTCACAGTCGAGCGGTAAGAGTGTGCCCTTTTTGCAGTTGGCCACCATTGTGCCCGAGTGGCAATACGCCAAGGTGAAACGCTTCGACCTGAAGCGCACGGTGAACGTGACCTCCGAGTTGCGGAGCGATGGTAATGCTTCTGAAATTACTGCGGAGATTACACCCTGGCTCGAAGAGCAAATGCAAAACAACTGGCCGGCCGACTACGGTTACGAGTTTGGTGGAGACGCCAAACAAACCGCTGAAAGCATGGGTTCGGTGATTGGTTACCTGCCTATTTCAGGCTTCATCATTGTGTTGCTGCTCATCATTCAGTTCAATTCTTTTCGCAAAATGGGCATGGTGGTGTTGACCATTCCATTGGGGGTTATTGGCGTGGTGATCGGCTTGTTGGCTTTTCAGGAACCTTTTGGCTTCATGCCCTTCCTGGGCGTAATCTCCCTGGCGGGTATCGTCATCAACAATGCCATTGTGTTGATCGACCGCATGGAAATCGAACAGAACGACCTCCAACGAAACGAGAAAGATGCGGTGATTGCTGCTTGCCTGCAACGGTTTCGGCCCATTCTGTTGGCCACCTTTACCACCGTTTTGGGTTTGATTCCGCTCTACCTGAGTGGCGGTGAGATGTGGGAAGGCATGGCAGTAAGCATTATGATCGGCTTGCTGTTTGGCACCATCATTACCCTGGTGTTTATTCCATCGCTCTACAGTGTGTTGTTCAAGTTGAGTTACAAGGAGTATGAGTTCAACCCGGAACTGCTGGAAGATTGATGTTGGAGAAACTGTATCAACTTCGGTTTGAGGTTTTTCTCACCACCCAATTGCTCATTCTGTTTGGTTCACTCCTGGTAACACAGGAGGTGCACGAAGAATTTTTGCTGCCCGGGTTGTTTCTGCTCAACATTGCGGTCGGCATCTTGATCTTGTCGAAGCAAAAGAAGTTGATGTGGTTTTCCATGCTTTTGTTTGGCACTGCAGTTTTGATTTTCGGAGACAGCATGATCTCACGGCGAGGGGAGGAGGGCAGTTTGGTCCGGCTGGCGATCTACTTTCTATTCTACACGGTGCTGACCTTCAACATCATCAGGCAAGTGTGGACCTCCAAAACGGTTACCCGGAAAGTGATCCTCGGTTTGATGAGCGGCTACCTGGCCTTGGGTTTTTTGGGCTTCTTTTTGTTCATGTCCATTGAGTTGCTGCATCCCACTTCTTTCACCGGCCTGCTATTGGAAGCAGGTGATTTTCGACTGAAAATGGATGGCATCATGTATTATTCCTTCATCACGCTGCTGACCATTGGTTACGGGGAGATTGTTCCAGTGACTCCCGTAGCCCAAAAGGCCGCCATTTTGGTCGGTTTGGCCGGGCAGTTCTACCTGGTGATCATTACGGCAGTGGTAGTAGAAAAATACATTCGCCATTCGGTGAATAGGTAGCTTGTAAGAAAAAAGGATTGGTGGTTTAATCCCTCCCATTTCGGCTCCGCTCAATGTCCGGGGTGGGTGGCTCCGCTTA
>ERZ1740068.150-NODE-150-length-44138-cov-8.486968_pt1 | contig 44138 bp, 35 predicted proteins | sample MGYA00581735_ERZ1740068 | MGnify/ENA primary metagenome ERZ1740068 (study PRJEB43018, sample SAMN04849740) | marine metagenome | isolation source: floating plastic debris | place: Pacific Ocean | collected 2008-08-30 | study: EMG produced TPA metagenomics assembly...
TTGTGGCGACTACAAAGTAGTGCTCGAGCCAGACGGCATCATTCTGTACCAATAAGAAATGTATTTAAAGCCTGCTGATCGTTGAATCAGCGGGCTTCCTTTTCATCAAATCAAACCATCTGCTATGAAAAATATGCTTCTTCTTGCTGTGTTGGTTGGATTGTTTGCTGTGGTTAGCACCAACGTTCAGGCACAACAAGGCATTAAAAATGCTACCAATTGTGCTATGCTGGTAAAATTTGCCCACGGTAACCCATTCACTTGTACCACCACCGGAACCCAAACTTATACCCTTGCTCCGATGTCATCGATCTTTCCGCTGCCCATTCCGGCCGGAGAGCAAATCGTTGTAGCTAAAGGAGCCGATGTGGGCTTTACTTGCCCCATCTGGTATATCGGTTTTCCGTGTAGCGGTTATTCTTTCGGTCAAGGAATTGTTTGCCCTACGTGCAACGACTACAAAGCCGAACTTATCCCTTACGGGATATATCTCCACTATTAAAATATGCCAGGGAGCGGTTAGTCGATCTTCGAGTGGCCGCTCCTTTTTGTTTCTCAACTTTCGAAAAGTGGGTAAAGAATTTGACTTTGCCATTAGGACTTTAACTTTTACCCCATTACTTTAGCACCTACCCTTCTACCCGAAGAAATATGCCCCAGGTGTATTAAAGTTTGGACCACCATGAGCTTTACCACCTACCTGAACCGAATGGAGGCTATTGATCGAATGATCCGCCTCAAATGTACCGGAACGCCCAGTGAACTTTCCTACAAGCTCGGCATCTCTCCTAGCTCTCTCTACGAGCTCATTAAGCTAATGAAAGGCCTCGGAGGACCTATCTATTATTGCCGCAAAAAGAGGAGCTATTGCTACCACGAAGAGGTTCGTCTGGAACTGATGTTTCGACCCACCGGCTAAAATTAGTTTTCTAAAGATATTGGAACGCAAGACTTTTACCCTTATGTTTGTTTAAACAACTATCGTTTAAACACACTATGCGTTTAGAAGATGAACTAAAAATGAAGCAGTTCAGCCATCCCTTTCAAAAGGCGATGCTCAACATTGGCTTTACTGGCAACTGGATCCGACAAAAGATTCGCCCCACAATGGAAGGTTTTGGGCTTACTGCCCAGCAATACAACGTATTACGGATTTTGCGCGGCCGGCACCCTGAGGCTGCTTTTCCCGGTGAAGTGAAAGCGGTGATGATCGATAAAACCCCGGATTTGACCCGGCTGATAGATCGCTTACTTAAAAAAGAACTGGTTACTCGAAATACCTGTGCGGAGAACCGCCGTAAGGTGGCTTTGCACATTACCAAAAAGGGCCTGCTGTTGTTGGAGGAGATGGAGCCGGTACTGAAAGCAAAAATGAAAGACTTACAAAAAATCACGGACGAGGAGGCGGAAATGCTAAGTGCTCTTTTGGACAAATTACGAGCATAATTTCCCTTTACACATTATCAAATCAACCCAACATTCTATGAATCCGAAAACCAAAAACATCATCGCCTGGATCGTTACCGTGCTAATCATTCCGCTGTTGGCCTCGGGAGTGGCCAAAATGGTCGACTTTGAAAACCCAGAAACCAGCCTTACCATGTCTGCTCAATTTGCGGCCTACGGCTACCCGATTTGGTTCATGTATTTTATTGGTGTAGCCGAAATTGCAGGAGTAATTGGACTTTTCATACCAAAGTTGAGGATACTGGCTGCCTCAGGTCTACTGGTCATCATGGTAGGTGCCTTCGTCACCCATTTGATTGCCGGTGATGGCGACATTGGCGGAAGCCTAACGTTTACCGTCTTGTTGGTGGCCTTCATCTTGCTTCGAAAAGGCAGTCGGCTAGCTACTTCTTCTTAATGACGGGCGAACCTGCCCCGCATTAGAAAAAACAACAAGACCAATCCAAAAAGCGCCACTATCCATCCAGCAGAAAATGGATTTGCGACAGCAGCTGATGGTAAATCGTGCAGGGCTTCTCCCCCGCCTAGTACCACCAACCCTGCCCAGAAACTGGGATGGGCCGACCACGAATCGGTAGTGGGAGCGTTGAGGTAGGCACGCTTGGCCTCGCTGAGGCTCTGATTGATTCGTTTACCACTTTGTAGATGTCGGTAGAACTCCAACAATATTTGGTCGGTGCTCTGCGGATTGATTTTCCAAGGACTGGCTACCGTGTTGCGACATCCAGAAAAGGCAAAGCTTTGCGAGAGGCTACGGGTTCCTACACCTTTAAAGTATACGCCTTTGGCGGTTTCGCACGCACCCAACACCAACAATTCTGCTTTTAAGCGCAAGGAGAACAACTGGGCCAGGTAAAGTTTTCGCAAGTCACACGTACTGCTATCGGCTTGTAAAGCCAACCAACTGCGGTTGGGGTTCTCTAAGGCAGCCAATGCATGGGTTTGCAGGTGCAATACCCTGCTGGTGGGGGCTTCTTCAAGAAAAGTGGCCCAGCTGGCCTGTGGCCCCTGCTTCCAGGAGCCTTCGAATTCTTGGGCCAAGGCAGCCCAATCTTCGGTGAGGGTAGGCAAGGTGGCTAGATCGGGCGCACACGAAAAATCGGGCGCCCATCCGCTAAAGGTTTTCGGAGCAATGGTTTCAGACTTACGAAGCAACTGCTTGATGGAAGGCGCATAGGCAACACTCCAACGTCTGGCAAGAAAGGGCCATTCCCGATAATCCGAAGCGGTGGTTGATGCCGTTAAAAGGGTTTCGAATTGAGTTCGCGACAAAAGCCGATCGGTTACCGCTAAAAATTGATCACATTGTGATATTTCGGCGTTGAATGGCTCCAGTATACGTTGATAAATTCGATGGGCACGATCTGCAGCTGCGCGATCGGGTGCTGCTGGTGCCTGCAACCAGTTGGCATGTGCTTCAAGGTCCGATTTTAAAGATGCAGTAATGGCAACTTCCTCTAACTTAAGTGCATCTGCACTTAGCCAAAAAAGATACAGTCGGCCTTCAGTCTCCAAGCTGGTAAACACAGGGCATTTTTCATGCTCGATCCATTTTTGAAGCTGAGGTAGGTTCACCGCCACCTCCTCTGATATGGATTGAGGCAAGCCCGAATAATAGCGGGTAAGTTGGTCGCGCAAGTGGGCCCGTTCTTGCTCCAATTGCACCCAGGCTGAATCTTTAGGGCTTTGCCCATCCCATAAAATAAGATGCTGAGCGCGTTGTTCCTCCACTGACTTTAATGCCTGAAGCGTTGTATTGCCCGAATCTTCGGCCATGCTCCGCCACACCGTTTGAAGCTTTTCGGTGAGCAACAATCCTTTGGTTCGTTCGGCATACTGAAAAGCGGTTGCCAGCCACTGCTGATCGCCACTACTTTTCCAAAGCTGTAGTGCAGCCGCAACTGCCCGTTCCCCATCCTCATGCAACTCTTCTAAATGCTGAAACTTGGCTTGCTCAGACAACAAGAGTGAACGTACTTCCAATTCTTGTTGAAAACGAAAATTAGTGTGGGCCAAATAAGCTTTTAAGTACTGATCTTGAGCAGGATTTCGCTCGTGTAGCGCCATTAAACTGGCCATTTTACCTTGAATCACATCAATAATGAAGGGTTCTACCAAACCGCTGGCCGTTGCCGGAACTTCCAATAAAGACTGACTTTCAAAACCCGGAAAGGACATGTTCAATGCCTGATGAAAAAATTGAAGGGCTTTTTCCGGATAACCCGATTTGAGCCACACCGTACCGGTGACGGTTCTGGATTTTACTCTTTTCCGGTGGTATTGGTCGCCGTAAGCTTCCTGCTCCATGAGTTGCAGTTGTTGCCACTGTTGTTCAATCTGGTTCGAATCCAACAAATCGGAACCGGTATGCATCATCATTTGCAGCGCACCGAGAATATAAGCTTCCCTTCCCGGAAATGGATCATCGGATTTTAGAATGGCTACAGCATTTTGAGCGATTTCGAAAGCCACCTGAGGGTCGGATAGAGCGTTGATGTCCGCCATGTTGGAGAGCAAGATGCCCTGCGTTTTGGCCGAAAGGTTGGGCACTTGCAAGCCTGCCTCAAACTGCTGGGCAGCCTCTTCCATCATGTTCCGATTGGAATAAGCTAAGCCCAAGTCGTTGTAGCCTTCGGCCAGGGCCATGTTTTGTTCAGCGGCCCGACAATGCTCCACCATGCGGGTCAACAGATCAATCGCCGTAAGATTTTCTCCAAAACGAGTGTAGATATTGGCCAGTGGCTCCAATACGAATCGGGCAGTCCAAAAATTATCGTTGCCGGCCTTGGTGTGCCACTTTAAAGAGAGTTGGTAGGCTTCGCGCGCCTCTAAAAAGCGTCCTTGCATATCCCCTAAGAGATACCCCTGGTTGGCGTAGAGCCATGCCAGTTGGGTCATTTCCGATGTAGTTTGGGGAGCGGAAGGCAGGAAGCGCAGCGCGCTATCGATCACCACTTCGGCTCGGTCTAACTCACCCGAATCTCGAAGTAAGCCTGCTCGAGTTTTGTGGCTTTTTATCCATTGCTCCAATATCGAAGGTGATTCTTCAACACGCTGAGCAAACAGTTGACTACATCCCAACAGCAGACAACAAATAAAAAATTGGCGCATCCTGTCCAAAAATAAGACAGGATGCGCCAATAACAACAGTTTTTACTTTGACTTCGAAAGGCGTTTGCGCTTGCCACGCTCCATGAGCCAAAGCAACAGGAGAAGCAAGGACAGGAGTCCAAATACAATCGCCCAAAAACAGCAATTGAGCCAGATGGGAACCCCGTTTGAAGGTTTAACCGTTCCTCCTCCTCCGTTTGATTGATCGCAGGTGGTGACCGCTTCGTTGGTGGACACCGGAGCATTGATATCAAAGAAAATGTCGGTTTTACAAACAATGTCGTTGCTCATCGAATATCCTCCGTTCACCGTTACATCAAACTCAACCCATCCCCGGGTTTGCTCAATGTCTTTGGTAAGGGGCGACCCAAGGGGCAGCAGGTGTAAATTTTGAAACTCAATGTAGAGTTTACGATTAGCTGCGTCCAGGTAATTGCACCATCCCGTCTGCATGCCCAAATTGGGGAGGTTAGTCCCTAAGGTATTGGTGTTGATATCATAAATCAGGTTGGGGTAGGTCAAATTGACCGGGGTATGAAAATCAAAATTTCGGATGGAGTTCAAATCCAGGTTGGGATCAAGGAGTACCTCCAGGCGTACATAATTGGTTTGCATCGAACCGGTATTTTGAAAACGCACCTTGTAGCGGATGGTTTTGCCGCCCATGTCACAGTCGTTGGCTGCGCCAATAGAGGGTGTCATATCATTGGGATCACGCGAGGCCCGAACGGCTACATTTAAATGATCAACTGAGTTGGAATTGATGCTCCGGCGTTTGAACGTTACGTTCACTGGTAATTCCATATCAACGTAATCGGCGGCAGCATCCATCACCCGAAAAGCGGCTAAAAAACTTCGTTCGTCATTCAACCGCATGGTGGGGTAGGTCCAAACCATTTCTGAGGGTATGGTTTGAGGTTTTTCTGTCTCACCAAAAGGCAAGGTGGCAATATTGTTCCAACTGGCATCGGGTATGTACTCTAAGGTGCTGGCAATGTCTGGATCTCCGAACTCCAGCAAGATATCATCAGCATCCATCCGGTCTGCATCATAGTTGGCATAGGTGATGATGAAATAGACCGTATCGCGTGGAACAATGTTGTTGAAATGTTGAATACGGATTCTTTGCGATCCCCCCGAAAGGGTATTGGGCATGGAGGCATCAGTTGGCGTTTTACCACGAAAAGCCATGGGAGGAGGTCCTCCTGAGCCGTAGTTTCCGGTGACAAAACTCGCGCCTTCTGCCACTGTGGAGGATGCACTGTTGAGAATGTAATATTCGTGGATCGGAGCATCCACGAAACTGTAATTCCCTTCACCAAACCACCATAAATAGGTATAGAAATGAGGAGCACCGTAAGTAGGCAGGTTGATGACCTCATGGGTAAATGGCGGTGTTTGTCCACCTGGAGAAATTTGTACAGTAGGAGGGGAAACGGCTGTCTGTGCCAGGGTAAATGTGCCAATCAGCAAAAGGCTGAGCGAAAAAAATAATTGTTTCATTGTGCTTTGGTTTTATGACAGAAGCTGGGGCACCTGTCTGTTTCTTCCCGTTGGTGTCCCTACCGCGGAAAAATATAACCACCGGATGAAAAAAACTTGGATTGGGAAGGAATTTCCTTAAAACGGTTAGGTTTTCTTTCTTTGTGGTACTTATGATCAAAAGGCTTTTTGCCAGCGAATCGGCTTTGATTAAAGGGCTACGCCAAGGAGGTGTAGCCGAAGACCAGGCCATTAAAAAATTGCTGTCCAAACACCGGGATATGATATTTCGGTTGGTGACTCAAAAACAAGGGTCGGAAGAAGATGCTGCCGACGTGTTGTATGAAAGCCTTACCACTTTGGTGCTGCATGTGCGCGAAGGAAAGTTTAGAGAAGAAAGCAGCTTGAGCACTTATTGGTATGCCATTGCCAAAGGAGTGTGGTACAAGCGATTGCGCAAGCGCATCCGGGAGGAAAACCTGGAGGACCAATTGGCTTTTGAAGAGGACGAGGTGATCGACCCGGAGAAAGCACTGGAAGACCAGGAAGCACGCTTCAAGGTTCAGGCACTTTTAGGTCGCCTACGCCCCAAATGCCGGGAAGTGTTGCTGCTTTGGGGGCAGCATTATTCCATGGACGAGATTGCTCAAAAAGTGGGATTTAAAACTGCTCAAAATGCGATGAACAAAAAAAGCAAATGCCTCTCTGAATTGAAGGGGCTTTTGAAACAAGAACCCGAACTACGTGGGCAATTGCGCCTGCTGTTTCAAGCATGAACGAAGCTGAAGATCAGATTTCTGCCTATGTCGAAGGACGAATGGATGCTGCCGAGCAGGCTTCCTTCGAAACACGAATGGCCAACGACCCAAACCTCGCCGATGCGGTGGCGCTTCATCAAGAGGCCACAGCTGCCGTACAGGCAGTAGCGCGCGAGGCACTTAAAAATCGCATTCAATCCCTGGATGAAAAGGCGCCTTCCTCCAACGCTAGGCTCTGGATAGGAATAGCCGCCTCGGTGGCTCTTTTGGTAGTAGCTACCTGGTGGTGGAGTTCCAATAGCAGCGCGCCCCCCAGTGAACTCTACGCCACCTATTACGAAAACTACCCCGACCGGCTCAGCACACTCTCGTCTTCGGATGCTTTGCTCAAAAAAGCCATGGCGTTTTACCAAAATCAGCAATTTGATAGTTCGATTGTTTACTTGCTACAACTAAAGCCAACTTTTCAGCCCCCCGAAGCCATTGATTTGTATTTGGGTTTAAGTGAATTAGGCGCCAAGCGTCCTGAAAAAGCCCTTCTCTATTTTCATTCCGTTAAGGACCAACAGGCAGCTTTCGCCGAAGTAGCACATTGGTATGAGGTGCTGGCCTTGCTGGCCAACCAAAAAAACGATGCGGCTCTGGCCTCGCTACAAGCCTATCGGAAACAATGGACCTATCAAGCGGAGAAAGCCGCAGCACTCGAAAAAGACTTGCAGTGAGCCACAAGCCAGCGTTGTGGATAGTTGGCCAGCTTTCTAAGGGGAACAATGGTTGAATATACCGATTGCAATACCTATTTTGTCTTCCATGGCCCCATGGAGTGCCTGATGAAGAGGCTTAAAATTTCAGCCGAGGCAATCTCTTGAAGCTTGTGCGGGAAATCGCAGCTTCTTTCCTAATTTTACCCTCTCCGAAAACCTACTTTCGGAATAATCATAATGCGAAACCACATGTTGGGAGACGACAACGAAAAAGACGACAAAAAGAAAGAAAAATCCTCTGGAAAAATCGGGGAGAAATTTCTGAAGGAGCGCAAAGTGTTTCTTTGGGGTCCCGTACACGATAAATCTGCCGAAAAGATCATCAATCAACTGATGTATCTCGAACTGGAAGAACCAGGAAAAGAGATCACCTTTTTCATCAACAGTCCGGGTGGAATGGTGACTTCAGGGATGGCCATCATGGATACTATGAACCTTATTTCCTCACCGGTAACTACCGTTTGTATGGGCTTGGCCGCCTCTATGGGCTCCATTTTGCTCTCAGCAGGCGAAAAAGGGAAACGTCTGATTTTTCCTCACGGTCGGGTAATGATTCACCAACCGTCTATCGGAGGTTTTCAAGGCACGGCTTCTGATCTTGAGATCACCGTTACGGAGATCAACAAAACCAAGCAGTTGAGCGCTGAAATTTTAGCCGTTAACTGTGGCCAAAGTGTAGAAAAAGTGCTGGCTGATTTCAACCGCGACTATTGGATGAGTGCCGACGAATCCGTGGAATACGGCATTGTTGACGGCCATTACAAGAGCTAAATACCTTCCGGTGGGGGAGCTATTCCCTCACCGGCTCCACATTCGATTGTGTCACTTCTTGCTGCTTAGGAACCGGCAAGCGGATGGTAAAAACGGAACCGACTCCCAGTTCGCTTTCTACAATCACTTCCCCCTGTAGCCTTCTTACGCCCTTTCTCACAAGGTACAATCCCAAACCACTACCATCCGACTCGCGGGTACCCCGGTAGAACATCTCAAAAACTTTTTCTTTCACCTCTTGCGACAAGCCAATTCCATTGTCTTTGGCTTCAATCATTAGGTTAGCGCCTTTGGTGTATACTTTGAGGTCTAAATAGGGATGCTCCTCCTTGGGTTTTTGATACTTCACCGCATTGAGGATAAGGTTTTGTAGAATGGTGAGCAGGATACTACGGTCGCTCCGAAACGCATTTTCTAACTGCACCGAGTAGTGAATGTCGATCGCTCCAAAGTTGGGCACATGTTCGATACTCGTGAGAATCTCCTTGATGATGGCATCAAAATTCACCTCTGACATTTCCAAGCGTCCCTGACGGATACGGGACACATTGGTGAGCTTGCCCAGAATAATATCTAAGTGCAGCAAGCGCTCTTCGATCAGGTCACAGTATTTGATAATGGAATTTTCGTCGTGAGTATCGATGCGCGCCAGGTTCACTAACCCCAGCACAGAGGTGAGCGGTCCACGGATGTCGTGGGAGATTTTATAGATAAAAGTGCTCAGCTCATCATTGATCTGCTTGAGCTCTTCTTCGGTGAGAATACGGTCTTCAATTTCTTTGCGCAGTTCCAGGTTGATATTGGCCAATTCCTGGGTGCGTTGCTCTACTTTCTGCTCTAGACGCTCGTTGTAGGCTTTTAGGTTCTCTTCGGCTTCTACCTGTGCAGTTACATCGTGAAAAATTGATCGCGTGGTGCGGACACCATCTTCCTCAATCACCACGGCATTGCCACGTACATGGAGAATGCGCTGATCTTTGGTCACAAACTTTACCTCCATGTTTTGTGTACCACCGTCGTGCATCAGTTTCTCTAAAATTCCTTCACAATGCGCTCTATAATCTTCGTGAATAATGTCGAACAAATGCAACTTCGGAATCTCTAACTCTGAGTATCCTAAAGCATTTCGCCATGCACGGTTGACGTGCATCAACTGCCCATTTTCGTTTACACTCTGAATGAGATCGGTAGTGCCTTCAAACAAATCGCGGTATCGGGTTTCCGATCTGCGCAGGTTAATTTTCGATTCGTGCAGGTTGAGGGCGTTGGCTACCGTGATGGGAAGTAACCGTAGGTAATTATGCTCGGAGTCTTTGATCAAATAATCGTGGGCTCCTGCTTTCATCACATTTACCGCCAGCTCTTCATCTCCACCACCGGTCACAAAAATGATAGGGATTTCTAACCCATCGGCAATCAAATCAAAAGCAGTACCGTCTCCTAAATGATAATCGGTGATCACCAGGTGAAAGGTTCCGGTGTCCAACAATTCCTGGGCTTCTCTTACAGAACCTGCAATCTCAAAATCGAATTGAAAGTGTCCGGCCTTGGCAGCTCGTTTAAACGCCATCTGGTCAATCAAGTCGTCTTCAACCAGCAGCACTCTATATCTTCTTTTCGTCATGGATGGTTCGGCGAAATTTGTTTGGGGTTTTTCGTAAAAGGATCAGGAGACATCACGGCCTCTACTGGGGTTCAGCATACTCACTTTTAGACCAGTAGGTTGTGAGTGTTCGCATGAGGTCTACAAATTCTTTAAAGTCAATGGGTTTCACCATGTATCCGGCAATGCCAAGCTTATAACTTTCAAGCTTATCGTAGTTGTCCTTCGAGGTGGTAAGTACAATGGTGGGCACCAGCCTCAGCCGCTCGTGTTTAAGCCGCTCTCGAAGAAACTCGATCCCGTTCATTTTAGGCATATTAAGGTCGAGCAACGTGATGCAAGGGGTCTCGTTGTTTTCTTCGAGCAAGTGATGGAGTGCTTCTTCTCCGTTTTTCACGTGAACTACGTCGTTTTCGACTTGGATTTCTCGCAGGGCCCGGTTCACCGTCATGGCGTCAACCAGATCATCTTCTACAAGAAGGATAGGATTTTTATGAGACATAAGTGTGACCATTGCTTTTGTAAACAATTAGTTCGCAACCGTTTTAAACGGCTGATTTTCAGTAATTTGAGAAGAGCCTGCCTTTTTAGGAAGTGTAAATATAAAATCTGTGCCCAAACCAGGGCGCGATTCTAAATAAATCTTTCCTCCATAAAGCTCAATAATCTTTTTAACCACAGCAAGTCCAATACCTGAACTCTCACGATTGCTACGCACCTCGAGGGTTTGAAACATACCAAAAACCTTTTCATGGTATTTCTTGTCGATTCCAGGACCATTATCGGAAATGGTAAATCTCCAAAAGTCATCAGCACTTTCCAGTTCGAGCTCCACGCGCGGCACTTCTTTGTCGTTGTATTTGATGGCGTTCCCAATTAAGTTTTGAAAAACTTGCTGGAGTCGAACCTCTCCAATGGGCAGAGAGGGTAGATCATTAGGTATTACCAAGGTAACCGAAGGGTCTGGTGCGAGCAAGTCGACTACGACTTCCAACAGCTTGTTGAGGTCGCAGCTTTCTACCAACGCTTTTTCACGGCCAATTTTCGAGTATTCCAGAATGCCATCAATGAACGAATACATGCGCTCCACCCTCCGATTGAGCTGTTCTAAGTTGGCTTTTCCCTGATCGTCGAACACATCAGCGTAATCTACCGTTATCCACTGAGCTAAGGCACCAATGCCTCGCAAAGGTGCTTTTAGGTCGTGGGATACGATGTGTGCATATTGCCTCAGGTCGATGTTGGCCGCCTTCAAATCCGACATTAGTTCTAACTGCCGCTTCTCTTGCTCTTTTCGATATGTAATGTCGCGCAGCGCTGCTGTAAAAAATTTTGTGCCACCAATCAGGGTTTCAGAAATCACAATTTCCAGTGGAAACTCTTCGCCATTTTTTCGCATGCCGAAGAGTTCCATGCGCTTGCCCAACACCCTGGCTTCGCCAGTTAGCAAGTAACGTTGCATCCCATTTCGGTGGAAGTTATGAAAACGATCGTGCATCAAAATGGTCACCTCTTTGAACATCAGCTCCTCAGCGGTATAGCCCCAGATTTGATTGACGGATTGGTTGACCATTTGAATTATGCCCTCTTCATTGATCACCACAATGGCTTCCCCTACCGTTTGGAGTACCGACTCTAACTGTAGTGCGGTTTGCGCGGTTTCTTGCCGCGCTTTTTCCAGTTCCGCCCTCGCTTCTTCTAAGTCGCGGTTTTTTCGGTTCAACTTGGCATTGATAGACTGTAAGGAATCTACTTTGCCAAAAAGCACTTGCCGCAGCTGACCATGGCTGAGGATTTGTAATTTTTCTTCATCAATCAATTTGTCCGGCAACATGCCCACCACTACCGGAAAGTTGAGTAAGCTGCGATAAGCTGCACTCATCGATTGGTAGTTCTGCTCAAATATTCTTCCTGGCATCGATGTGCCCATGTTGTCTTCAAACTTTCGATACAGCAAACTACTCACCTCACGTAGCGTTTGCCCCCACTCCAATTCTGATTTTGGCACGGAAGCATCTCGCATTTCTTCGAATGGCGGAGGATGAGGAGTATCAGGCACTTCTTTTAACCACTCATCAAGGTTTTTCCAGGTGCTTTGTCCTGCGGCTCCCATTAGGTTAATGCTTTGCTGTACAATCCCCGTTAAAAGCATTTGACAAAGCATTCTTTGTTGCCGATCTTCGGTTTCGAAAATCACACCAAAGCGGGGATTATTTAGGAGTGAACCAAACTGAAGGCGCACTTCTCGCCGAAGCTGGTCACGTTCTATCCGATGCTTCCCTACTTCTGCCAGCAACTGTTCGATAAAAAGGTAAATGGAGGGAAGATGCTCCTCCTGCTTTTGTTGTTTTTGATTCTTAAATTGGCTTATATCGGCTTTGGCTTTCTGGGTCAGTTGATCTTCAGACAATTTTGCCTGCAAGTAGTCAACCAACTCACCAGGGGTGGAGCTTCGAGAAGATGAGCTACCACTTTGAGGTAGCTCATCACCCAGAATTTTTTGTTTCCAACGCCGTAGCACGTTTACTTTTATCCGTTTGTAGCTGCTTTATAGATGCGGTAAAATCCAAGACCAGAAAGTGACCAAGTTGCCACCAAGGCAACAAACCATGCTACTTTACCAGCTGTTTCTCCTAACAAAACATAAAACAAATTAAAATCGAAAAAGTGTTCAGCCTGCATATTTAGGTGACCAACACCCATCACCAGAAACCCCCAGCTCATCAGCATCATACCCTGACCGAAAACTCCTCCCTTCATAGCATTAGCAGTTACAAAGGCAAAATACATACATAAAAAGAGGAAAGGAAGTTCAAGCACACCAAACCAAACCGCAATGCTCCAATCTCCTGAACCACTGTGGTCGTGCGGTTCATATCCCTGGCCCATTGCAAAGTTCGAGAATAGCATTTGTGATACTAAGAATAATGCTCCCATTACCAAAAAGGCTTTCATGGCGTTATTCTTTCCAGTTTTAGAAGCTTTCGAAATGTACTTATTTAACATAGTTGATGATTTAGGGTTCTACATTAGTTACAAGTCATGGATGGTTTGTGGACAATATACAATTATGACTTATTTGTTAAGGGTAAAATAAAAGGTAGTTCCGGTTCCGGGTTCACTTTCTAACCATATTTTACCTCCGTGCTGCTCCACAATTTTTTTCACAATACTGAGTCCAACACCAGTGCTTTCACGGTCGTCTCGCGATTGAAGGGTTTGAAAAATTTGGAAAATCTTTTCGTGATAGCGGTTATCAATACCAGGCCCGTTGTCTTGCACATAAAATTGCCATTGCCCTGGCTCTTCATTCACCCCAATTTTCACCCATCCTTCTTCCTTATCCATGTATTTCACGGCATTGCCGACCAGGTTTTGAAAGAGTTGCAAAATCCTGGTGGGTTGTCCTTGTATTACGGGTAAGTTGCCTTCTACTAAAATATTGGTTTTCCCAGAACCAGTGAAGTTAGGCATTAAGTCGCCCACGAGGTCATTGAGGTTAATTTCGGTTATCAACTCCCGCTTTTGACCCAATTTGGAGTAAGCCAGAATGCCTTCAATTAGAGAATTCATGCGTTTTACACGCCCCATAAGCATCTCCATCTGTCCTAAACCATCCTCAGTCAAGTTTTCTTGGTTGTCTTCCAAAATCCAGTTGGCCAATGAACCGATGGCTCGCAAGGGTGCTTTCAAATCGTGAGAAACCACGTGGGCAAACTGGCGCAATTCATTATTAATGTTTTCGATATCTCTATTCCTTCTCTCCAGAGCCACATTACTTCGACGGATCGTTTCCTGTAGTCTCGACTGCACCACTGAGGCGGCCAATTGTCCAACTACTTCTTCCACCAGCTCTACTTCTTCGTCGGTGATCTCTTCCCCAGGAGCCCTTTGCAGCAGCAAAAAGCCAATACTTTCTCTGTTGAAAACGAGTGGACAGAAAACACCTCCGTCCAACTGCACTTGATTCCAAAAGGGATGACTGCCATCCAAACCGACCTCAATCGGATCTCTAAATCGCAGTGCTTTGTTAAAATCCAGTCGGTTCAAGTCGATGATCGAGCCAAGACGAATATCCTGCTCAATCACCACCTGTGAATTGGGGGTTTGAATGGAAACTAACTGACCATTTTTCTGTTGTTGATCAAACAAAAAGAGCCCCACTCGTTTTGCTCTAAGGTGTTGAAATAACCGCCAATTGATTTTATGAATCATGTCCAATGAGGATCCTGCTTCAAGAATAATACGGTCAACCGAATGAATGAACGAAAGACGCTCAGCGTAATACTTCAGCTGCTCTTCCGACCGTTTTCGATCGGTAATATCGCTACCGATAGTGATGTATTTCTCGAGATTTCCATAGGCATCCAACACCGGAGTAACGTTGAGTGACAACCAAACGGGAGTGCCGTCTTTTCGATAGTTCAGTACTTCCTCGCGAAAGGGTAGCCCTTTGGCCACTAAATCGTTAATGGCTTGTGCTTGCTCCTGGGTAGTTTTCGGGCCCCTCAACAACTTAGAAGGCAATTCTCCAATCACCTCTTCCATCTCATAGCCCGTAATGGCTGTAAACCCCCGGTTTACCCATGAAATACGATCATCCGCTCCGGTAATGATCACATAGTTATCGGTTTTACTGGCAACAAGTGAAAGCTCATGCAGCTCTTTTCGTGCTTTTTTGAGGCTGGTAATGTCTTGGCCAAGTCCGATTACCGTGCGGTCTGGCAAGCGCGAATAGACCCAATAAATGGTTCTGATGGTGCCATCCTTGGCCAGGATTTCACTTTCTCGCGCCAATTCTCCGGTCCATTGATTGGAAGCAATTTCCATCGTGGCCCGTAACTCATCAGCATTTGCATTCGCATTGTTGCTGCGTACTTCCCACCAGCCCATGCCCAATACCTCATCTACTTCATAGCCAAGTAACTCCTTAATCCCAGGATTAGCGAACACCACTTCTCCGCTTGGATTGACAGCCAACACCAGGTTGTTGGGCTGGTTGACAATCTTATCAGAAAAAGTAAGCCGATTAAAAAGGTTCAAACGCGAAATGATAACCACAAAAGCGATGGTGATGCTAATGGACAAAGCTCCGATGAACAGGAAATTGCTAATGCCCGAAGTATTTTCTGTAGTAAGCACAACAATGCAAGCACCAGTAAATAGAAAAACAGCAAAAATTATAGTATCTCGAATCGAGCGCAGGGCAATGGTGATCCCACTAACGACCACAAACAAACCGATGATGTGGTTGGGATGAAACTGCGTGTAATGAACCATGAAGAGGATGTGGATTAAGACACCCATAAAACCAATTTTCAGCAGCTGAGGCACCTTTTTTGCCAATGGACGATAGACATAGGTGGACAGCAGCATCAGACCAATTAGAGCACCAATGGCAAAATGCCCTGCCATATCCTCAAACTTTACAGGTTCGTTTACGGCAAACAAATAACCCGATACAGGGTAGGCAAATATGGCGATGAAGCCTACCAGGCGACCTGTAAAAGCTTCCTGTCTGGCTCCAGAGAAACGAATATGGCTGTTGGAGCGACTGCGATTAATGGTGAATATTCCACCCAGGCCTGCGAAAAATACCGTCAGCAAAGAAAGGTACAAGAGCCAATAAGAGCTGGATACACCGTGTCTAACATTGAATGAAAATCGATTGACTTCACTTAGCGATTCGCCAACCCGCGCACGTGCTTCGATAGTATAACTTCCTTCACCAGGTTCAAATTCAATGGTGTTGGTAAGATTATCAATTACCACCCAAGTGCTGTCAATACCCAAAATTCGGTATTCAGTAATGACTTCTTGATCTTTGCGGAAAATAAGGTTGGTCAATTGAAAACTGAGCTTAGACTTCTCCTCAAGGAACGAAAACTCAAACGGTGCCCCCGACCGGATGGAATCCTGAAAAGTATTGATGTCCATCGGCAAACCATTGATTTGGATAGCGGTAAGCTCCGCTTTGGGTGGCACAAAATCGTCCGTCCTAAACTCAGGATGATAACAAATGGCTCCAAGGTTAGACCCGAACCAAATGTTGCCCATAGCATCGGCCGCTATAGAATTGGGATTGTATTCTACACCTCCAAGGCCTTCTGCCCGTCCAAAATGGCGATAATAAGCTTCTCCCTTGCCCCAGAAAGTCTCAAGATCGACCTCCGTAATGCCTGAAAGGTTGGCCAAATAGAGCTTTTCTTTGAAAATGAGTACCCCGAAAATGTGTGCACTGGTTTCTCCATCAACATCTTTGAAGTAACGAAAACTTTGCTTTTCAGGCTCTAAGGCTACCATTCCAGCACCATTTGTACCAACGTAAAGCCGTTTTTGGTCATCGCTGGTGATGCTATTGATCCGGAATCTTTTCAGCTCAGGATCAAGATTATAAGGCTCTAAAGCCTCGTCTTTCTTTCTAAAAATACCTTGTTCAGTTCCGATGTAAAAATCACCTCCGGCAACTTCATGAAAACACCAGATGGCTTCATTCAAGTACTCATCTTGACCATAGAGTTTTGGCAACCACCCGTTTTTATAACGAAAAAGCCCACCTCGGTAGGTACCAACCCACAATACTCCACTACTATCAAGGTAAAGAGACAGTATCTCAGTGAGCCCTTTTTCAGGTTTACTCAGCTTTGTGAGTTTAGCATCTTTGTAATAGTAAATCTCACCAAAATAAGTGGCGAAATAAACGCCACCTTCAGGATCAGTAACCACCGACCCCACCCTTGGTTTAGCATTGCTGGTGTTCTCAAGAGCAGTCTCAAGGCGCGCTTCTTTCATCACAGAGAGCCCTCCCAGGGTAGCGATCCAGAGATTTCCGTCAGGGCCTAAGGCGATGCTGCGAACATTGTTGCCCGCAAGACCATGATCGGTCTTGAATTTCTTTACTGATTCTCCAAGAAAAATCGAAAAACCGGAAGCGAATGTTCCTACCCATACATTGCCTTCCCGATCACAAAAAAGACTTTTAATCGTATTCTCGGGCAAGCCATTTTCTACCTTCCAACTGCTTACTTTCCCAATATTTACACGCACAATGCCACCACCCCACGAACCAAACCAGAGTTCCGTATCGCTAACCTTAGTACCTGCTGTAATAAAGGGATTGTAGTTTTGGCCTTCGATGGTGTAAGGAGCAAATAAAAAGCGGCCAGCTTCTTGTCGAAACAAACCTTTACCGGAAGTTCCGACCCAAAGTCGACCTTCCCCGTCCCGAATCAAGGCCCTGATTTTTTTACCTCCCAGGCCTCTGCCCTCACCTACTGGATTAACTTTCCACCAGTTTTCATTGCCCTTCACTACAAACAACCCCTGACGAAAAGTGCCTACCCATAAACTATCACCTTCGGCTTTGAGGACTCGAATTTCTGCATTATCAAGTCCTGTGCGGGTTTCAATTTTTTCTAAGCGTCCGTCTACAAAGCGCGCCAAACCACTGCGAGTACCCACCCAGAGATTTTCCTCCGTTGTAGCCATTGCAGTAATATCCAGCTCCAAACCGAGGTTTGAATCCGCTGGATTCCAGCTCCCTCGGTTAAATTGGAAAAGACCTGCGGTGGTGCCGCACCATACAGTTTGATTCCATTCAACAATAGAGGAAACAATACCAGAACCAAGGCCCTCAGAAGTACTGTAGTTTCGAAAAACATTGCCGTCGAAACGGCTGATGCCGGCCCCTTGAGTGGCCAACCAGACATATCCCCGGTAATCTTGGTGAATGTCATTTACCTGTGACTGTGGTAACCCATCGGCGACAGAATAATTCCGAAAATTACATTCTTGTCCTTGATTCCTCAAAGGGATCAAGGCAAACAGCCATACAATACAAAAACAGACGCGTAGGTTTTTAGCCATAGGCAGACATGTCACAGGGTATGGTGAATAAAAAAACAGGAAGAAAGATTGCTGAGAACCAACAACCATCATTTAAAAAACAACACTAAAGCTTCCCTGTATGTATTTCCGTCACCAGTAATGTTAGAGTTTCACTGCTAAAATCCCAATCCTTCCAAGGTAACTGCAATTTGCGTTGGCAACCTTGGAATTGTCCTATTACGAGTGGATTAGAAAAAGGTTCACTAAACTATACTAGTAGTTACCCTGGCCATTGCAAGGGTAAACACGGACCGTACAAATCCGTTATTCGCTGGTTCGTTGGAAAGACATCCGGCTTGGTTAATTTTCAGCCTTTTTATCGTTGCGTTGCTTGCGCTGCATGGGGTTTTCGGGCCGATAAGCGCGGTTCTTATAAATGGTAAAACGCGAGGGTTGTACCTGCCTTGGCCATGCGTTGTCATTGGTATTGATGTCTGCCGTTTCGCGATTAGGATCAAGTGTAACCCCTACCACTTCTTTTTCGAAGAAGAAAATTTTAGAAATGGTCTTTTCATCCATACGCCAAATCTCGGCCGGAATGTGTTCCATAGCAAAGGTACCATCGGCAAACTCAAAACGAAGAATCAGGGGCATCACCAATCCACCTTTGTTGGTAAACTGCAATTCGTAATAGTGGTAACCAGCGTTGATCAAAGCCAACTGAGCACTGTCCATACCCTCCAAATAGCGCTGATAGTCTTCTTTGTCTACTTCCAGCACTTCAAAGGGGTCGTTGAGGTTGTAAAAGTCGTTCAACTCTGGCTGAGCTTCCAACACGGTTTTAGGGGTCGATTCCAGGTTTCGCTGGGCGCTGATGTCAGGAATCTCGGCTGCCTCAGCAGCCTTTTGAAAGGGCTTTTCTATTTCAGGGTTTCGTGTATCAATTTGAAACCAACGTACTGCATCCAGTGAAATATCCACCGGATTGGTAGTGTAGAACCAGCCCCGCCAAAACCAATCCAGGTCTACTCCGGAGGCATCTTCCATGGTCCTGAAAAAATCGGCTGGTGTAGGGTGCTTAAATTGCCAACGTTGAGCGTATTGCTTGAAGGCAAAATCGAAGAGTTCCCGTCCCATGATGGTCTCCCGAAGGATATTGAGTCCGGCAGCGGGCTTTCCGTAAGCATTATTTCCAAACTGGTAGATGCTTTCAGAGTTGGTCATGATAGGCACCATTTTGCCCTGCTCTCCACTCATGTAACTCACAATTTTTGGGGCAGGCCCACGACGACTGGGGTAGTTTCGGTCCCACTCCTGCTCAGTGAGGTACTGTAAAAAGGTATTCAGTCCCTCATCCATCCAGGTCCATTGGCGCTCATCAGAATTCACAATCATCGGAAAATAATTGTGCCCTACTTCGTGAATGATCACGCTGATCATACCGTATTTAGTACGCGCGGTGTAAGTTCCATCTGATTCCGGCCGACCGCCATTGAAGCAAATCATTGGATATTCCATCCCTATGGAATTGGCATGCACTGAAATGGCCACAGGGTAAGGATAGGGAAAGGTATAGTGCGAATAGGTTTTCAAAGTGTGTGCTACCACACGGGTACTGTACTTCTCCCACAATGGATTGCCTTCTTTCGGATAGTAGGACATGGCCATCACTGTGCGATTCCCAAACGTTACTCCTTGTGCATCCCAGATGAACTTCCGGCTACTGGCAAAACCAAAATCACGCACATTCTCTGCCTGAAACACCCAGGTTTTGGTGCCTTTGGCTTTCTTTTTCTCATTTTCGAGGGCTTCTTCCGGCGTAACGATCATCACCGGCTCATCCGATTTTTTGGCTTTATCGTAACGAGAACGCTGCTCGGATGAAAGTACTTTAGAGGCATTTTGCAAAGTACCAGTAGCCGCCACTATGTGGTCAGCAGGCACCGTAATCTGCACTTTATAATTACCAAAAGTGAGTGCAAACTCGCCTCTGCCCAAAAACTGCTTGTGTTGCCAGCCTTCCACTTCGCTGTAAACAGCCATGCGAGGAAAAAACTGCGCAATGGTATAGAGATAATTGTCTTCGTCTGCAAAGTACTCATAACCTGACCGGCCTCCGATTTTCATCCGGTCGTTGATGTTGTAGCTCCATTTGATTTTGAAGGTAAAACTGCCTTTGGGTTTAAGGGTCTGCGGCAAATCGATCCGCATCATGGTTTTATTAACCGTGTAGGGCAAGTCTTTTCCAGAAGCATCCTTTACGTAACCCAACTTGAAACCTCCATCGAAATCAATGTGTAGGCGGTTGAGCAGATAAGGGGAAAAATCGTCGGAAATGGTTCCGCTTTGAATCTTGTAAGTATCCGAATCTTTGGCCCGACGGTTTTGATCCAGTTGTAACCAGAGGTACTTGAGGGGGTCGGGCGAATTGTTGTAATACGTGACTGTTTCTACCCCTTCAATGCGCTGTTTCTCGTCGTCGAGGGTGATCTGCATGTCATAATCTGCGCGCTGTTGCCAATACTGGTGGCCAGGAGCTCCACTGGCGGTCCGGTACACGTTGGGAGTAGCCAGTTCTTGTTTGAGTTGCCGAAAATTATTCTGGTTGGTATTTTCCTGCCCTTGAACTAAAGATAAACAGGCCAACATCATTAAACCTGTAAAGGCAATTTTGCGAAACGTCATTTGAGTCGGATTGTGCGAAAGAGGCGCTAAAGTAGGGATTTTCTACTGCTCTACAGCAGCACTATATCCACTGAAAACGGGTGTATTTTCTGGCGAAGTATTCATTTTAACCGCTATGAGTTATCTTTTTACCTTCGCTAATTTTGTTCCTTAGCCAATCACAACACGTAATCATGGGCCATCGTTTTTGGATTTTATCGACCTCAGGCTTACTGCTGCTGCCTATTTTATTGGCTTTTTCGCATAAGTTCTACCTTTCCACTACCACCATCGAGCACAACCCCAGCACACAAAGCCTGGAGATTACAGTTCAAACTTTCACGCACGATTTAGAGAAGGCAGTAGAAGCCGGCGAAACGCATAAATTACACCTTGGCTCACTAAAGGAATGGATATCGGCAAACGAAAAAGTGACTGAATACCTGCGCAAACACCTCAAAATCTTGGTCAATGGCAAAGCCGCCAACTTCGAATACATCGGCAAGGAAGTAGAGGTACACGACTGCTACGTTTACTTAGAAATTAAAGGAGTAAAACAGGTAAATGCTCTTTCGGTAGAGAACACATTGCTGATCGGCACTTTTCCCAAGCAGGTAAACAATGTGAACCTTAAAGCGGGAGGCAAAGTGTCTCAACTGGCTTTATCTGCCAGAAAAACCAGCGGCTCGTTCGACCTCTGATTTAATTGCAACCGTCTGCCCAGGCTTTGAGGTCTTTTGGTGTAGGAGCGGGCCGCGAAGGCACCCATTGGCGCACGACATAATTGGTAATGTTGGCAATCTGTGCATCCGAAAGCTCGGGATGCCCCAACATCTGCTGGTTATAGCTTACCCCATTCACCAAAATTTCTCCCTCTATCCCATTGAGAATGATACATGGAAGTTCTGTAGCATGGGCCTCTAAATAATCAGAATTGGCCAGCGGTGGGTAGAGTTGCGCCAACCCCTGCCCTTCTTCACCGTGACAATTGGCACAGTGAACCTCGTAGAGTCGTTTACCTTTTTTAGAAGGGTCGGTGCAGCGATAGGCCATCGCTCCCAATAAAATTACCGAAGCGACAAGTATTAAAACATTATTAAGCCGCATTCAAAAGCAATTCCATATCTCTCATCATCTTCTCCACTTCACCTTCCTCCGTACCGTCATAAATGCCGCGTATTCGCCGATTTTGATCGAGTAACAAAAATGCACCACTGTGCAGAAAACCGCCAGGTGCCCTACTATCTTGCTCCGCTGGAACCATGTAAGCTTCGGCAATCTTGAAAATATCTTTCATCGGCCCGGTGAGCAATTGCCAGCGTTCTGAAGAAATCCCGAGCCGGTCGGCGTAATCTTTAAGTGCTGCAATGGTATCGCGCTCAGGATCAATAGAATGGGACAAAATCAACACATTGGGGTTGTCCTTATACTTGGCATACACGTTGAGCATGTTGGCTTTCATGATGGGACAAATCGTAGGGCAGTTGATGAAAAACATGTCCACTACATGTACTTTCCCCTCCACAATCGTTTCGTCTACCAATTCTCCTTCCTGGTTGTGCAATGCGAAGATTGGCATTTCCCGAACCAAGGTGTCGTATACCGTTTTACCACCTTCCGATCGGGATTCGGTTTTAATATCGAGGTAAGGCAATTCTTTGGGTTCAGTTTGGCAACCAATCAGTCCAATTGTTCCAACTATCCATACCCAGATCACCAATTTCCAGTTCAACATCACTTCAATAAGTCTTTCACGTGTTCAATATTTCGATCCAAATTCGAATGATGACGGTTACCTGACACCAACACAGTATCTAAGTAACCCTCAGCCTGGTCGAGGTGTTCATTCACTTTGTCTTCAGGAATTCCGCGCATGTTGGGCATCCTTAGCCTTCCAGCCCACAAAACGGTAGAGTCTACAGCCATTTCGAGGCTGTCTACCCAACTCAAATAATCAACTTTCGCCTGATTTTCTTCAGACCGGCTACGCTGATAAAGCAGTTGAATCAATCCGTAAGCCCGGTCTACTTTGGCCTCAGTTTGCTTTTGTAGTTGCTGCGCCTCAGCCATTTTATTGCCGATGGCTTCGATTTGCTGATCAGGGTTCGAACAACCTACAGCTATTCCTAACAGGAACAAGAGTGGCAAGAATAGTTTCTTCATTGCGGATACAAAAATAACAAGCTAAGGGCGTTCTACCTTAAGAAACGGATCAATTCCGAAGTTCTTCCAGGGCCAACCATGCCATGAGCCCAATACTGGTTTCGAGTGCTTTTTCGTCGATGTCAAAAGTAGGAGTATGCAAACCTGAAGTAATGCCTTTGGCCTCGTTGCGGACCCCCAATCGGTAGAAACAACTGGGAACAACCTGAGAGTAATAGGCAAAGTCTTCTGCGGTCATTCGCAAATCCAAATCGATTACATTTTCCGCTCCCAAATAATGGATGGCACGTGACTTTGCCAGTTGGGTAGTAGCTTCATCGTTCACCAGAAAAGGGTAGCCTTTACGAATGTCTAATTCGCATTTACCCCCCATGGATTCTACCAGGCCAATGGCCAATTGGCTAAGCTTTTGGAGGGCATCCTGTCGCCAAACTTCATCGAATGTGCGAAAAGTGCCCATGAGCATCACCTCGTTGGGAATGATGTTGGTCGCCCCCTTGCCTTCTATCCAACCAAAACTCAACACAGTAGGTAAATCGGGTTGCGAATTTCGGCTCACCAATTGTTGGAGGGCCACCACCAAATGGGAGGCAATGAGAATGGGATCTACCACCAGATGTGGCAAAGCGGCATGTCCTCCTTTTCCAATAACCTTAATTCGAATTTCATCGGAGGAGGCCATGTACATTCCGGAGCGAAAGCCAACTTTTCCCGCTTCCATATCTGGATAAACGTGTTGACCAAACATCCGCTGAGGTTTCGGATTTTGCAAAACCCCCTCTTCTATCATCAATTTAGCTCCTCCCGGCAACAACTCTTCGCCAGGCTGAAAAACACAAGAAATACTACCCTCGAATTCGGTGCGCAAATCGTTTAAAATGCGCATAGATCCCAGCAACGAAGCGGTGTGGACATCGTGACCACAAGCATGCATCACTCCTTCGTTGGTAGACCTGTAAGGCACCTCGTTGGTTTCAGCAATTGGAAGAGCATCTAAATCGGCCCGCAAAGCAATGACCTTTGCACTCGGATTTTTCCCGGAGATGGTGGCTCGGAGGCCCGTTTTTACCAAGCCAGATTCGTAAGGAATACCTAGCTGATCAAGGTATGCGGCTACATACTGTGAAGTTTCCACTTCTTCAAATGAGAGTTCTGGGTGCTGGTGTAAGTGCCTCCGTACCTTAATGGTGTCGGCCACATAGGCTTCGGCCAGCGCTTTTACCCGTGCGCTTAAGTCGGTCATCAGCTTTTGCTAAAAAAGATCATTTTAACGGCTACCACCAAGAGCAATCCTCCAAAAGCTTTTTTAAGCAGTGCGCCATCCAGGTTGAGGGCAATTTTAGAGCCCACGTACCCGCCAAGCATAAAGGTGCCAGCAATAATAATGGCATAGGTGTAGTCGATGCTTTTTTGCTGGTGATAGTTGTAAGCTGCCAGGATGCCGATCGGTAACAGTAAAGTGGCAACACTGGTTCCCTGGGCCTGATGTTGGGTAAAACCCATGAAAAAAACCAAAGCTGGCACAATCACAATTCCGCCTCCAATGCCGAGCATACCGCTCAACATTCCGGCTAACAAGCCGATTACAACTAAGGTGATGATTTCTTGGGCGCCCATGGGGGATTAAAAATCCAGCCCAAGGGAAAGGTGAGTTATCGGTTCGAGTACCTGTCTGTCCTCTACCCCCCAGGCGTAGTCAAATCTAACAAAATATCCCCACAGCTTGGTACGCAAGCCGATGCCGTAAGAGCCAATCAATGGGTCTTTCTGATTTTTGAGGGTGATGGTCAACGGATTGTTGACGATCTCGTCAGTGTTGAATGAATTGTCTTCAGAGTAAGGACTATCACCGGTCCAGGCGGTACCAAGATCACCAAAGCCAATGAGCTGAAAGTTGGAAATCAGATCTGATTTGATGGGCTTGTTAAGGAAATACTTGAACACCGGCCAACGCAGCTCACTGTTGAGCACCGCAAAACTGTTTCCGTTACGGGCATTCTGAATGAATCCGCGCATGTTGGTTGCGATGGTTTGGAAATAATAGTTTTGGTCTTGCGAGATTTGAGTATCAAAGTCGAAGCGCTCACGATCGCCCAAGACAATCCAGTTGTCTACCGATCCCATGTAATAAACCAACCTACGGCTACCAAAAGAAGTACTGGCCGCAAAGCGGTTGGCCCAGATTAAACTCCGGTGAAGTTTTTGATAATGGCGAAAATCAGCACCCACCACGGTCATATCCGACTGGGCAGCCCCGATTTCTTGCTGATACTCGGCAAATAACTTGAAGCGCAAGCCATTGTACAGGTTTAAACCGCGGTCAAGGGTATTGTCGAAAATGTATTCCAGTTTGGCTCCACCCCAGTTGATGAAATCATCAGGAATTTCCAAACTCTGCCGATTAGTGGATAAGGTAATGAGTCGATCTCTGCGGCCCATAAACGAAAACCGAACTGCCGCTACCTCACTGAAGGGCCATTTATAAATGGCACGCCCTTGATAAGTAATGTTACGGGTAAGATTTTGCTCGTTGACGTAGGTAATGGTTTGCCGGTTGAAAACGTATTGGCGGTCCAACCTGCGCGAACGGTTGAGGAAAGACAAAAGGTACTCTACGTTGTTGTTGTTAAAGGAGTAGCGAAACCCACCTTCCAACTTGTAGTCCTCAAAAAGGTCGATGATGCCCAATTTGGCAAATCCACCCATTCCTGGGTTGAAATAGGGACCTCCATTAAACCGTTGGTAAACATCGTTGGTAAAATCAAAATCGAACTGCGTAACAATGTCGGTAGAGACAAAATTGATGTTGTAATTCCGATTTTGTGGAAGGCGAAATTCCTCTGGCTCTTCCGCTAACGCTTCTTCCGCGGTTGCAGGTTCCGTTTTAGTAGAGTCATTTTCTTCCTTGTTTTTCTTGGCCTCTAACCGGATGAAGCGAGAGCCCTCTGAGGTTTTTTCCGATTCTACCGGCTCACTCTCAAACTTATAATTGTCAATGTCAATCTCGCCCGAGTCACGGCTTACCGGCACATCTTCACTAAAAACATCGATGGTTTCATATTTCAAATCGCGGGAATCGCTCCTTTGCTCGTCTAAGGCAGACTGGCTGTCTTGCTGCTCAATGGCATCTTTGAGGTCGGTATTGCGAAATTCCAGGTCAAAGGTTTGCGGTTCACCCCCAAAATTACCTACCATCAGGCGGTAGCGTCCATTGAGGTATACGATCTCCGCATACTTTGCCGATTCTACATCTACATCGTGTTCTAAAATGTTGCGGTAATAGTTGGTGATCGGGTTGGTTTTGGTGAAGTACCGGTAGTTGAATGTGGTGTCGATGCTGGCAATCGCACTGTCAGGACGACCTATGTAACGGTTGATAATGCCATTTTCATCCGCCAGAAACGTGTAAAGTTGCTGATCGTAAGGCTGCGCAAAGGTTTCCGAAATTCCAGGTGTTTCCGTCACCCGTCGAAGTTGCTTCGACTTGGTTTTAACATCATAAACGTACAAGTCGAGGTCGGCTGGTAGTAAAGGAACGCTCTTAGAATCTACGTCCAACATTTCGCTGTCGCGGTTAGAGCTAAACAAGATGTATCTTCCTTTTTCTACGTAAGCAGGATACAGATCATCGTACAAGTCATCGGTGATCTTAGTTTGAGAATTGGACGAAACCCGGTATTCGTACAAATCCGTTTGGCCGTCTTTGAAGGCCGAAAAAATCATGCTTTTCCCATCAGGCGAATAGGTAAAGCTCGTGATTCTTTCCAGCCGGAAAATCGGCTTGGTGATCATTTTCTTTTCCTCCAGAAGGTAGAGTGATAACTGCACCTCCCCTTTCTTCTCGTAGATAATGGCAAGGTTGTCTCCTCTTGGGCTCCAATCCAACAAAGGATACGACTCGTCATTGATGCGATCGAGCTTATGATTGCCCTTCATCAATTGTTTTTTCTTTCCGGTGCTCAAATCATACGTATACACCCGAAATTGCCCCATTTGATTGGTTACAAAAGCCACTTTGTCTCCATCAGGGTGAATCCTAAGCTGTGTATATTTTCGATTTTTCCGAATGCGAAAGTCCAGGTTTTCACCACCTGGAGCCAATCGTGCATCTTCTTCTAGCTTGTACTTATTTTTGTAGTGGGTTTCACTCTCTGCCAAAAGGGTTTTGAGTGAGACGCCCAATACAAACAAAAATCCACTTTCTACATTGCGGCTTATGCGGGCCATGTATAGAATGTTGGGGATCACATTTTCGCCATACGTTTCTGCAACGTAAGCCCAAAGGCTGTGCCCTGCATCACGTGCGTCTTCACCGGTGAGGCGGTTAAACTTTTTGAAGCGATCATCGAGCATCCCATCCCGAAGTCGGTTGTCGATGACCAGGCTGCGGGAATCGGTAACATAGGAGATCAATCCTTCGGAATACCATTCAGGAAGATTGAGCAAGGTGGAGTTCTTCACCATGTCCTTCAGGTTGTTACCAAACATCATTTTATTAAAGATGATGCGGGCCAACCCCGAACGGATTTGACGCTCTAATTTTTCATGATCTCCTTCAAAGTAGACGAATACTTTGTTGCCTGAAATACGCGTAACTCCACCAATGTTGTACTGCTCTCCATCTTCTAACCCGATGTTACTTTGACGAAAATGCTCTAACTTGTTGTACAGCAGGAAATATACTTTGTCTTCCAGGTAGTAATCAAAGGTTTTCTGAAGTTCATCAAGGGTTTTCTGAGCAGTTTTGGCAGTATAAATAGCGGTGTTCTTTCCACCAGAATAGAAATAGAGGTTGAAGCGATCAAACTTGTAATAACTCCAGATAAGGTCTTGGTGCTGTACCCGGTTTTTGCCGAAAGAAATATTGGATCCGTGGTAGAATTGCGCCCAGGCAGCATGGGATATACTGCCCAAAAGAAACACTCCTAAAATGGAGCATACCAGCTTTAAAGTACGCCTTGATCCCCGCATATGCCGTTTAAACAACTGGTAAAGGTAACTCATAAAGAGCAGTCTTATTATTTTTGTTCCGCACTTTTTTCGGGTGCTTCAGGAAGCTCAACACAACCATGATTCAAGTCCAACAATTCACATTTAATCCTTTTCAGGAAAACACCTACATTCTTTATGACGAAACCAAGGCTTGTATCATCATCGACCCTGGTAATCATGTTCGTGAAGAAGATGCGGCCCTAACCGATTTCATTGCAAAGGAAGGTCTTGCTCCACAACGTTTGCTCAATACGCACTGCCACATCGATCATGTATTTGGCAATCGGTTTGTTGCACAAAAATGGCATCTTGACTTGGAAATGCACCGGCTAGACCTGCCTACCTTAACTATGGTGCCACTCTCTGCACAACTTTACGGCATTCGCACTTACCAAACTTCCCCGGAGCCTAAAAAGTTTTTAGAAGCCGGCGATATTGTTCGTTTTGGAACATCGGAATTGGAGGTGCGCTTTGTTCCCGGTCATGCTCCCGGACACATTGCTTTTGTAGCCCATCCCGAAAAGCTGATTATTGGAGGGGATTTGTTGTTTCAGGGAAGCATCGGACGAACCGATTTGCCCGGAGGAGATTTTGATACCTTGATCCAAAGTGTAGAAAGTCAAATCTTTTCACTGGACGATTCCTACACGGTTTTTCCAGGTCATGGTCCGGAAACCACTGTTGGTAGGGAAAAGAAAACAAACCCCTTTTTCAATCGCTAAGAAACCCTGCTAAAAGACTTGCCGCAATCGCCAATCAGCGGTAGGAGGTTTCATCGAAATGATTACTTTTATACACCTTTAAATCTCTTTTTAAACGGGTAGGCTGAATGAGCGTGATGAATTGCATTGTGGTTGACGACGATCCTATGTCGACCGAGGCGCTGAAGAAATGCATCGAGAACACCTATTTTCTGAAATTGGTAGATGAGTTTGCTTCAGCAGAAGATGCCCTTGAAGGTTTATCCGAACTTAGTGTAGATTTAATATTTCTGGATGTAGAGATGCCTGGTATGAGTGGCATCGAATTCATCCGCTCCCTTAAAGATGTTCCCCAAATAATTATTACTTCGGCAAAATCGAACTACGCTGCCGAAGCTTTTGACTACAACGTTACCGACTACATTGTTAAACCGGTTGACCTTGATCGCTTTCAGAAATCGATCGAAAGGGTCAGGCTGATGAATGAAAACTTTCAGGTGAGTGCCCGCAAACCTGGAAATGATGTCTTTTTTGTGAAAGAAGATACACGCCTTGTTAAAATCAACGCAAAAGACATCTCCTACATTGAAGCCAAAGCCGACTACGTAAGTATTAACACAACCAAGAAGCGGCACACCATCCTTTCTACCATGAAAGCCATTGAGAGCAAATTGGATCAGGGGGATTTTGTACGCATCCATCGTTCTTTTATCGTACGGTTGGACAGTATCAATGAAATCGACAACAATGTGGTAAGTATCGGAGACAAGCTCCTCCCGGTAAGCCGATCGTATAAGGTGAACCTGATGGAGAAGCTGAACATGCTCTGATTTCCCAAAACTTCCACCGGTGGTTCGTCCACCTTTTTTTTGCATTTGTCGAAGGTCTTGGACATTGATCGAAATGTCCGAACAATTGCTGCTTCAATATTCGATCATTGCAACCTCTTAAATCAAACTATAATAACTCACTATGGATAATCTGGATGACACGCTGGTAAAAATCAAAGAGATGATCATTCTCTATGGCATAGAACTGCTAACGGCTTTAGTGGTACTCGTAATTGGCCTTATGGTCATAGGTTTCATTACGAATAACATCATGAAGCTCATGGAGAAGCGCAATGTAGATGCATCGCTCCGGCCGTTTCTTCGCACTTTAATTTCTGTGATCCTAAAAATTGCACTGGTCATTACAGTGCTGGGGATGTTGGAAGTGGAAACCACCTCTTTTGTGGCCATTTTGGGTGCCGCTGGTTTGGCAATTGGCATGGCCCTTTCAGGCACCTTGCAAAATTTCGCCGGTGGTGTCATGATCCTCATTTTCAAACCCTTCAAAGTGGGTGACGTGATCGATGCGCAAGGTTACATTGGAGCCGTCAATGAAATTCAGATTTTTAATACCATCCTTAAAACTCCCGATAACCGTACCATCATTATTCCAAATGGCGGATTGGCCACGGGAAGCATGGTCAACCTTTCTACGGAACCCCAACGCCGGGTAGACTGGACGGTTGGCATCGGCTATGGTGACGATGTGGATAAAGCGGAAGCGGTGATTCAAAAATTGATTGACGCCGACTCCCGCATTTTGAAAGATCCTGCTCCCTTTATCGCGGTTTCTGAATTGGCCGATAGCTCTGTGAACTTTACGGTTCGTGCTTGGGTCAACTCGGCTGACTACTGGGGTGTCTTCTTCGACATGAACAAAGCAGTTTATAAAACTTTCGATCAGGAAGGGCTCAACATTCCATTCCCACAGATGGATGTGCATGTACACCAAAACAATTGAACCTCTTTCAAATAATGTTTAACTAACAAAAATTTGCAATTCGATATGGACATTGAAAAATACCTCGACAAAGCGATTGACGTCATTGTTAGTCACGGCCCTGGAATTGTGGCTGCCCTTGTAGTTTTAATCATTGGTTTATGGATTGTTGGCAGAATTGTCAATGTGGCCAAAAAACTGATGGAAAAGCGCGGGGTCGACCCTTCCCTACGGCCTTTTCTCGGAAGCCTGATCTCGGTAGGCTTAAAAGCTATGCTGCTGATCAGCGTGGCCGAAATGGTAGGCATTGAGACCACTTCATTTGTTGCCCTGATTGGTGCCGCTGGTCTGGCCATTGGCCTGGCCCTGCAGGGTACCCTGGCCAACTTCGCCGGTGGTGTGCTCATTTTGTTGTTCAAACCCTACAAAGTGGGCAACCTCATCGAAGCGCAGGGCCACATTGGTGTGGTCAAAGAAATCCAAATTTTTGTCACCATCCTGCTGTCGCCCGAAAACAAAACCATCATCATTCCCAATGGAGCGATTTCGAACGGAGACATTACCAACTACACTACTGCTGGTAAAATCCGGGTAGACCTCACCATGGGCATCGCCTACGATGCGGATATCAAAACGGCCAAAGAAACGCTGATCAAAATCATGGAAAACCACCCCAAGGTTTTGAAAGACCCGGCTCCTTTTGTAGGCGTAGCTGAACTGGCCGACAGTTCGGTGAACCTGGCGGTTCGCCCCTTCTGCGAACCTGAAAACTACTGGGATGTATATTTCGACATTTACGAACAAGGGAAAGAGGCTTTGGATGCTGCTAACATCACCATCCCGTTCCCACAGTTGGATGTTCACTTAGAAAAACAGTAAAGTTTAAATCAACAACTTACTTAGAAGCAAATCTATATTCATGAAACGAGGAATTTTGATACTTCTCTTAGGCGGGCTTTGGATTTCACAGTCCGCCATGGGGCAGTCAGATGACGATAAGGCATTTGTTGAAGATGCCACCCAAAAAACCAAGGAAAACGTAGGAAGTGAAGAGGCCAAAGAACCCTCTTGGAAAAAAGGAGGAACGGCTTCACTCAATTTCAACCAGGTTTCCCTCATCAACTGGGCTGCCGGTGGACTCAATTCGGTTGCCGGTAGTGCCTTCTGCAACCTTTATGCGAATTACCGCAAGGGGAAAAGCACCTGGGACAATACCCTGGACCTGGGCTATGGTTTGATCAAACAGGGCAATCAGCGCTTTATCAAAAGCGATGATAAAATCGATTTCACTTCCAAATATGGCCAGGAGGCTTTTGGAAATCCGAAATGGTTCTATTCCGGGCTGCTCAACTTCAAAACCCAGTTTGCTCCGGGTTATTCTGACCCACCGGCTAACCTGGACCGTATTTCCGACTTTCTTGCACCTGCCTATTTGCTGGGTGCCATCGGTATGGACCACAAACGAAACGACAACCTCTCGCTGTTTCTTTCTCCGGTAACCGGGAAGTTGACCATTGTGAACGATGACTCTTTGTCGGCAGAAGGCGCTTATGGCGTAGATGCCGGAGAGACCACCCGTTTAGAGTTAGGGGGATATTTAAAGATTGCCTACAACCAGGAAGTTTTGAAGAACGTGAACCTCAACTCACGCATTGAACTGTTTTCTAATTACATCAACAACCCTGAGAACATCGATGTTTTTTGGGAAACGGTGGTGACCATGAAGGTGAACAAATACCTCAACGCCAACATGGGTTTCACCCTCATCTATGATGACGATATCGACATTCCGGTTGCTGATGAAAACGGCAACCAAGTAGCTATTGGTCCCAGAACGCAATACAAGCAAGTACTGGGCATTGGCCTTTCCTATCAATTTTAATGCACTGCGAAACTGACAGAATCATGAAAAAAACGCTTCTGCTTTTGACCGCCTTCGGCTTCTGCTTTTCGCTGATGGCACAAAACGCCACCCGGACCTGGGGTCTTGGTGCGCACTTTGGAACCATGCAATATGCGGGTGATCTTGGAAACGAAATGTTTACCACTACCGACTTGCATGCTGCCGGTGGGTTATCGCTCAACCGCTACCTCACCAATTCTTTCGATGGACTGTTGATGGTCTCTCACGGCTTGTTGGATTACAAGGGAGACACCAGCGGGTTCAAGACGTTCACCACCAACTTCGATTTGATGGCACGGTACAAGTTCAACAACGGCTATTTGCTGAAGGAAGACTTTCCCATTGCCCCCTTTCTCCAAGCCGGGGTGGCTACCGCGCTAACCAAAGCCGGGCATTATGCCAACGACTTTGAAATGGATTTCAACTTTCCAATGGGTGGTGGTATCAAATTTCAAGTTGCTGAGCCGCTGAGTGTGGTGCTACAAACCACCTACCACTACACTTTGTCCGATTTCTACGATGCAGACAGTAGGACCCAGGAGTTGGATAACACCCGGGACCAATTTTTGACCAGTACCGTTGGCATCGTTTACAATTTCAATATGCCGGTGGATACAGATGGTGATGGCATCGTTGACGCTGCCGACCGTTGTCCTGAACAACCCGGTAGCAAAGAAGCGGGTGGATGCCCTGATGCCGACAAAGATGGCGTAGCTGATGCTGACGACCGCTGCCCTAACGTAGCTGGAGTGGGTGAAAACGGTGGATGTCCTGCGATAAAGAACAAGGATAGAGCAGTGATGAAAGCAGCCATTAAAGGACTCTTGTTCGAAACCGGGTCAGCGAACATCAAAGAAGAATCCAACAAGGTGTTGGACAATGTAGCTACCGTGCTTAAAGCCAACCCTGCTTACAAGTTGACGATCCACGGACACACAGACAACACCGGCAACGCAGACCGTAATTTAGAGCTCTCGAAGCAACGCGCCCAAGCCGCTAAAGAATATTTAGTAGCCAAAGGAGTTGACGCCAGCCGCATCACAGCAGAAGGTTTTGGCGATGCCAAACCAGTTGCTGGCAACGATACTGAAGAAGGTCGTGCAAAAAATAGGAGAGTTGAATTTAAAATTGTATTTTAGCCTCAGTAGTCGGGTTAATTTTGGAGTTAGTAAAGGTAAAAGCCCCGGGCGCGCAAGCCTCCGGGGCTTTTCCTATTTTTAGCCCTTTGGTTCATCCTCCCCCAAATCGCTGACCATCCTTCGACTGCTATCGGCCAATCCCTTTGTATTTCGTTTTAAGAAAACGAAAATAGCGCGCTCATAGTCATGCTATCTTGAGCGCAACTCCTTGGTTGGGTAAAGAAAGCCCAAGAGAACTATTGTAAAATTGTTGGAAAAAGGATAGGCGATTAGCGAACGCCGTCCATGTCGGTAGGCACAGTTTGTCCTCCGGGCACCTGCGGATTTTTTACTGGTACACAGTTTTTGAGCTTGTGAGGCCGTAAATGAAGGAAACGTACGCTCAATATTACAGGACGATACCGACTGTTGAAATAGGTCATGGATGACCGGCCGTTGTCGAAGTTATAGGCGGTGAGAATGGGAGTTTCCAAAGTGGGAATCACCATTAGCTTTTGAGAGACCTTGAAGCCATAGCCCAGCTTATAGTGCAAAGAAGCCACAATTGACCCAGGAAAGGTTTCCGCCACCAAACTACTTGACTCACTCTTGCGAGAAGTAGAAAAGAAGTAGTTCCCGTCTACCCCAAGAGAATTTTGGATGAAGTTGTAGTCGGAAAGTTGCCAAACGTGGTTGAGGTTAAAATGCACCGCTCCGAGATGGTCATAATACTTATTGATTCCTTCGGTTGAAGAGATCACCGTGTTGTCAGCGTTTTGAATGTTTTGTAAGGTAAACTTTTCACGACCCGAGTAGCCTTTATAGGCAATGCCGTAGTCGATGTATTTTACCAATGAAGAATATTGGAGAATATGGTACCGACCGGCTTCCAGGTATAAGCCTGGAAAACGTCCGCGCGCCCGAAATTCACCATCAAGGCGGTTGGTCCCATCATCGGATAGTGTTTTGTTTTTAGGCCTGAAATCGGTGGCCATGTAGGTAAGACCAGGCGCCCAATACCAACCGCTCTTTTTGAATTGCGGTGGACTGGGAAACAGTTGTTTGTTTTGGCGGGTATAGCCTTTGTTTCTGCGCTGTGCTTCAGCGCTTCCCACCACCAGCAGCAAGCCAATAACTAATAAATATAGTCTCATCCTCATAATTAAGATAACGGTTAGAGCTGTTCCAATATTCTTTGCTCTACCTCATCGCTATCCCAGCGCTCTTTAATGTTTTCCATGGCCATGACTGAAGCCATGATTTTATCTTGCTTTTTACCTAAGGCCAATGCTTCACTGTATCGACGGTGGCTGAAAGTAACCATAGAATATAAGGGCACCCACTTTTCGGGATGTCGATCGTAAATGCGCTTTTCAATCTTCTTTTGCAGCAAAAAGCCTTCATCACCGACCAGGTCGCGCATTTCAATAAAATTGCGCAAAGCCAGGTCAGAAATGGCATCGGCATCGGGCTTGCGATGGGCCGCAAATTCGGGAATGGTGGTACTCCAATCGCCATTATTGCGGTCCAAAATATCGGTAAGCACGGTACAATCTTCAAATCCTGAATTCATGCCTTGGCCGTAGAACGGAACAATGGCATGAGATGCATCTCCAATAATCAAGATACGGTCCTCGTAGTTCCAAGGTTCGGTTTTTACCGTTATTAAAGAAGCCGTAGGGTTAGAAAAGTATTCAGCTTCCAGTTTTGGCATGTAGGTAAGCGTATCTGGAAACACCTCTTCAAAGAAACTGCGAACTGCACGATCGTCTGTTAAACTGGCAAAAGAAGGAGCCCCTTCGTATGGGAAAAATAAAGTACAGGTAAAACTGCCGTCTAAATTGGGGAGTGCAATGAGCATGTATTGCCCTCTTGGCCAGATGTGTAAGGCATTTTTGTCAATTTGAAACGTCCCATTTGGTCCAGGTGGGATGGTCAGCTCCTTGTACCCATGAGGTAAATAATGTTGACTATAATTGAACCGGTCGGTGCGCATCAGCCGGTTGCGAATCGCCGAAAAGGCCCCATCGGTTCCAAAAATGCGGTCACCGCTAACTTCCATGGTTTCCCCGGTCTCACTGTTCTCGAAATGCAGGGTGTTTGTGTTCAAATCGAGATCGAGGCACCGTGCGTGAAAATGCATGGTCACATTTTCAAAACGGCCGGCCGCCAAAAGCAGTTGGCGGTTCAGTTCTCCTCTTGAAACCGAATAAATGGCCTCATCCTCTTTGCCGTATTGCTGAAAAGTGAGCTCTCCGGAAACACTGTGCATGATCCGGCCTTTCATGGGGATAGCGATTTTCTCAATGATATCGGTCACACCTGCCTCCTCAATGGCTTTCCATCCTCGGTTGGACAAGGCAAGGTTGATGGAGCGACCTGCAATGATCTCTGCGGTGCGCAGGTCTCCCCGCCGTTCAAACACTTCTACCTGATATCCTCTCCGGGCCATTTTAATGGCCAACAACGAACCGACCAAGCCGGCTCCAACTACAATAATCTTTTCCATGCGTGTTGGTTAGGTTGAAGCTGGATCAGGCGATCGCCTTTTCCAGAATTTTCCCAAATCGATATGCGTCTTCAAATGAATTGTACAAAGGTACCGGAGCGATTCGAATTACGTTTGGCTCTCGCCAATCGGCCACGACTCCTTCCTGGGTAAGTTGATCAAAAAGTGGTTTGCCACTGCCGTGAGCCAAAATTGATAGCTGGCAACCACGCCATTTTTTTTCTTTTGGTGTAATGACCTCAAGGTCTATCGAACTGGATTTTTTGGATACTTCTCCAATAACAAACTCCAGATAGCCCGTCAACTGCTCACTTTTGGTCCTTAGCGCTGGCATGCCTATTTCATCGAATAGTTCGAGCGAAGCTTTGTGCACTGCCATCGAAAAAACGGGAGCATTGCTCATTTGCCACGATTCTGCGGTGGGAATCGGTCGAAACCCCTTTTCCATCAAAAAACGGTCTTCTTTGTGGTGCCCCCACCAACCTGCCAATCGTGGTACCTCCGGGTTCGATGCATGCCGCTCATGTACGTAAATTCCCGAAACACTACCCGGACCTGAATTAAGGTACTTGTAGGAACACCATGCAGCAAAGTCGACATCCCAATCGTGCAGCGCCAGCGGCACGTTGCCCACACCATGCGCCAAATCAAATCCGACCAAAGCTCCTGCTTTGTGTCCCGCTTTGGTGATGGTTTCCATGTCGAACAATTGACCACTATAATAATTGACTCCACCGATCATGACGGTAGCCAATTCCGGACCATGTGTTTCAATGGCTTGTAAAATGTCTTCCGTGCGAATCAAATGTTCATCAGGCCGAGGCGCTACTTCTACCAACACTTCTTCCGGGTCGTAGCCGTGCCAGCGCAATTGGGTTTCCAGAGCATACTGATCAGAAGGAAAGGCTTTCGCTTCACAAAGAATTTTGAACCGCTCTTTGGTTGGGCGGTAAAAACTCACCAACAGGAGGTGAACGTTGACGGTCAATCCGTTCATGGCGACAACCTCATTTTCACGAGCACCTACAATGCGGCTTAAAGGACCCGCAAACCACTCGTGGTAACTGACCCAAGGATTTTTTGCCCTAAAGTGGCCTTCAACTCCGTGAGCTGCCCAATCGTCTAATTCTTGCTGTAGCGCAGCTTTGGCTCCGACGGGCTGTAAACCCAAGGAGTTGCCGGTGAGGTAAACTACTTCACGGCCGTTGTGCTGCGGAAATAAAAACTGTTTGCGGTAAGCTGCCAAAGGATCGTTGGCATCTGCTTGTTTTGCAAATTCAAGGTCGAAAACAAAGGGTATTTGGCTCATTCGCGGTAATTTTGCCGACTTCCAAAAGTAAGATTATTCAGCAACCTGAACTTAGAAAAGCAATGAAACAGGACCACTCCCACCGCATGTACGACGAAGCTTTGAAATACTTTCCCGGTGGAGTGAATTCTCCGGTAAGAGCTTTTCGCTCCGTACACGGCCAACCCGTCTTCATGGAAAGCGGTGACGGTTGTCATGTTCGAGACATTGACGGAAACCGGTACATTGATTTTTGCTGTTCTTGGGGGCCGCTTATTCTTGGCCACAATCACCCTTCTGTGCGGCAAGGAATTTTGGATGCCGTTTACCGTGGCGTCACTTTCGGCACCCCTACTTTGGCCGAGAATCGCTTGGCACGGCTCATCATCCATCACCACAAATACGTTGAAAAAATTCGTTTTGTCAATTCAGGGACCGAAGCTGTAATGTCGGCCATTAGGTTAGCACGCGGATATACTGGGAGACCGAAAGTGTTAAAGTTCGAAGGCTGTTACCACGGCCATGTTGATAGCCTCATGGTCAATGCGGGTTCTGGTTTGGTCACTTTTGGCACTTCCTCTTCGGCAGGAATTCCCGAGGCCTTTGTAGGAGAGACTTTGGTCGCTCCCCTAAACGATAGGGCCGCTGTTGAAAAAGCGGTAGCCGATTATGGTTCGGAACTGGCTTGTATCATTATTGAGCCCATACCAGCCAACAATGGTTTGTTGCTGCAAAATCCTGAGTTTCTCCAATTTTTGCGCGAAATCTGCACTGCTAATAACATACTGCTCATTTTCGACGAAGTAATCTCCGGTTTTCGGGTAGGTTTTGAAGGTGCTGCCGGCTTGTTTGACATTCAACCCGATTTGATTACCTACGGTAAGGTGATGGGAGGCGGCATGCCGGTCGGTGCCTACGGTGGTCGTGCTGAAATCATGGGAGAGGTTGCCCCTGATGGGCCAGTTTACCAAGCGGGTACCCTTTCCGGAAATCCAGTGGCCATGAGTGCGGGGGCATCGCAATTGCGCGAATGCTTGCGACCTGGTTTTTATGAGAGCCTGGCTGAACGTACCTCTACTTTTGTGACAAAAGTACAAGGACATGCTGACGATAAAGGATATCCGTTTCGGATTCATGCCATGGGCTCTATCTTCTGGATGGCCTTTGGTACAAAAGACGACATCCGCACCTCGGCTGCCATTGACCCGAACAGCATGGAACAGTACAAAACGTTGCACCGTTACATGCTTTCAAACGGAGTCTATATCGCTCCTTCAGGATACGAGGTAGGTTTTGTTTCTGATGCTCACACACCACACGATTTGGCAGAAGCAGCTACCATTATGTGTGCTGGCTTGGATGCTGCTTTCGCTGAATAAGGTTCCACTGCTCAGCGCTGTCGGCGAAACAAGGCTTTCAAATCACTCACCCGATCGTTGTTTTGCATGCGGGCGAGCACTTCTGATGCAATGGCATCTTGCGGATCAAGGCGATTCAAGAGCAGGGCATATTCTTGGGCTTGTGCATAATCTGCGGCTTCTAAAGCCAATTGCAGGCCCATGCGATACGCGCGCTTTGGATTGGGGTATCCGACCTTTATCAAAGGAACTGCCGTTTCCAATGCACTTGAGTAATCTTTCAACAGGTAGTAGGTTTCCATCTCTAAAATTGCTCTTGAATTGGAAACCGGAAGAAAATAAGAAGCTTTACGAAAGGCCAATAAAGCACTAGCATAATCCTTTTCCTCACGCAATTCTCTGCGCCCTGCATCAACCCATTTTTCCGACCGGGCACTGTCTTCTTTCGTAAATGCATAGTCCATGGCAACCAACTGGCGGTTAATGGCGCGCATGGTCTGCCCCATCAGCCGATGGTTAGGATCATATGCATAAGCCTCCAACACGCGTTTTCGCGCTGCAACGGCCTGCTTGCGCTGCATCAATAAAAACAAGGCATCGTCCATCAACAGTTCGGCAAACTTGCCGTCCCGGCCCAAAAGCGCATAGGGCTGCAAATCAGCAACCATTGACTGTTTCTTTTCATAGTAAATATCCTGTGGTAATCCTTGGAGCGAATACAGCAAATAGGTGCCGCTGTGTTCGTAATAGGTTTTGAATACGTGGCGGCCAATCATTTCCATGCGCTGTTGCTGCCTACCAGAATCGGTAAACACCCAAAACGCGGGCAAGCCAAGCAATAAAGCACCCCAGGTAGCCAAATAGAGTCTACCTTTCTTAAGTTGGGGTTCTAACCGGTGTACAACCCTGAGGGAAAGCACCATTAGAAGCGTAGCCGGGTAGCAAAATAAATCCCAATCCATGGGCATGGAAAGCAGTGGATTTACCATGAAGAGCATGGCCAAAAACAGCAGTAATGCAAAACTGATCAAACGAATACCAGAATCATTCCAAGGTATTTTCCCTTTGAAATGAATGCACAAGCTTCCCAACAAAAACAAGGCGGCAGGCGACCAAAAAAGCAGGGCGTTGGCAAAATCCAACAGGTGGTTCCAGCTCCAAAGGTTGTAACGGTCCAGTGGAGCTTCGGGAGAAATAATCGGCAAAAACAGACGATCGATGTCGCGGGTGTCCATCGTCAAAGCCCTGGGGTCTTGGTGGTCTTCAAACACAAAAAAGTATCCTATCAAACCCACTACAGCGATCGGCAAACCCATCCAAAGCAGTGTACCTCGAGTGGTCTTCAGTTTAACTCCAATAGAAGTATTTCCTGAAAATTGAGCTATTCCGGCCAACAATACTGAAGGCATCAAAAGCACGGCCAGCGTGTGGAAACGCAAGCTGACAAGGTTGATGAGTAGTAAAACCAACCACCAGCGTTTATTTCGGGTTGAGATGGTGCGCTCCAGAGCCCAACACCAAACCACCAACAGAAAATACACCGGAGCATAGGCTTCGATGTGCCCAAAGAAAACCAATAAGAAAGGAGAGGCTCCTCCAATGAAAAGGAACAACAAGCGCCAAGGTGTACGCTGCAACTTTTTTAATACAAGCCGACTCCAAACCAACAGAAAACCCATGCCGAACAGGGTATTGACCCAACGAAAGGCCTGGTAATAATCCAGCTCCAGCAGGTAGCTGCATAGGATGATCAACTGGTAAACACCCCAACGCCCGTTTCCGGGCTTAATGTCCAGCGAGAATACTTTTTGCCAGTAATCCTCCGGCAATTCGGTGGCGATCTTATCCAAATCGGGCAGGAAGGAGCGGGCATTGCCGTAATAATCGTCGGCAATTGGAAATTGATAGCTCAACCAACCGAACAGCAATACCAGTCCAGCTGAAAGGATCCACCAAACAGTGCTTGAAATGTTGGCAGTAGAAAGGAAAGTGAATTTGGAAGTTGGAAAAAAATAGCCACCCACGACAAGTGCAAACACCAAAAGCGCCAAACCGTTGGAGAAAAAGGCAAGGCTATGTACGCCCCACATGGCTTCAGGGGACAACCACCCCCACCCAAACAGCAAGAGAAAAAAAGCGGCCCAAACCGAAATACCGAAAGATGTTGAACGATTCATTTTTGCCAGGACTATCCAAGGGATAAGGCCAACCAAACGAGGCCCCATTGCAATACGATGGTTCCTTCCAGCAACAAACTAAAATAAAATTCACTTTTCTTCGGATGGGCCAAAAGGATAAGTGGGAGTAACACTACCGCCGTGATGCTAAAGGGCCACCAAGGTAGCCCTTCAACTAAGTCCCAGCTTTGCAGGCTAAAACCAATCAGGGCCACTAAGGCTGCAATACGGGCACCCCCAATGCCCAAAACCGTTGGAAATGTTTTCAATCCGGTGGTGCGATCGAGGTCAAAATCACGAATATCGAAAGGAATGGTGATGGCAATGATGTAGAGAAAACGATGCATCCACCAAGGGCCCATATTTTGAAAAATAGCTATCCAATTCTCTCCGGAGCCAATCAGTGGCACAAAAACCGTAACATAGGCAATGACTGCTGCGATCAGAAACACTTTGGCGCCCGGTAAATCGCGCAAGCGTAGCCACCGATCTTTGCCGGGGATAAAAGGAATAGAATAGCCCATGGCTACCCCCCCAGCAGGCAACAGCAGTAAAACCGCTGATAAAGGTGCCCAAGCAGCTATGGTGAAACCCGCCATTGCCGCCACCAACGGTATACCACGACTGAGCAAACGGTGTTTTTTGGCCCAATTGTGCCTTTCACCCAGTTCTTCCTCCAATTGCTGCAACCCGACCACCCGATGGAGGCTGTAGAGAAAAACGGTGGCTACAAAAACCAGGGCCAACAACCACAAGTTGGCAGGTCGGCCTGCCATCAGATAGGTTTGATGTGCCAATAAGGTGAAGGTAGCAGCAACATAGAGGTTGCTGAACACGAAGAACTGTAGCAATCGGTATGGCCAGGAGGACCTCACGGTTGCCCGAATTCGAAATTTAGTTGGTGATGTTGTGTGTGGCAAGTCCCACTAAAGTACCCACTGTTGCCGCTTTCAGGGTAGTAAGAAAGCGTTTTCCGCGGATAACTCGTTTGAAGCCATCCCGATATTCGGGGTCATTGAGGTATTTAGGGTTTCGCACTGCTTTTTTAGGAATGGAACCCAAGAGCAATACCGGGATAGCAGGCAAAGGCGTAAAAGGCACCACCAAGATGCTACCGCTCACACCTCCCACATCATAGCCATTGTAGAATCCGGCGGCAAACCCGTAAAGTGCGTAGAAACTTCTCTTAAAATGATTCAGCGCATCCTGCTGTCCATAAACGAAGGAACGCGTTTCTTCAACCGTCCGGTAATTATCCGATTCCGGGTCGTGTTTGTAGGCAATAAACTCTGAGCCGTCACCGAATCGAATACAAAATACCCGGTAACTATCTATTTGTCTGATGTCGATTTTGTTCCGTTTCTCAACCCGGTAATTGATCAAGGGTTTACCGTAGCCAATCACATCGACCACCAACTGCTGACCACTCATCAATAAGATCGTGTCGTTGAAGAGCGAATCTGTGGTTGTAGTGTCTTGGTCCTGGGCTTGAAGATTATCCACGGAAGTGAGTAATCCGAGGAAGACACCAATAAGAATTAGGGAGCGCATCACGATATCAATTCTGGGGGCCAAAGATAAACATATATTTTGCCCACGAATGGGTAAAAAAGCTATGCGAAAAGAGCGTCATCAGATAGGGATTTGTCGTTATATTTGCAGCGCTATTTTGCGCTAATAATCCTTTGTAGACATGAATAATCGGTCTTTTTTAGCCCGTCACCTGGGTCCTCGCCCAACAGATGCGGACCACATGTTAAATACGATCGGTGTTGCCTCGATCGATCAATTGATTAATGAAACCATTCCCGCAGGAATTCTCCTCTCTGAAGAACTGGATTTACCTGAAGGAATGACAGAGTACGAATACGCCGACCACATCAGCGAATTGGCCAGTCAAAACAAGGTATTCCGTTCCTTTATCGGGCAGGGATATTACAACTGCATTGTTCCGGCCGTTATTCAACGAAACATTCTCGAAAATCCGGGTTGGTATACCGCTTACACGCCATACCAGGCAGAAGTGGCCCAAGGCCGCTTGGAAGGACTACTCAATTTCCAAACCTTGGTTAGCGATCTTACGGGTATGGAAGTGGCCAATGCATCGCTGTTGGATGAGTCCACAGCTGCTGCTGAAGCGATGATTATGTTTTACAACACCCGATCGCGCAGCATGGCCAAAGCTGGAGTGAATCGATTTTTTGCCGCCGAAACTTGTTTTCCACAAACCCTTGCGGTCCTCAAAACCCGTTCGGCTCACCTGGGCATTGACCTGGTGATCGGCAATCCTGCTGAGGTAGACCTGACACAAAATTTCTTTGGAGCGCTGTTGCAGTACCCCGACAACAATGGTCAAATCAACGACTACCGTGCCTGGGTGAACAACGCACAAAACGCAGACGTAAAAACTGCTGTAGCAGCAGATTTGCTTTCATTGGTCATGCTCACCCCTCCTGGGGAGTGGGGAGCCGATGCGGTGGTGGGAACTACCCAACGTTTCGGAATTCCAATGGGCTATGGCGGCCCGCATGCTGCATTTTTTGCCACGCGTGAAAATTACAAGCGCAACCTTCCCGGACGCATCATTGGTGTTTCCGTCGACCGCCAGGGGCGCAAAGCCCTACGGATGGCCCTGCAAACGCGTGAACAGCACATCCGCAGAGACAAAGCCACCTCCAACATTTGCACGGCACAGGCCCTCTTAGCCATTATGGCAGGGATGTATGGCGTTTACCACGGCCCCGACGGCTTGCGCAACATTGCAGAACAGGTACACCAACTGACGGCCACGCTGGCCAAAGAATTGATCCAACTTGGTGTGACGTTAAATAATGCACAGTACTTTGACACGCTGCACCTCAGCCTGCCAGCAGGAGTTAGCATCGAAGACCTCAAGGCCAAGGCTGAAGGGGTAAAATTCAATTTCTTCTACCCTGGCGACAACGCGGTGATGATTTCACTGGATGAAACTACCTCCCTGGAAAATGTAAATACTGTTTTGGCCGTATTTGCTGCTGCTTTAGGAAAGGACCGGGTAGTGGTAAGTGAACCCACTTCTACCACGATTAGCGAAGACCACCTGCGCAAGACCGACTTTCTTACACACGAAGTATTTCATAAATACCGGAGCGAAACCGAAATGATGCGCTACCTCAAGCGCCTGGAAAACAAAGACATTTCGCTCACTCACAGCATGATCTCGTTGGGAAGCTGCACCATGAAGCTCAATGCAGCTTCTGAGCTCTACCCGATTACCATGCCTGAGTTCGCTAACATTCACCCATTTGCACCGCTGGATCAAGCCAAAGGCTATCAGAAAATGCTGCACGAGTTGGAGAAAGATTTGTGCACCGTTACTGGTTTCGATGCCATCTCCCTGCAGCCCAACTCTGGTGCTCAAGGCGAGTACGCCGGTTTGTCGGTGATTCGTGCTTACCATGACGACCGTGGCGATCAGCACCGAAATATCGCTTTGATTCCTTCTTCTGCACACGGCACCAACCCCGCGAGTGCGGTAATGGCCGGCATGAAGGTAGTAGTGGTGAAAAGTGATGAGGAAGGAAAAATTGATGTTGCCGACCTTCGGGCCAAAGCAGAGCAGTACAGCGAAACCTTAGCAGCATTGATGGTAACCTATCCATCCACTCACGGGGTTTTTGAGGCAGACATCAAAGAAATCACACAAATCATTCACGACCACGGCGGTCAGGTG
>ERZ1740068.151-NODE-151-length-43859-cov-8.451717_pt1 | contig 43859 bp, 27 predicted proteins | sample MGYA00581735_ERZ1740068 | MGnify/ENA primary metagenome ERZ1740068 (study PRJEB43018, sample SAMN04849740) | marine metagenome | isolation source: floating plastic debris | place: Pacific Ocean | collected 2008-08-30 | study: EMG produced TPA metagenomics assembly...
TGTATTTTCTTCCTCAGAACCTGCGGCACTTTCCAACCCGCTTTCAGGGCGCTGCATGTTATTTGTAGCCGCAGCATCTGAAGTGGTCTCTTGAGATGCTTCAGCTTGAGTTTCTTGCTGAACCATATCATGGGAGACTGGCAAATCGTTTTCTGACTGCGCTTCTACGGCTGCAAAGGATGCTTCTGATGAATTAGGCTCAGCTGGATCAGCAAGTGACGATTCCGGAAGAGCCACATCCGGAGATTGTTCTTCTGGATGGCGATTATCTACAGCGGTGATTTCAGCAATTTCCTGCTCGCTGTCTATGGTCTGCTCCGTGGTCAAATCTGTTTCCAGGGCTTTCACTGTAGCTTCATTAGATAGTTTCTGGTACCATTTGATCAGTACTTCGGAAGTGAATCCATTGCCTGTTTTATTCAGCTTGGTAAGGCTTTCGTGCAGGCGGTTTTGAATTTGCTGTATCGCTCTCTGATCAACAGATGCTAATGACGATGCCAATTGCGCTGTCAACAACGGGATCAACTTATCAGTTGTAATCCGATGAATAGCGGCAATGATGAGTCCCTGCTGAAGCCTGTTTTGAAAACGTCTGGGATTCAGGGCTGAGAAAGGGAATCTGTGCTGTACCACCTTAAAATCTTCCATGAGGCGCTGCCAACCATCGTGATTTGCTGGCGCCAGCGCTTTCAGCACCTGCCAAAACACCTTTTGATCCAGCTGATAGGCCAGCCGGTTCACGGCGCGTTGATCCCGAAGGTCATTTTTCAGGGCCTCAACCAGCTGCTTCGGCTGCTTGCTAAGCAAGGTAAGGGTGAGCTCACTAAAATCAACCGAAGAATGCACATGGCGCCATGGCCAGGTCCCTAATTGCAAAAAATAACGCCACGCTTCCAAATCCGCCTGCGCTTCTGCAATCAGCTCATCCTGGTACATGGGGATGGCATAATCATGATTGAGCTGCATGACACGCTTGCTGAGTTCTTCTTCAAAAAGGTTACCAATCAACAAGGGCAGGCTGGCAGCCAGGTTGTCAAAATTGACCTTTCCCAGATCCAGCTCCAGCTTCTCTATCCTGATGGTCTGACCGGCCCGGTTGTACTTTTCACAAATCTGATCCAGCATAGGAGAAATCTGCTTTCGGCAGAGATCTCCCAGCGTGTCCTGCATGGTGCGGGCACGTTGCTCATCCCCTATTGTAAACTCGAGGACTTGCCGCTTGATCTGATGTGGTCTGTTTGTCATTTATTATATACCCTACTTTCGTTTTCTTGTATTACCCAGCGCCACTTTCATGTCAGTGGATGATTCAACTGATACGGTTTGTTTATTTTTTGCCGACCGAAACTCCAGCTGATCCCCTTTCTCCGCATTGATCTTGTAAGTACCGTCCTTGGCCGTTTTCACACTTTCTCCTGTTCTGAGATTGACCACCTCCACATTGGCCATTGGTTTTTCAGAATTGGGAGCTGTCACTGACCCGGTAACTGCACTAAAAACACTCACGGGATTGTCACCTGGTCCAACAGGGCCTATCGGGTTAGGGCCTATAGGAATATCGTCTATTGGTTTGGGATCTATGGGGTTAGGATCTATCGGAAATGGGTCTATGGGATCATCTGGATTTATAGCGATGGGCCTGATAATGATGAAGTCATGCAACAGTTCCCGTTCCGGGCTTATGTTCAGCGTTCGCAGATCAATGGTGGAAGCGCGTGGATCTATGATCCGGAATGAATCTGAAGTACCATACCTAAATGCCTCAGCTACGGTAATGTCATAAATTCTCACATTCACCTCATAGGAATAGTCTGGCCTTGTTTCTACGCTGGTGGTGTTATTAACCAGGATTCTGGTCTGAATTTGTATCGGTTCCGGCACAAATACCCTACCGGTCATTTTCTCTGACCGTCTTTCCAACTCCGCCACGTATTGTCCTGTGCTGCTACCACCTGTAATGGTAGCTGCAGGAATTTCAATGGTATTGAACCCAAAGGCCTCTATCCGCAGATTTGAATCAAAATTCAGATCCATCTCTATGAAGCTGGCGATTGTTAGCTCATTGTTTGATGGATTACGTGAATCGGAAACCCTGGCACCTACTACAGGCTTTCGTGTTTCCCGGTCTATCGCCCGCACATTAATGCTGAAGGTCTGATTCTGTAATGTTATCTCCACAAAAGAAGGAAGATTCCCCGCCGTGATAGTCTGAGACTCATAGCCGGTCTTTTCAAAGATGACCGTTTCGCCTTCTAATACCCTCACAGAGAAGTTGCCTTCCGGAGTTGTCAGTTCCACTGGACTCGTCGTAGTCCGAACGGCCACGCCACTCAGTGGGTTACCTCGTAAATCTCTCACCACACCACTTAATTCACCGCCAGGCAGACGCAATACAAAGTCCATGTTGGCAGTATTGTTGGCTGCAATTCCCGTATTCCGCGCATCCAGGAATGGCGACGAAGAATCTTCGATGAGGAAACGGTCGGGTGAAGACAGGTAGCCAGTGGCAGAGGCTCTGAGGGCACCTCTCATCGGCATGTTGACACTGTATTGTCCCTGAAGGTTGGTAAGTGCAGACCTGGTGGAGAACCTAACTGCTACGCTGGCTCCTACGATGGGCGCTCCTTTTTCATTTCTAACCGTTCCCGACACCTGTATTTCGACCGGAGTCAACGGTAGTTGCAAGTCTGCCCGGTTGTTGCTATCTACCGTCAAATCTGCCACACTGATCTGCCTGGGGAAGAAACCATTGGCGTCAAAGTTCAATCCGGTATCTGCATCAACCGTGGTAGTGGTCGTTTCTTCGGTAAAGAAGATCTCCTGGGTTCCAAAGTTGGTCACCTTCACCCCGACCAGTGTTTGACTATTCGTCTCGTCAAAGACTCGTATATTGAGCTCAATCTGTTCTGGTTCCAACACTACATCAAATTCCCGGTCTATGCCCGGTGCAATGCGAGTAGCTGACCTGTAACCATTTGCCGAGTAATCAATGGTGGTATCCGTGTAGGCAACGATGCTGTATTCACCCCTGCTATTGGTTTCAGTAGTGGTAATGGTGGAGGCAATTCGCGCACTTCTGATGGGTTGGTTATTCGGGTCTGTGACTGTTCCGGTGACCGTAACGCGTGTACGCTGCAACTGCGCATTGATCGTAGTCCTGTTATCCACATCTTCTTCCTTCGTCGTATAGCCGCGCTTGGAAAATCTTAACCTCGCATCGCCGGGAACCTGTAAGTTGTACAGGCCATTTGACTCCGTCAAGGTGAAATTATCGGTTCCAATCTCTTCTACTCTTACAGCACCTAGCAATTGATTGGCATCATCTGTGACCGTTCCCATGACACTGACGTCTTCGCAGTTACAGGTAACAATGAAGAAAATAGTGCCATACTGGATCGCATTCCCAAAATTTGCCTTGAACTTCAATTTATCGTGTCCAACGTAATCGGCATTGGGACGGTACATGAGCACATTTTTATCAGGAAACCACCTGGTCTCCCCATTTTGTACCAGTTGGGTAATTTCAAATTCATTGACTGTCTGCTCTTCTTCAAACAACTGCATATCGGTCGCATCTCCCTTCAGTACGGTCTGTAACTCTATTCTTTCATTGCTGTCAACGATGACATAGACAGTTCCAAAAAGTTTGGTCTCATCCAGTTCTATGACGTAGCCAAAACTATCCTGGCCCACATAGCCCGGTGCTGGTGTGTACTGTACTAACGGAATGGCATCCTCACCTTCTTTCACCTCTGCCGTTGCATCTTTGACACCCGGTGCTGTCACGATCTCCAGACTCGCCCCTTGCTCTGCCTGCAACGGCGTGAGCAGGGAAATGTCCTTGACAGTATCGCGCAAAGTATAGGCAACGCTGACTTTTCTATTGGTATCGACCAGGATGTAATAAGTACCATATTCAAAGGGTTTTCCGTCTTTGAGAATGACATAGAAAAACTGATCCTCCCCCAGGAAGCTGGTCTTAGGCAGATACCTGATGAGATGATCCCTGACGGCAGCTTGTCCGCCTTCACGGGTAGTGATCTCTTCTTTGAAATCAGGCTTTGTCTGGAATACATTGATGCGATAACCACTTTCCGTCATTTTTTCTGTTAGCACTGGAAAAGTGACTGGGGTGTCTTGGAAGGTGGATTCTACCTGTACTTTTTCATGACCGTCTACGATCATGTGCACCGTACTGTAATGCCGGACACCTTCTCCATCCTGATAGGTAAACTGAAACTCATCCAGGCCATAGTAATTGGTGTCTGGTGTGTATCTCAGCAGTGAAAAACCCTCTTCGTCGATGACTTCAACATTCCCGTGAGGCGTTTTCAATTCCTGACGTAATGCCGATCGATCTTCAAATACCTGAAGGTCAAACTGATCCTCTTTCAGTACCGAAAAATCGCAGACAGTATCCCTCAACGTTCGTTCAATCCGTATGTCTGAACACTTGACTACCAGCACGTGGAGCTTTACTCTTCTTTTGAAGCCCCGACTGTCTGTCACTTCATAAATTAATTCATCACGACCTCTGAAATCCAGGGGCGGGCGGTATTCGATGACAGAAGTACCTAGTCTACTGATATTCCTGGCGGTTATCACAGCATCTGATCTGAATCCCGTCTCACCACCGTCTCCTCTGGTACTGATAATCCGTGCCGTGCCGTGTTGGGTTTCTACACTCAACACGTCATCACCTGTAGCGTCAATCAATACCAGTTCAGCCTCTTCCTTCTTTTCGCGATCGGTCATCACATCAAATTCGCCCACGTTTCCTTCGCAGATTACTTCAAAACCTACCTTGTGACAGCAAAATACGATGACTTCGGCGTATGATCTGGACCTTTCAAATTCTGGGGTGTCGTTGTTGTCACGCTCATGAACGATGGTGTAACCAAAACGATCTTTGCCTACGCGCCCCGGGATGGGCGTGTACAATACTTTATTGTCCTCTGTGAGTGAAATAGTGGCACCAAATTCAGATATTTCATCCAGTTCTATGGTGGTTCCTTCATTGACATGGTCATTGGTGAGGATGTCTACAAATACAGAATGATATTCATCAGTAGCGGCCAGGTCCTCGGTGGCTTTGACATGCTTTTCATAGGGGTCAACCAACAGTACTTCTACATGCGCTACGTCCTCCAGTGAACTGTCCTCGCTGTTTCCAACCGTGTATTCAAAGAAATCACCTCCTGTGGCCACATCGTCTGTAGGTTCATATCGCAAAACGGCTTCTTCTCCTTCATGAAAAAGGACTTCTACCCCCTGCGCCGAAAACCGGGGTTCGAAGACCCCATCCGCATTGGTGTGTCCTTTGCGTTTAATGACCAACGTGTCGCCATTCGCATCCAGGTCATTGAAGTTGGCGTAGATCAAACTGGCATCACCCTGTACCAGCAAAAGGGCCTCCCCTCTTCCTAAGGGTGGTGTTTTCTCAGACGCAAGCGCAGGATCGATAGGAATCGGGATGTTTTCAGGATCCAATCGATATGGTAGATTGAGTGCTGCTTTTACTTTTTTACCTGACTCCTCCTCCAGCTCATCCAACTCATATAACAGGATGTGCGTACCGCCACGCTCAACGGGGCGTTGTTGCACTCCGGGAAACAATTGAATGAAATTACAGAACAACGAAAAGTGGTGCTGCTTGAGATAATTGTAGCGCAATACAAACCTATGGTAGAGGTTAAAAAGCTGATGAAACTGACCGTTTCGCTGAAATTCATTGACCTGATCGATGATGTCACAAAGCGCTTTGTCCCAGTTTTCATAGACCCTTGCCTCCAGCACCTCCATTTTTTCATTGGTGAGGATCGCCGAAGCATGACGCAGCTTTAGCAACACCTTATCGAGGTTTTTTCGCAGCGATTTATAGTAATTGTACAGGTCTTCAAACGGATTACCTGGTGCTCCATTGTCATGCAACTGTTCTATGGTATCCGTCAATTTTCCTATCAGTCGTTCGCCTTCGTCTACCAGCCCTGTTGATTGATTGATTGCTTCCAATATCTCAAGGACTACCTTCCTGAAATTCCATACATTGGTATATTCAAACTCATATTGCCACATAATAGCCTGTGTATGAAATGCCTTCAGGTCGCCGGTGAGGTTTCTGATGGTGGTGATGAAAGCCGTTTTGATATGTTGGTAGTCCGACTGAAGGTCTTGCCAGTAATGAGGTGCCAGCACTACTCCTGTTGAGTCATTACCAAACTGCACCGGGATGACTTGAAATGGCAGGTGAAACCTGGTAGCCAGTGAGGTTTCCGCCTCTTCCACCTCTTCAAAGGCTTTGTTGAGGATGCCTTCCAGGTTGTAATAATCCGAATTTTTGTCATACAACACAGGTGCATTCAATTCTTCCAATGGATCGGGCAAACTACCTCCGGCAGCGATCTCATTTTTACTGTAGGAATAAACCCGTCCCGATTTACCCATTGTCAGCGAAGACTCCACATCCCACTCAGTCTCCAAATTGGTGGTTTTGATGCCATTGACTGATCCGGCACGTGTAGGATCGAGGTAAAAGGGAATGGACTGGTCTGCCAGGTTTGTGCCATAACGGGTTGGCGTCACTTTGATGGGCATATCCGGCTCATTGATCACACCAGGCCTGAAAGACTCCAGCATCAGCAGGAGGCGTTTGTGCAGACTAATTGTGCGCATGGCCAAGTGGCGCTGTGCATTGAAGATATCAGCCTGAAGAAACTGATGACGGTATCGTGAACGCCCCAGTAAATGAATTTCATCCTCTTCCTTTTCTTCGTCGTATTGTATCTTTCCCAGCATCAGGTGTAGTGGAAACTGTTTGGAAGGACAGCAGGCTGCAGAGAGGTGTTCGGCGGAAGCCACAAACTCGTGATAGGCCATCAGTAGCAAACACAGGTATTCATAGATGTACTGAATGCCGACGTAGGCACTGTCATCAGCACCAATGATCTCCCGCAGCTTCGCTTTCAACTCCGCAAAACGACTATTATCTGCCAATGGGTTGGCATAATTATAGGTACTCCCTAATAAAGGTGCATACACTTCATAGGTCTGATATAGCAGTCCCTGCGCGTCATTGTTACCGAAGAGCGCCGCCATGACATCATCTTGATCGCCAGCGCCTTTGATGGCTTCCTTGTAGGCCGCCGTGAAATGGAAGTAATCTTCGCACGCTCTACTTTCAGGTGTGAACATTGGTCTCCTCAAGACCACGTTATGCAACACAGAAGGTGCAGCATAAGGATTTTCCAGCACGCCATCACCCTTAGCCAAAATCTTCTCCAGACCTTCGCGATTCACCGCTAACTTTCGGGTGGTAAAAATTCTTTCCTTGCCAAGGTCCTCACAGTTCTTACCCAGACAAGAGCGAGGGTCGCGGTCAAAGCACTCCAGGAAAATGAGCAGGTACTTATCTTCAAAAAAATCTGATTCCAATGGCACAGAAAGGCCATCTTCGGGTTCCTGGGCCAGTAGCTCATATAACAAAATATCGTCATCCTGACTGTAGACCTGATCGGTATCAAAAGAACCAAATGGTCTGTAGAACACACCGGGCGGAAGGCGGTAATCTCTTCTATGGCGCATCTCGCACGGGGGCATTTTGATCAGGAAGCCATCTGAAGTGATACCCATTCCTTCAGATGTAATGACCACATCACCTTCGGTACGGATATCCATACCGCATACAATGCCAATACCGATAAGTTTAGCCCTGGTGTAGCGGTGTTGCTGGTCCAGGTATTCAAACAGCGTGTTGAGCTGCTCGCTGGTAAGTACCTGACTACCTTCAAATACCGGGTAGTTGTTGATTACTTTGCCATTTAATGTCTGGGTACTCATAATGTTCCTGATTTTATATTTCTCCTAATGCGGTCTGATTCAATATGATTGCTCCTTCTGTACTTTCTCCCTCGTCACAGTCATGGAGTGAGCGGACGGGATATACATTCCTTAATTCGTATAAGATCTCGATCAATTCGCCTTTGGCGCCCGAGAGTGTAGTAAGTCTTTCTTTGTCTGAGGCATCGTAAGGCTTCACTGGAAATGGCTTGAGGTTTTCCAGCAGCCATCGTTTGTACCTTCGCTCAAATGCTTCCATCTGGTCAAAGCCCACCCAGCAGATATTGAGAAAAATCTGTGCGGGCGCTTCCATGCGGATGGCTCTTTCAAAGTATTTTCTGAAATCAATGTTATCTAGTCGCCCTGGCCACCCTGGCACAACTACCTGTGCGATGTAGGAATATGGATTATCGATCTTACAGGTATCGCAGTCGGCGGGGTCTTCAATGTCATTGTCTGGCGTAGGCAGGTAAAGTGGCAACAGCTTGTCTCTCACCTTAAATTCTGATAGCGTCAGTTCTATGCCCGATGCTTCTTCGGCGATAGCTCCCACTTTGAACTGACCATAAATGTTCCCATCGCGGGCTCCTTTGATGGTCAATTCATCCGCTACTGCAAAAAGCGCTTCATCTGTGCCTGGCTCCAATACCAGCACCAGGTCTTCTTCCCGTATATCGACAATGCGAACCTCCAGTAAAACACCTACACTGACCTTATCCTGTCTGTGAAATTTCCTCAGACTTCCCTGCCGTATGGTGATGTAGGTTTTACCATCTTTCTCCTGAAAAGAAGCAATGGTAAACGTCTCCGTTGCAGAAGCAATACTCAGCGTTATCTGCTGATTGAAAGCCAGCAGTTCGGTCACATCGCCCTCCAAGACAATTTGATTATCGCTGATGGTCGCGAAGTCTGCAAAATCGTAGTCTACAGGAATCAACGAATCCTGCTCGGGAATTTCTCTGATGAAATTTGGTTCTGCGGGCACCCACAGGTTGTTCACTTTTGGCCTCAACAGGATGTGCTCCAGTAAATGAAATCCTTCCTGACGGAAAAAGTAGCGTTCGAAAAACATACTGAGTCTGCTCAAAGCCTGGTCTTGCACAGCGCCTTCTTCCACCAGGGGAAAAAGAGGGGTCAATGCATCATTGATCTGAGCAGTGTTTCCACTTGCGAGTTCATCTCCCAACCTGTCAATGATCTGGATCTGATTGCCTTCAGGATCATATTGGCAAGCCTCTCTTCCCAGGTAAACGATTTCCCAAAACCGCTCTTTGACCCTTTCCAGGGCGGTATTGGTGATGTTATCTAAGTCTTCTCCGTCTTTAGGCTCTATGTTACCGACGAACTCTCCGGCCAGCAGCACTTCTTCGGGCACCACACTAAATGGCTGGGCGTAGAGTCTAAATACCACCTTGTAAGTACCTTCAGTCAGATCGATGTCTGCGGGATCCACATTTGCCTGGAAATAGTTGTGAAATGGCAGCGTGTAGTTCTTTCTATTGGCCAGTGGGTTTTCAAAAAACTCCTGCTCAAACAACCCGGCATACAGGTCTACTGCTGCGCGCACTTCTGCCCGCGAGGTAAATTCTGCTACCTGAAAAACCAGGTCGCGACCGCCACACCGGAGCACCAGTTTGTAAAACTTGCTGTTGATGTGTTTGCGGCACTGATAATAATAATTTTCCTTACAGACACCACACATGATCAGCTCTTCCACCGCCAGTTTGGCAGCTTCTTCCGTAGTAAAATCACCGCTGAGCAGTAGTATGGTCTCTCCTTCATGCAATACCGCTACTTTGTATTCATCGTCACTGCGCCAGATATTGATCAGCTTCGGGTTAAACTGAAGATCGGCTGGTTCCACGGGATCTATTCCAGATAGGAAAGACACGCGTTTTTCCAGTCCGGAAACATTATCCAGTGACCAAAATGCCGGGTCCTTGTAATCAAATGCCTTGCCCCTGTTGGCGCTCACTTCAGGATATACACTGAGGAAATCCTGCTTGTCTTCGATGAGTTCCAGGTCCAGTTCTTCCTGAGACCGGCTTTCTATCCTGGCCGTAAGGAGGGCGTAGTCTGTAAACTGCTCACCAAACCGGGCGATCAGGTGATCGAGGAATTTATTCCTGCGTTCTACAAATTTTGCCCGGCTTTCTGTGATCTGCTGCAGTCGGTCTTCATGTGCCTGCTTATCTACAGTTTCATTGGCTGGTCCCGTGAAATAGGAATAGAGAGGGTCAGCATCATTGACGACGTCAAAGATGGGCTGAGAAAAATAGGTCTTGTTCACCTGAAAGTTATAAGTCTCAGGCAGCACATCCCCGCCATCCAGTTGCAGCTTCCTCTCAGGATTGAAAGAAAAGAGGTCTTTCATGCGATCCAGCTGCGCCAGGTAATTGGCCAACAATTGGTCGAATATCATTAAAAAGCCTTTGAGTTGTCGCGCCTTGGCCCGGCGTTCTTCTTCCTGTCCAAGGTTAAAACTATCATCCAGTGGTACCCCATCGGGCCCAACACCATAGGTCAATGGCAAATCATCCTGAATACTGACATACTCAGAGAGGTAGCGATAGTCCCCTTCGGGAATGTCAAAGTCCAGGATCGGATTGAATTGTTTCTGAGGCCGCTGAGCATCTTTGAAAGACTGGTAGACTGCCTCAGATTCCAGTTTGCCTGCCTGAAACGGGAGCCCATCTTTGTAGTAGGTCAGACGAGACTTTGCCGTGCTGATCCTGGGCACGTAGTTTTTGTCGACTGCCAGCCGTAAGCACCAACGGACTGCCTGAGAGGGCACTTCCGGGTTCTCATCCTGAGGAAAATTGGCCAGTTCCAGCTTTTTGATGGCCTTGACACCCGGCACATCCATAATCAGGTTGATGACATCGGAGGCCTGGATAGTAGACCTGCGGTCAGCAATGGCCAGCTCTTCATTGTCGATGAATCCGTTGTTCAATGCCGGACCGAGGAAAACTTCTTCGGTGGCCCGAACTTCCTCTTCTGCCAGCCTTCCGATGAACAGAAAGCCTTCCTCTGTGGCTGTCAGACTCTGCAAGCTTTCATTGGTGAGGATGTCTGTAAAGTCCTCATTGAGTTGATTGCGGGCAATTTCTTTGATCGTCAATTCAATCAGCTCAGGCCCAAATCCGGAGAGCGTGAGTACTTGCCCTGGCACCAGGCTTTGCTTTACCGGGTTGAATACAGTAATGATGTCCTGATTCTTATTAACAGAGATGGCCGCATATTTCTTGTCTTCAAGGTCTTTTTGCAAATATTCATCCAGCGAATAAAAATTGACGGTAGGACTGAGGAATTTGTCCAATTCAAAAAAGATATGGCCCTCTACTTCAGCAATATTGGCATTGTTATCGATCTCGATGTCTGCGCAAACGAGTATTTCCTCTACCTTCAAAGCATTGAACCGGTAAAAGTCCTCGCACAGGTTCCTGTGCGCGTTCAACCTTGCTTTGGCTTTGGCCAAAATCTCCAAAATCGCAAATACCTTTTGCTGATAGGTTTTGATCAAACTATCAACTTTTCCCAGGATGAGGCAATTGATCCGGTGGGTGATGTCGTCCAGAAAGGGAACAGGTTTCTCTTTCAATCCTTGCCTCACACTGGCCAGCAGAATGTTGTTATCCTCATCCAGCCGGTAGCGAATCTCCAGATCATCCGACAAGTTGATCATGACCAAGGAGATACTCCTGATGGATTTTTTGATGGCGTTGATATCAGACCAGTTCAAATCCGTTTCGTCCCAACGTGGAAACTCTACCTTAGCCTTGATCACCAGGTCCAGCACACCTCTCACCTGTGCCAATGCATTGTTGCGATCGGCTACACTCATGTTACGTACCCGGTCGTATAAGTCCTGATCGTAGGGTGCCAACTCAATGGTTTGGTCATGGTCTTGCCCCAGGAACAGCGCCACCACATTGGGATGGAAAGCATCATAATTGTCTTCCAGCGTATCCTGGTTGAGATCTCCATAATTTTTTGAATCGCTGAACTCCAGTACTACATCGTACAATACCTTGAGATCCAGAGGTGTTTGATCACCAATCTTTGGCGGCACATAGTCGAGGAGGTTTTCTGCCCTGTTCACAAAAACGGCATATTCCGAAGAATCTGCCACCGTGAGCCATGCATTTTTGATACCGATGATTTCCTCTTCCAGACCAGGGCCGCCCACCAGCAAGCTCACATCCATCAGTAACTTGCGATAATCCTGGATGGTCAGCGGATTATTGTGCAGGATCTGCCGTGCGGTATAGAAGTCATAATCATCCTCTATCTGGTCGTTAGGGTTGGGCGCCAACAGGTCCCTCATATCGAAAGAGGTGCGATAGCCCAGGTCTGTCAGCGCATAGCAAAGTGCTTCCAGAATGGTCACACCCGGATCGTGCTCGTTGTAGTCGGTCCAGATGTTACCGGCCATCTCCTGGATCCTCCTGATTCCCTCTGCTTTGAGGAAATCAAAATCCATGCTTTTGATCGCCGGCTTCTCTTTCGATATGGTTATTGTCTCTGGCATTACTTGTTTGTTCTACTGTTCGTTTCCCGGTATTTGAATTGTTGGAGTAAATCCGGAACCTCTCCCATTTTTTGATCAGTTAATCGTCATCTTCGTCGTCATCATCATCATCATCGTCATCGTCATCATCATCATCATCGTCGTCGTCTTTGTCATCATCATCCCGATCATCGTCGTCCCTGTCATCGTCATCACGATCGTCATCGTCCCTATCATCATCATCATCATCGTCCTCTTCTCTCTCATACCGGTTATCCCATAGCTCATTGCCCAGAGGGTCGGCCAACTCTGCGTAATAGTTTTCGTTCTCCTCCACTACTTTCCAACCGTAGCGATTGTAGCCGTTGCGTTCAGGGAATTCAGTTGCCACGAGTTTGACCGAAAAGGGGTTTCGTTTGAGCACTACCTTGTCCATGTAATCTCGCTTATCACCAAGGCGCTGTAAGCGATCTTTGCCATCCTCTTCAGATCGCCTCAGGACGATGGTCACATTTGGACCTGAGGTCACCTTCATCAGTTGCAGGTAGGCCTGTTCCTTCACCATGGCTTCCGTCACTTTCGGCAAATAAACCACCTTGAACTGATCGTTGGTATTCCTGAATACATTGACAAAATCTCCCGGTTTCAACGCTTCTCCGATGTTGCTCGTCAGGGTGACATGTGTACGGAGATCTTCAACCTTTTTAGCGGAGCGTATTTTGAATCTTTTTGAATTAGCATCCACCATCAGGTTTTCCAGCCTGTTACTGCTATCATCGTGCATGGATAAATCTGCTCCCAGAGCCACTGTTCTTGCAGACAAAATCTCTAAGACAGGTACTTTGACCGTGCGGTACATAGACTTAGGCAACAGATACGTCATGTTCACCTGTCTGATGACCGGATATTTTCGGGGCTCTTCGTCAAAAATATTGCGGGTAGCAGGAATGAAATAAGTAGCATCGTCCGCATCCTTCAGCACACTGATCTGCGCAGGAGGTGTCACAACAGGAATTTCCACTCCCCAGTCCACTATCTGACCCTCGTCAATACAACCCTGGTAATAGTTCTGATTTTCGGCAACGATTTTCCAGCCGTAATCATCATCTAATTTGCTGGCCTGGAGTGCTACAGAATAAAGCGCTTTCTCCACACCGGAGCGAAGGACGATATCAGCTGATGAAGCATCCAGTAATCTTAAGCCCCTGGGCGGACCCACTGTATCATTGTCTTTTCTCTTGATATAGATTTCTTTTCCACCCGTGGCGATTGCCTGCAACTTGATGGTACGTTGGCTGTTGACCATCTCTTCATCCACCTCAGGTAGATAGATGTTTTCAAAAGCTACGGTGCCTTTCTTGTACAGTACTACCCGGTCTCCTTCTTTAATCTGATGGTCTTTGTTCGAGAATCTGATGGTCGTCACCTCGCCGTCAAATTCGACCCCTCTCGTGAATTGATTGGGCATAACCTGGTAGAAGTGTGGGTTATCTACCGTGTTATAGCTATTCTCAGCATAACCACTGGTATAAGCTGTCCAGTCGCCTGCTATTTTGATTGTGCGGTTGTCAACCACTTCTTTTACAGGCAGATTGACCGTCAGGTGACTAAATCCTGGCAGCAGATACACCGCATTGGTCTGAAGCAGCCTTACGCTGCCCTTGTAGGGTTGGAAAAAGTGGTGATCGTTGGGCGCAGACAGTATACAAGGTTGCAAACCGTCCAATCCATCATTGCACTCATCGCTGTCTTCCGGCTCAGGGCAGAGGTCTAGCACCGGAGCACTGTAGTCATACAGGTCATCCGTAGTAATGCCACCACCAATTTTGTCTTCTTCTTCCTCGCAGCAGGAGTCTGCGGAGGCAATCTGTGGCGGAGGATCTATGACATTGTCGTCACAGATGTTTCCACAGGCAGTATCATCTTCCAGGACATCAATGCTGTGATTTCCATACTGACTGATCTGACCAAAAGAACACAATATGGAGGCAGTGGTGGAAGCGATGGCTTCTGCTGTTTTGGTGGGTATGCCATTGGCCCAATGGATCATTTCAAAACATGTCACGTAGTCCACGTAGGGGCGTTCATCCACAAAGTTGAGGATGACGGACTGGTGTATCTTACCTCCAAAGGTGATATCGGGCGTGTTATTGTAGGCCCAGGGAGACAAAAATGCTTTGATCTCATCTTCCAATTGCCTTTTGTAAAAACCGATGTCAAATCCCTGGCGAAATCTCACTTTAAAATTGACCTGTATGTCCTCATATATAGGGTTTTGCACATTCAGGTTAATCGCAGGTCCGTTGAACAACTCCAGGTAGTCTTTGATTTCAGTGAGCGTATTGAGACTGGTCTGAGGCCTGATCAGGTCCACTGCATTTCTGTTTTGCACATTGGGCACCACAATCAGGCTCACATGACCGGGGGCTACCTGTGAAAAACTTTCTCTTTTTCCCGTAAACCGCGTATGGTTCAAACATTTGGTTTTGTAGATCGCAGCAAATTCCTCCAATACCAGTCGCTCGTAATCCCAAATGGTAATGGCTCGCTGTTTGTGGCGTAGTCGCTCACTGACTCTTTGATAATATGCATTGTTTTGCTCCCTCACCTTGCCACCAAAAGAGGCAAATGGCTGGCTGATACCTGCAACGGAAGAGTCACTAAACTGTAATTTGGCAATGGAATTTGCCGGCAATGCATTGGCGAGATAGTTGGGGTCATTACCATTGTCTTCAAAGACCGCACTCACAGCCTGCGTCACTACCTGGATAAAAGCTGGAATCGCCTGACTGCTGTTGGCTACGGATACTTTCAGCCAATGGAGGCCTCCAGGCATGACCGTATTGTTTGCAGATGCCGCTTTAGGCACCGCCAGGTTGACCAGCCCCGAACGTACCAGCCCGTTGGTGGAGTCACTCAGTAAGTCAAACTGCTCAAAAGGGATCCATTGGTTATTGGCCAGATAGGACCAATTGACCGTTGGCTTTAGGACGGTGGGGTCCTCACTGCCTTCCAGTAACTGAATCAGTAATGAGATATTCTGGGCAGGAGCCAACTTTTCCAATCCAATGAAAAATTCTCCCTCAGCGGCCAGCACGGGTAAGAATGATTTCTGACCGCTCTCACAGCCATCAACTTCATTGACACCGAAGGGCTCCATGTGAAAATACTGTTCCACCTTGCTATCAGTGCTACATCCCTCCTGATTACCTGTGAGATCAATGCATATGGACGACTGGTAATCCAGCGAAACACCCTCTATCAACGGCGTGTATGGCTCTCTGGGGAGCGGCACATTAGGATCGTTGAGACCCTGCAATACCTGGCGCGTAAAAGAAGGCGGAAAGTCCTTATGGGCAAAATCAGAACCGGTAAGTTCAAACCTTAAAAACCCTTTCCTGGAACTGATATTAAAGTCGGTAAAAGGCTCCAGTTCCTCATCTCTTTCTATGGCCTGAAGGGTTGTATTGTCTTTGAACTCCAGCACCCTGGCAGGGTCCAGCTCTATATTGTCCTGATCGGCAAACAGGTTAATGTTTTCACCAATGTCAACCCATGACTTCTTGTCCAGCACCGAAATACGGGCCTTGAAGGAAGTATTGGTTTTCCGATTGACGAAATTGCGGTAGTGACCATCAAAGCCGTAATAGGTATCCGAGCCTTCAGTTACCTCTCCGGTTGGCAATCCGTACCAGTCTATGTTGACCTTTAAGTAATCCAGTTGTTTTTGGAACACCTCCTGATTGCCTACATAGAAGTTTGATCCCAGCACGGGTACTATCCCAAATGGCTGGATCGTCTTGGCGGGATCCATGACGGTCTGATCATTCTGGACAACGAGGCTTCTCACACCCACCACGTCCACATCTACGCAAACTGACTTCATTTTCAATCCTACCAGCCGATCATAAATATACTCCTGATCAGGATCGGTGTTGAGAATCACTTTGGCCACTGGCAATGCGGTATTGATAGGATCTAATAACGCTTTCTGGTTATAACCGACAATCGGTTCCTGGTCTTTTGCGATCGTTCTGGTGAGCGTAAGGGTATTGTTTGAAAAGTCGAAGACCGTGTCTTTGAAGGTATTCCTGAAGCTGAACTTCATATCTTCAATCTTATCGACACCTATGCCCCTCACTGCCCGCACATCTACCAGGCTATTGAACTGTCTGTCCCGCATGCTATCGCGGTACCGGATCATTTCTTTGGCGGTGGTCTCCCCTACGTCATAGTCTCTCACCTGATCACCTTTTCCACTGTAAGGTGCATCGTGAATTGGTCCATCATGAGGTTCCTTACTGGCGATATCCTTCCAGTCATTGGTTTGATTGAGAAAGGACACAATACGCCCCTCCACCACCTTATCATACTCCGTCACCGGTATCTCCTCAGGCTCTGTAGGCGTAATCCATGCTTCTTCTCCGCTGAAATAGGTCAAAAAGAGCTGGTTGAGCACCGCGGGTGTCAAATCCTTCAGACCAGCTATCTGGGCACTGGTGAATTTTTCAAACTCTACTTTGATTTTGATGGTTCTTGTTCCTTCTTTCAGGCCAAGAATGGGCGAAGCCACAGAAAAACCAACCGCTGCAGCTGTTCGGCTATCATCCCCAAAGGGACGCCAGCTTTGTGTGTCAGTTTCAAATTCTCCCCCTTCACCGTCACTGGAATTGACCATGGGGGAACCGTAAATCCGGTGTGATACGGGATCCTTTAACAACCCCTTCAACGAAGCCACCTGCGCCTTGTTGATGACGATGTCATCTGTGGTGATGTACGTAACATTGTTATCCAGTGCATCTACTCCAGCTTTGAGCCTGGTTCCCTTTTTGATGAGGTGACCCTTCTCCGAGACGTGTCTTGCCAGCTCCAGAATGACAAATACCTGATCTGGCACCGGACTTTTTTCGCGTAACCTCAACACATCCTGATAAAAGTACTCCAGGTGTCTTCTGGTGAGTGTATTGAGGTCTTCCTGCGCAATCTTAAACAGCTCTAAAAATGCCTGAAAAAGTGCATAGTGGGGTTCTGTTCGCTGCTCGGGTGCTACTTTGCCATTGAAAAAACTAAACCAGTCACCAGCAGGCTGGTCATTGAGGTTGAAGAAGTTAATTTCTCTGGAGAACTCCAGCACAAACTGCTTTAGCTCTTCAAAATTCCGTTCATCCACCGATACATACTCAGGCAACAACGACCTGATCAGTCGCATCTGCTGACTAGTGCCATCTCTGACAATCGGATTATCAAAACAGTTTTTTGTCATTGTTCCAGATCAGTTCCTTCGTTGAAATAGAATGGGTACACCAGGTTGGTTCGCGTATTGGTCGCTACAATGGTGTACTCAATATTGATGATGATCAGCCCCTGGTTGACATCCTGGTCATAGGTAATGCCTTCCAGATTGATGCGTGGCTCATGAAAAAGGATGGCCCTGCCAATGCGGTTGGTCAGCCGGGTGGCGGTAGAAGTAGACAATGGTTCAAAAATCATCTCCTTCAGGTTGACCCCGTAGTCTGGTACCATGACGCGTTCGCGTTTCATGGTGGAAAGTAAAATCCTCAGGCTTTGTTGAATGTCTTCTTCATTTTCCACCATCTCCACCGAGTTTCCTCCGGCGGCGAATGACACGGGAAATGCCCAACCTCTTCCTAAAAACGAGTTATTATCTTCCATTCCTCCTTGGCTTTTCTTTTTCTGAATAATCCTTGTTTTACTATCCAATCATTACCGTGGGCATTCCTACAGCGGCAGAAGCGCCACAAACGCAGGCATCCCCCACCCGTACCGCAGGCTTACCGCCAATGAGCACCGATGCACTACCCACAATCATAGGACTGGCCGTGGGCTGATGTACAATGGGTGGCAGTACGCACACATGATTGTCTCCAAGAACTGACGCCGGCATACCGCCAATGAGCACTGATGGCTCTCCCGGGCCCATGATACATCCTCCGTGATTGGTTACGTCTAATACTCTGGCTGCTGCTGGCATAATTCAGTTGTTCTGTTATTTACAAATACCTCGGAAGGCCCGCTCTACGGGACCTCACGGGTAGTTCAAAAATCTTTATCACTAGTTGATGGCGACCAGCGATCCCTTGATCACCGTTTGTCCGCCGGATTCTACGGCAGCCCCGCTACCTCCTTCAGCCGCATACTTATCGGCTGCTTTGTTGTTGATTTTGGTACCTTCTACTGATACATCGCCATCTGCTACCATGATGATGTCTTTCACACTTTGGATCATGATCCCGTCAGGATTCATCACGATCATGTTACCGCTCATGTCTTCAATCTTCACCTGCTCTTCTTCCTCGTCCATGATCACCTTATGGCCTCCGGGTGTTTCAAGTGTTACGGAAGGTAAACCGTCGTTGAAGAGGAGCTTCATACCACTTCTGGTGACAATGCCTTTCAGGTTGTTGTCTTCTGCGGGTTCCTCGGGAGCTGCTTTCGCACTACTGTGGACCATCCCCAAAATGACAGGATCCCGCGGATCGTCATTGACAAAGCCTACAATCACTTCATCCTCTACTTCCGGTCGCCAGAAAAATCCCCTGTTGCTGCCTGCATCTACTGTGGCTACGCGGGCCCAGACGCCGGCATCTTCCGCATCTATCACCGGTATCCTTACCTGCACCCTGAATTCGCCTGCTTCATCTTCGTGAATGTTGGTCACAATGCCGTTTTGTAGCCCACTGATGGCAGGAACAAGACCGCTTGCAGGTGTTTCCAGAATATCTGAGAAAGACTTGTGAAACCAATTCTGGTCCAGGCCAAAGCCAATGGTGGTATACCAGCTGGTATCACTGGTAAATGAATGGACCACTGAAGCCACAAAAGCTTTTCCGTTGAAACGGTCTCCAAATCCGGTAAACTGAATGGTATCTCCGGGTTTGATGTCTTTGAAACCCTGTGTCTTAACTGTTCCTTTGATTTTCGCCAGCCGGCTTCTGATGAGCTTGGCATTGGACCACTCTTTCAGTTCTTTGTCTACTACCTTTCCAGAGTGCTGCTGGGTGAGTGTTTCCAACCCGATGACTTTAGAAAGATCTGCAGCAGTTACATTCCCATGATCATCCATTCCAGGGTCCTCACCTTCCTCTTCCACGACAGACTGACCCGCAAAATCCCACGATTTACTGACGCTGGCGGCATATTGGTCTCTAGCGTCCATGTCCGCCTCAAATTCCAGCACATTGTGACCGTAGGCCAGCTCAAAGTCTGCCTCCCCTATCTCCGGTTTTTTAGTCACCAGTTTGCCATCTTCGGTAAAGACCAGTTGGCCGTTTGCCTCCGCTCTGGACAAGACAAAATCCCAGTCAGTAACGAAATACTGGACCATTTTGGCATGTTCTACCGTTGTGGCTTCCACATCATTTTCCAGGCTGTAGGCACCAACAATCTCTTCAATTACATCACTGTCTTTGACATCTCCAAAGTACTTATTTTTCCTCCCCACGGTCATTTTCACTGCTGCATCTTTCAGTTCCAGCATCAGCAAAGAGGCTTTATCAGGCCTTGTTTTGATACCGTGCTTCACGATAATGCCTTTGAATATGGTGTCTTCCGAGTTTTGGTAGCCCAGCTTCAGCTCCACTTCTTTTCCTGGCAAGAACAAGGGCTCGCTGCTCACTGCAAAAGTTTCTGCTGCTGCATCTCCATCCTTCAGAATGAGCTGAGCGGACGAAATCTTGTTGGCATGCTTGGAGATCATGATCGACAGCACGCCGTAGGTCCCTCCTATGTCATTACCATCTACAAATACTTTGTAGGTAGCCAGGTTGACTTCTTTGACGCCGGTTTGTAATACCCTGTTGCTCATCTGTTTATTTCTTTACCGGTGGAAGTCTCAATTTTGATCCATTGCGCAATGCCCTGAAATTGTTGAGCTTGTTAATTCTGGCCAACTCCAGGTAAAATGAAGGATCTTCATAGACATCGTTGGCGATCAAAGGGAGTGTATCCTCTCCTTTCACCATTTTGAATCTGGTGAGGTCCGGCGAATTCTTTTTAGTTTCCGCCTGCTGCTCTTCCAGCGATTTCTGACTCTTAAAGGTGCAATTGACCTTACTCCTGATGGGTACGCCATTGGGCTTAAACAGCGTATGACTGACCTTGGCTGACTCCAGGATTCCCCTGAAGATGAAATGTCCCCAGCTCACCTCTACGAAACCGGGTTTGTGTTCTTCGCCTTTTACAGAATTGAGGTCGTCCAGGAAGATACAAATCGCATCAAAAGTGTTGAAACCCCGGACCATCTCCGTCAAATCATAGACCGTACTTCCATTGTTGAATGACGCCTTTGACTGCTTGCTGATAGAAGCACCAGTGGCATCCAGAAGCAGTTCAATGTTGAGCGTAGGTGCTTCAATGTGCTTGAACACATTGACCTCCTGATTACCAGAGACTTTGGCTTTATCATATACGTTTTTGAATTCCTGCGAGAAACCCGTTGGATTGTACATGGCCAGGTAACCCACATCGGGTGTACTTGCCGTTTCGTTGGGATAAATATCGATGCGAAGTTTATCCAGACCGTCCTGGGGGTTATTTACTCTTGTATAGGAAATCGCCATTATCGCTCCTGTTTGTTATCTAAGTTTTTCATGAGGCTTTCCAGATAAGTCAGCATGGAGTCCATCGGAGGCTCAGGGGCCGTGATCTTGGCACCTTCCTGATGTTCTGCCTGCGTGTCAACGATCGCTCGTATCACCAACTCTTTGATTTCTATCGCCATGGGTCAAGGGTCTATTTGTCTGAAGTATTGAAAACGCAACTCCACCGAATCAATCATGATCTGAGAATCCATCGCATTGAGTCCCGACACATCCCACTTGACCGGATAAGCACTGATGACATTCCATGCCTGTAGCGGCTCTCCGTTTTCATTTAGCAAAATGATGTTGAGGTCGTAGGGATCAAAAAGGAAGTTTTCAATGGAGTCCTTGTACCACTTCATGAGGGAAGAACCGATGAGCATACCCCGCTTCAATACGATGTTGGCGTACGTAGCGGGATTGGGCAACCGATGGGCAAACCTGTTCTCTCCCCCTTCACGGTATTCTTCGGCGCCAATCTCGGAGGTAAGCCCGGACACTTCCTGAAATCCAATATCAGAAATGCCCGGATACTTGTCCTTGATGCTGTCATCGAAGCTGACCATGAAATGAAATCCGGTGGGTGGATAGTAATTGGCCATTCTTTTATGAGAATTCCTGCGTCAATCCTTCATGACAAAGCTCGATAGACTCAATGGCTACCTCATTACCTGTAGAGTTCAAAGTAGGTCCTTCCACCTTACAGGGCCATGCGTCTTTGATTTTCCAGGTAACGATGGGCGCATGCTCCTCGTTGAGCAATGAAATGGTGAGGTCTCTACGCTCTATCTGGTTCATTTTCACCGTAGAAATCCACTTTTCAAAATCGCTGTCACCTTTGAAAATACCTCTTTTGAGGGTGATGTTGGAATATTGTGGAATACCGGGCATCTTGGTCACCTGATACTCAGGCGCGCTACCCTCTCTGTAGTCTATTGCTTGTAGTTCTGTATTCAGGCCTGATACTTCCGTAAAACCGATTCTGGTACCTCCAAATTCCACCTGGAAATGAAATACCGATACTGGATATGCAATTGCCATAATTGTTAAGTTTTAAGAATTATTGTTTTTAATATTTTTTGCTTGATAAGTCTCGTGTTACGATTCCTGTAGCTTATGAGAGAACTTCAGGATAATGAACTCTGCCGGTCTCACGGCTGCAAGACCTATTTCTACATTCATTCTGCCTTCCAGAATGTCCTGGGCCGTCATGGTTTGTCCCAGTCCCACGTTGACGAAGAACGCATCACTGGTTGTTGCACCGGCGAGCGCACCATCACGCCATAAACCGGCCAGGAAGTTCTCAATCATTGTTTTCACACGAAGCCAGGTGTTGGCATCATTGGGTTCAAAAACGACAAATTCAGTAGCTTTCTTAATGGACTCTTCAGCAAAAATGTACAACCTGCGCACCGGTACGTACCGCCATTCGTTGTCGTTACCTGCAAGCGTCCTTGCACCCCATACCAATGTCCCTTTACCAGTAAAATTCCTGATGGCATTGATGGACTTCCCGGAGGTAGCATCCACGTTCAGGGTACTCTGGCCCTGGTTGGTAATCTTGATCGTAGGGGCGATCACAGAATTGATGCTCACATTGGCAGGTGCCTTCCAAACTCCTCTTTCTGCATCTACACGGGCATAGATTCCCGCGATGGCACCAGAGGGAGGCATATCGATGTATAGTTCCCGTATGGAAGCGAGAATGGACCGGTAAACACTGGGGTTGGTATCGCTCAGGTCTTCCAGCGTCGTATTGGTGAGGTCTCCTCCTGCCGGTGGGTTATTGTGTGTAGTAACCGCCAGCGTGGCCTCGTCAAATCCATAATTGAGCGTTGTACGCAAATAAGGATGGTAAACTGCACCATACTTGAGATTGGACAGTCCCAGCGCACCTCTGTAAGTCTCTACATTACTTCCATTGTCAAATACATCCGCAATGGTGAACCTGTCCTGTAGCTTGTCACAATGGGCCAGTGACTTCTTCACCACCTCACCGTAAGAGTTGACATTGGCCAGGTGAATGGCTTCCGGGAATACCAGCAAAGTGGGCTCGTCAGACTTCTCCAGGGCATCAATTCCTCCGGTGAAGTTCGCCTCTACAAAACTGGGGTTCGGATCGTAGCTTCCGATGGATACGATGTAGCAAGGTCCACCGCCATTGTTGAAAAACAACTGCAGCGCATAGTACAAATTATAGCCTGAAGGATTAGCCAACGTAGTCTTTACCGACCGACTGATGACTTCTCCACCGGCATTCAGCGTGTCTTCCAGCACAATGCCGATCGTTTCATTATTAGGACCTCCAAAAAGCTGCTGATAATCCAGCATGGAGGTAATTCTTGTCGGCACATTTTCAAGGGAAGTACTGCCAGTGCCGCCTGCATATTCGGTATATCCGATAAATGCCGGTATGGCGGTCTCTACGGCGGCTACCGAAGCCGGTAAAGTAGAGATTTCTTGTATATATACCCCGGGGGTTGTGAAATTACTCATGTTTCAATAGTTAATATCCTTGTGATCGCTTTCTATGATTCCTGAAGTTTATGAGAGAACTTCAATATGATGAATTCAGCTGGTCGTACAGCTGCAAGACCGATTTCGATGTTCAGTTTACCTTCCAGAATATCAATTGCTGACATGGTCTGTCCCAAGCCTATTCTTACGAAAAATGCATCAGCAGGCACCGCTCCTGCTAGTGCGCCATCTCTCCACAGAGAAGTAAGGAAGTTCTCGATCAGCCCTTTGAGTTTGAGCCAGGTATTGGCATCATTTGGCTCAAAAACATAAGGTTCAGTCGCCTTTTTGATGGACTCTTCAATGAAAATATAAAGTCTGCGTACCGGTATGTAACGCCACTCGTTGTCGTTGCCAGCCAAAGTCCTGCTACCCCAAACCAGGGTACCTTTACCAGTAAAATTCCTGATGGCATTGATGGACTTGCCACTGGTGGCGTCCACGTTGAGGTTCTCCTGCTCTGCTGCAGTCACCAATATATTTGGGCTTACCACCTCATTGACACTCACATTGGCAGGAGCTTTCCATACGCCCCGGTCTCTGTCTACACGGGCATAGATACCAGCCATTGCACATGACGGATGAATCAGCACCTTGTTCTCATTGAGGAATGCTTTGATTTGATTAAACAAAGTGAGGTCAGGCACCTGATCAGCATCTGCGCCTCCTTCCAGTGTACCACTGCCAATTTTAGCACCTGCTGAACCGGAGTAGATCACAGTGATCTCATTTCCAGCAGCACCTGCCGCACTCGCTGTCACTGTCACGGCTGCTCCGTCTGCAGTGGCAGTTACGATCAAGTTAGGGTCTGCATTGGGATTGGCATTGATAAATGTGACAAAGTTCTCTGCAGTCTCAGCCGCAGTAGCACCCAGGTCTATGTCTCCACCGTTGCCATCTGCATCCCTGAAAATGTAGGCACTGCCACCGATGTTAAAAGACTCAGTAGCCACACTTCTGAAGCGGGAGTTGAAAGTAATCGTAGTACTGGCGGCAGTGGGCGAAGAAGATGAGCCTTTTTCCAGGACACTCAGGGCCTCGTCATCATAGGTTGCTCCGGGTCGCTGGTCGGTCAGGTTGACTGTGTCGTCATTGTAATAACGGATAAAATTGGAATTCAACGGTGGATAGTAAGCAGCACCGTACTTCAGGTAAGAAAGTCCGATGTCATCATTGCGAAAATCGTCTCCGTCCTGCTTCACCGTATTATTGGCCTTATGCACCACATCGAAAAGGGCAAATCGGTCCTGCAGTTTATCGCATTGAGTAATTAGCTTTTCATTGAGGGTTTTTCGGTCCGCAGCATTTGCCAGCTGTACCGTTTCTGGCACCAACAAAATAGTAGGCTCGTCTTCCTGCTCCAGGGCATCAATGCCTGCTTCCAGGTCGTCCTTGTCAATACCAGGGTTGTCCAGGTCATAAACACCTGCAGAAACCACATAGCACGGGCCTCCACCATTGGCGAAGTACATCTGCATGGCATAATTGAGCAAGTATGGTGATTGCGTGTAGCCAGGATCGAAGGATATGGCCAGCTCTCCACCTACTTCTTCTAATAGCACTTTGTAATTCTCATCGAATGGCGCGCCGAATATTTCCTCATACTCCAGCAATGAGGTGATCCTCACCGGCTCATAATCAGGAAGGGTTTCGCCATTGACTTCTCTTTTCTGCGTATATCCCACGAAAGCCGGTATCGCAGTCGCTACAGGCGCAACAGAGGCAGGAAGTGTAGAGACTTCCTGAATATATACACCAGGGGTTTTGAGGTTCAACATCTTATTTCCATTTTATAGTTATACAAATACATATATGTCAGATTCACTCTGGCTACTACTCATCCGGTCCAGCGGCGGGTTGGCCAGGTTTTTCATTAGTACTAAGTCATTTCCGTTGACTTCCTTGACCAACTCTATGTCTCTCTTGGGTAGCTCATAGGCAGGGATATCAGTTGTTGACTGAAACTTCACCGCATCTTTATCCCCCACAGTAAAACTGGGTCCCAGTTTTTGAAAGAGATAGCTTTGATAGGGCGCGGAATTGGCCAGGCTGTTGTCCTTGACCAACAGGTCATTGAAGTCCGTGCGGTTGGATCGATTGACAAGGATATAATTCCACACACTCTCTTTTCGCTGAAAGACCAATTCATATTCATCCAGTGTGGAGGCACTCAGGTTGATGGACACCATCCCAAAGAACGGTGTGCGATACAACTGATCATCTATGAGCACCTGCAAGGTGTTCATATCATTGGCTAGCTGCGTCGTACTCTTAAAGGAATACTGTCCCGCATTTTGCTTCGATAAATCCACAGGCACTTCATAACTACCATCGGGCCTGGCAGCTACATCGCTTAATATCGTTTGCGCTCCTGTTTCTTGATGGGTAATCTCAAGCGTCAACAGTTCGTTTTCGGGGTCATTGGTGGTGAGAGGGGATGTAAAGGTGAATACCTTAGGCCTTACCTGGTCCAGCAGTGTGTGGGTGATCTCTTTAGTGGCCTGAGGATTATTGGTGAAATACAGTTTCTTCTTTGCTGTAAAATTACCGTTGGTATCCAGGTTGGTAAAGTTGAAAAACTCAATGATGTTGTCCAACTGCATGATGAAGTCAAGCTTAATCCCTTCATAGGGGATCAATGGGTTGGTATTGTCAAAAGACTGAAAAGCGAGTACAAAGCCACCAGTAGCGCTGTTGAACTTGAGCCTGTAGTTTTTCATGAGCCGCAGTGTCTGCTCTGTGGGTACAAAGCTGAGATCGACTGAAGTGCCATTGACATAATAGTCATGGCTGGTCGCTACCCGAAGAAATACTTTGTATGCGCTGCTCATGTCATCAACTGTTTACACCCAATCCTGACAATAGCGGCTGCTTTCCGGTGATTTCCTGCTCCTGCACTCTCATTAATCGTACCCTGTATAGAATAGAAGGCAGGTATTTGGCTCCTATGACCGTCCAGAAATTATAGAGCTGCTCAAAGGAATAAGAAAATAACTCAACCACCAGCTTGCCGATGGCCGGATCCAACGAAGGCGAATTGGAGGTATTGAAGACGTTCTTTTGTTGAAAGAAGGCAATGACGTAAGAAAGCTGTTTCAGGCCTTCCAGGTACTCAGTGTTATCAGCGTTGATCTCTCCGCTGGTGTAGTTGGAAGTCACCAACACATATAAATTCAACTTGATTTCGGGATTGTACTGCTCAGATTCATTATTACGTGTGACATATACCGCTCTTTGCTCCTTGAAGACGCGCTCCTCCTCAATATTGATGAGCGACAGTCCTAGTCTGTTGTTGGGAATGGCCCAGTTTCCTTCCTGCGTTGCCACATTGGTAAGGACCACTTTGTCCTCCATGACATTGTTTTTGGTTTTGAGATAACTGTTGAGTTCTCCCGTCAGAAAATCAAGGGTGGTATGAATCACTAGCTGTCGATTAAAGTTGGTTAATTACCAGCAGTTTATGCTCAGATTTCACTGCTGATCTTTCATTAAAGTAAGCTTGATTTTGAAGGAATTGAAAGGAATAATTTGATAGCTATTAACAGCAATAAATCACCATACAAAAGAAATTAAATACTGACAATCAACACATTAATATCAATAACATGATCAGATATTGACATCCTGATCTTGAAATAAAAAAGCATACAGCATTTAACTGATTGATTTACAAACACGAGAAAAATAACGAGAAAATAGTGGATTGGAATAGCGCTGTATCGCCGGCTTTAAATTGGTCAAAAGCAGACAGCAAGGAGTGATTGATGGTCACTTCAATATAACTAAGAACCGAGCCGTTCTGTTAGGAGAAAGCCGCCAGGTAATCCAATAGATAAAGTGCTAAAGATTGGTAAATACCAGTGGCTGGTGAGGTGATCCGAATTGATAAAAAGGCGAGACAACTGAGAGTGAGAAATGACTGTATCACAAAGCTATCACCCCACAAACTCTGATGTTTCTGCTGAATGAAATCAATGGTATGAACCCCAGGGCAAGCCCTGGACTTGGCGTCCCCGACCCTAAATCCGAGGCAAGCCTCGGGGAATCAGACGGGGTCGCCCAGACCCAAACCTTCTCGTCTGCCGAAGCTTCCGCGAAGGTAGATTGAGGTATTCAAAAATAGATTATAAAGGGGACCGCTAAAAAAATGTTATCACGATTGTTTTTATATGAGATAAAATTGAATCCCTGACTAAAATCTATTATTCATAATGATGAATAAGTGATGCATAATTAGAAAGGAGAGCATTATTGATTGACAATCTGCCATAATTACTCATTATGAATCATGCATCACTGACCGTGCGTCACTGACCGTGCGTCACTCAGTATTGCCGGATTTTGGAAGGATCATCATTCAATACTAAAACCAACACATAATGAATCAAACGTGATAAGGTCTAAACTAGAACTGAAAATCTGAAATTACCCTTAAATAAAATACTGAGGAGCGATCTTACTTACAGCGATAGTTGCAACAGCCATTGCTGAGCGGGCATGAGCTCTTGTCCCATCGGGTTCCAGGAAGAAGGTTTTCCGCATTCATTCAAGGACTGCAACAATTCCTGACATTTCTCTTCCCGGAGTACCTCCTTGTCATATTGACCAGACTTCAACGCACTAAAAAGTTTGTAAAGCAACTTAAACCTGGACACATTCAAATCGGATGGTGAATTGTACAAATACTTCCTGAAACTATCCAGTTTGTAATCAAACCAGCCAAAGTCCTTCATTTTCAAGAGATTCATCAGTTCCAGTAGTTTACCGTTGAGACTCACCACGGTATAGTTGCCTGAAAGCTTGAAACAGTTGTTGAGCAATTTGATAGACTCCTTGGTATCTTCTTGCAAAAAGGCTAGCCATGCCCTGAACAGCTCACATTCATTCTTCAGCTTTGAGCAGGACGCTTCCACCACATAGACAATCTGTTCCAAAACACGTGCTGCGTCCTCTGTATTTTGCAGGTAGAAATATCCTCTGAATTGTAGCAGCAAGGTAGATAAGTGCCGGTCGTGAAGTGGTTTGAGGTATTTGCAGGCCTTCTGCGCGTAAAATACGGACTCTTTATAAAACTGGAGACACAATAAGATCTCGGCAAACTGCAGGTAGTATACCCCTTTCTGGCCAGGTGTCAACACCTGGTTTTCATGGTCTAATATGGGAAGGATTTCCTCAGCAGCTTCCCTGGCCCGCTGATACATCTTCTGCTGACAAAACTCTTCCGTCAGCTTCATGGTATACTGAAACTTGAGTCGCGAAGACCTGTCCGGCGCCTGAAAACCGACCTGATGATCTGTGAGTGGCAACGCTGTGAGTTTTTCTGTGAGGTCATCCACGGGTGTCGCCGACACATGCCCTAAGGACGCTAAATTGGTGATTCGTAGATTGATCAGGTCGTATAGAATATCTACATTTTTAGAAAACTGCATTTCCATGTCGTGTAGTTCAGGAATGACATCATTGTTGTCTGAGTAACTTTTAAGGGCTTCGTAGGCCAGTGCCTGCACCTCAAAAGCCTCATATTCTCCTGCCAGTGTAAAAGCCTTTTTGAGCAACAGCGTCCCCGCATCGGCAAGGCCTCTTTTAATTAATATCTTTCCTTGCAAAATCAGTTTTGAAGCGCGTATTTCTGCTTCCATGTAACCACAGAAACCATCCGATTGCAGGTTAAAGACAAGCATCAGGTTAAGGATATCCTCTCGCAATCGCTTCTTTAACTGACTAAAGGCGGCATTGGGGGCACGGTTGTATAGCCTCTTCGCGGCAGCACGATCATCTTTGATCTCTTCATGGCGGATCATATTGAAAAGCTTCAGCCGCTTGGAGTAGCTGTTTCTCTTCAAAAGGTAGTGTTTAACAATTAGCTCCGACTCCTCTTCTGTAAATGAATGAATCAATTCACATAAGTACTTCATAGCTCAGTAGATAGAAAAAATTGGTTACGCTCTCCCAATAGCATATACCGCTACCTAACGTCCAGAAATACAAACGTTAATAGTTCCTGAGAACTGCCTGAATTGTTGGTGGTGGTATACAGGCTATGGCAATTGTGTTGTATAATTAGTCTTTATGAAATTATGAAAAAGTTTTCTGATTTAATAATTTTTTTCCAAAATCATCCAAGTATTTATCATCAAGCCAATGAGAATCATAATTTCAGTACTCCTGGAGGTATCAATGGCTAATTGGCTGGGGTGTCTGATTTACTGGAGAGACGCTGTTAAGCTAGTGTTCAATCTAAAAAGCTGATGATACGTAACGGTTTACTTGCTAATTTTATCAAAAAAAAATCACGACCCGCTCCCGGACCCTGATAAAACGATAACTTAAGTACCCGTCCTGGACGAGTACAGACTAAAGACGAACTATATTGATGACCGTAATCATCCGTACAGTATTTTCGAACTTTGTACATATAACTACAGCATTTACAACAAAGATCGCGCCAAAATGTTGTAAAAAGACAGCCATAGTTTCATTCCAAAGCTACTACAATATCTATCAGTTTTAGATTCTCAAAAAAACCAGTTACTTATTCAAACTCGACGCAAATGCGACGACCTGCGCCACCGAATTCACTTTAATTTTCTTATATAAATTCTTTTTGTGCTGTTCCACTGTACGTTCAGAGATGAAAAACTGCTCTGCAATTTGCTTTACCTGCAATCCCTGTCTCAGTAGTTCCATCACTTGTTTTTCACGTTTGGTGAGAGACCTCAACATCTCCAGCTTCTTGGCCAGGTCAAACTTATGACTCAAGGCGTTGGATATCTTGCGCGTCAGAACCGGTAGTTGATCGGTGGTATTACTCACGCAGTAAATATTCCCAGACTCCAGGTCCACTTTGGCACTGGTCAGCACCATGGTATATCCTTCTATATCTTCCGGCCGCAACCTGATACGCTGGAAGTAGGTAATGATTTTGTCTGGCTGTGGGTCATTGATCAAGGAAACTAACGTAGACCTTACCCGCTCCGCATCGTCCGGATGCACCACCATATCAATGAATGCCGATCCCAGAGACTTGATTTGCTCCAGCGTTTGATTAAACTCCTTGCAAGACTCCTGGTCCATGTAGGCGATAGAAAAATCTTCCTTATCATGGGCATGAAAAAAACAGGGATAACTGGGATTAGAAAAACCAATTCTACGCTGAAACAGCTCTGGTAAAAAATCTTCGCTACCGCCTTCTTCCTCCTTCATTGTGATTGCTAGCTTATTCATATTGAGGTGTTACGTAGTTGATTAAACAATGTCAAAAGCCTTGGCAAACTGATACAATTCGCTAAACTGTTTAATGGACAGTTTCTTGTAAATTTTCTTTTTGTAAGACTTCACGGTGTTATCAGTGATTTTCATTCGCCTTGCAATGGCCTTATTATCCACATTCTGTACCCACAACTTCATCAGCTCAAGTTCTCTGGGAGACAACATGGCAAATTGATGCAGGTGCTTGTTGGCAAAATTGAGCTCCTCCAGCAATGTATCCATTGTCTTGTCCTTGAAATCCACCAACAACGGGATACTCATACTCATCAGACACTGCCGGCTATCCACAAACATGGAAGTGGTATAGAGCGGCAAATACTCTTTGGTTCTGAAGTTCAACACACGTTGCGTAAAGCTAATGGTTTTATAATCTTCCAGATTTTCCAGATAAAAAGTAGATGCGTTGATGGCATGTGACAAATCATCAGGATGCACAAAATCCAACGCATTATTTCTCAGCAAGTCAAACTCTTCAGCGGACAGGTCCAGCAGGCTTTTAAACTTTGGATCAACATAAGTTGGCTTGAAATCGCAGGTACGATTCAAGTGCAACAGTGCCGGCATCACCTTTGCCAGTGGATCAAGCGGCGCACGTTCATCATAGATTATTTCATAAATATCTCTGTCAATCATTCAGGAATCTGTGTAGTTTAATGGACTTTGAGTCAAATAAAAAAATCAATTCGTGTTGGTCAGCAGGTTGTTAAGCTACTGACGCGGCTTTACCGCAAAAATAATTAAAACCGACAGTCAAACTGACCGTGGCTTAAATCTTTTTAAGTACGATTGCTGATAGAAATTAGTTGTATAACGAATGAAATATGAGAAACCCTTATTTTTTTTCAGATAAAATTCACTTTTTTTTCTGCGGGTTCCCTACAGGGCGTAGTATTCGTTCGGGAAGGTTGGTTCAAACACCAAAGGTTGTCACTCCGGAAACATTGACTGCTCCGTACTGCTCAGGCAAACACCAACTGATCTTTAACCAGTTCAAAATAGTAAGATTGGTTACTGATGAGTTGATCGTGGGTGCCGGTCTCCACTATTTTTCCCTCATGAAGGCAAATGATGGTGTCAAACTTTTTGATGGTACTGAGCCGATGGCTAATCGCAATGATGGTTTTTTGGCTGTAAGTTTCCAGGAGTTGATTCCACAGCAGCTCATCTTTGTGGGAATCCAGGGCGGATGTCGCCTCATCAAAAATCAGTACCTCTTTGTCGGTGAGCAGCAGCCGGGATGTCGCGATCAGTTGCTTTTGCCCACCGCTGAGCTTTAATCCCTGATCACCCATATTGGTTTCAAAACCAGCAGGCAATTTGATGATGTCGGGATAGACTCCTGTAATCTTAGTGACTTTGTATATTGCTGACAGGTTAGCCTCCTTGTTACCATAGCGTAAGTTGTTGAGGATACTGTCATTGTAGAACTGATGATTCTGCCCCAGATGACCAAACAAAGCTCTGGCAGCGGGGATTTCCCAGGAGGCCAGATCCTTGTTGTCCAGCAGTATCTGCCCTGTCACAGGTTTGTTAAAGTGACAGAGCATTTTGATGAGAGAAGATTTTCCCGAGCCACTTTTACCAACCAGGGCATATTTGTTTCCTTTCTTTAAAGTAAGGTTTAGGTGATTGATCAGAGGTTTATCATTGTGAGAAAAGCTGATATCCCTGAAAGTAATCTCATAGTCGAAAGAAGCTTTGTCCTCTCTTATGACCTCATTTTCATCGGTTGCGAGTTCCAGGTACTCAAATACCCTTTTCATGGAAGCTTTGGTCTGGATCAACTCCAGGTACAACCTCATCAGGTCCCTGAATGGACCAAAAAGCCGGTTCAGGTACTGTAAAAAAGCAATCAGTGCGCCCACTGTCATCGTATCATTCATCACACTTTTGCCCGACCATCCAAAAATAATGATGGGTGTCAGCGAAATGAGGAAAGTGGTCACGCCACCATTGGCACTACCCAAAATGGTTTCCTTTAAACTGCTTTTAATAATGGACCTGCTCTTGTCTTTTAGTTCTTCTACCTCTTCGGGCTGCTTATTAAGCCCCTTCAAAAGTTCTATATTTTCCAGACGCTCCAGCATAAAGGCGGTGAAATCTCCTTCTTTGCTTCTAAGCTTCTCTGCCGCGTTCCTGATCCTGGGTTCAAAATACCTGATATTGAAATAAATAAAGGGCATCACCGTAATGGAGATCAAAAACAGTTCAAAATTAAGCCAGGAAAGTGCGACGCCCAGTCCCAGGATAGTCAACACATTGTATACAAACCTGATGGCACTCCCGGTCATCGCCTGTTCTATCATATCTACCTCATGTCCCAGTCTTTGGATGATGTCTCCCTTTTTGGTTTCTCCGAAGAACTGCGTTGGCAATCTTAAAATGTGAGAAAAAAGATCACTTCTTATGTCCATGATGATGCGTCCACTGACCCAGTCATGCAGGTAATCTGAAAGTATCTGAACACCTATTCTCATGATATTGATGCTTACCAGCACTATCAGGATATTGATCAATCCCTGAAAATCTTTGGAAGGAAATATGTCATCAATGATCACCTTCAAGATATAAGGCGAAGCCAGGGTACCGGCACTTGCCAGGGTTATGAGCCCCAGGATAATCATCAACCGCCCCGTATAGGGTTTGAGGTATTGCAGGAAGGTCAAGAGGATATTTCTGTTCTTTTTCATAACATGAGGACTTATTTGAAGCGTTTCAGCTTAGTAGATTACTGCTATCGCAGTAGTGTTATTCAGCAACGTGATGACATACTGGGCGGAGGCTTCATCTATGCTATTATTGAGTATGCTCCGCACTTCTGCATAACTGATTTGCTCACAACTATTGAACTTTTCTATGAGCAAAATCACTCCACCAGTTAGTGCTAAATGGTTTATATTCGAGTAGTTCTTTTTTTGTAAGATTATTCATGATTAGCTATTAATTGTATGATGGATTATTCAAGTAGTTCATTGCCCCCTCCTTTTTCCATTGGAGTAGATATAGAAACTGTGCAAACGATCAGGGAGCTGCTGGAGCGACACGGCGATCAATTCAAGCAAAAAGTCTTCACGGCTGCTGAAATAGCCTATTGCCAGGGAAAGAAGAATGAACTACCATCTTTCGCCGCCCGCTATGCTGCCAAGGAAGCCACGATGAAAGCACTGAAAACCGGATGGGACAAAGGCATACAGTGGAAACACATAGAAATCAAAAAAACTGACCCGGTAGGCTTCCCCACCATAGTACTTCACAAAAAAGCACTCGAACTATTCACTCAACAGGGTTTTAATGGCCTAGATGTTTCGCTCAGCCATAGCAATGACTACGTCGTAGCTACTGTCTTGCTCTACAGGTGATTTCTCACAGGTGACTGCGCTGAGAGCAATGCCGACAATGCAATGGAATCATCCAAACACACCTGCCGGAGCACAGCCTCCATGCCTTCTACCATGTGCTCTATGCGTTCTTCCCTAAACCGATACGGCGGATAGTGAAGCTGTAACCTGATGTTGTGATCTATGAGTACAATAAAAGTGAGCAAATGAATTTCACCATGCGCATAGTTAGTAATCCAGGTTTCCCGTCCTTCATTTCCTTTCGACAACCTGTCAAAGCCATGATCATTAAAGAAGTTAAAGGAATAATGTGAAAGCGAAAACAGGTCGCGGCCTACCAGCCTATGCGGAAAATCCTGGTTGCGATACACCTTCATAATCTCTTTCTGAACACTCTTAAAGAAATGCCTGGCAGTCATTTCTTCCCCAAATTGGTACCTGATGAGTGCCAGGTTCATGAACAAGCCCAGGGCATCCTTCAGCTCCGGATATTCATGCCTTCCTTTGAACAGTGACAGAAAAGACTGGTCATCGGCTCCCGACCAGCGCTTTAGCAGCAACAGGTACAAGCCCATAAAGAAGGCGATGGGCATAATGCCCCCTTGACGGCAGTATTGGGCTACCGCTCTGCTATCTGCATCACTCAGCTTTAGATAAAATGAATTTCTGCTCAGGTCTCTTGCTCCCTCCCGTTCAGGAAAATCTGTCGCTACTTCCGCCCTGGCCATTGGCGCTTTCAGCTTTTGGGACCAGAAATGTGCCTTAGCTCCATGTAGCGTGTCACTTAACCGCTCATTTTGCCAGCAACTATAAGTAAGGTAATCCGCTTTTGGGTCTTGGGTTGCAGGAGTCTTGCCGTTGATCAGGTCTCTGTAAACACTACTGAGCCTGTTCAGGAAGACATTGTTAGAATAGTGATCTGCCATAAAATGCTGGAAGATGTAAAAGATCACATGCCATTCCTCCGACAGCTTTAACAAATAGACCCGGTACAGCGGGCATTCGTCCAGTGGTAGCGGTCTGGTCTCCGAAGCCCTGAATTCGTCTGCTTCCTTTTCCGCTTCTTCCGGTGGCAGGTGACTAAAATCTACCAACCTGATGGAATCCTTCACTGCCGGTAGTTCCTCCATCCTGGGTTCATCCTCAGAAAAATCGAACTTGATTCTGAAAAATCTGTCCGTCTTCAACAAATGCTGATAGGCTTTTTCCAGCAGATCGGGGTCAATGTACTTGAGGATTTCTTTGTGTCCGGGAAGCAGGTAGTTTCCCAGCAGGCCCTGCTCACTATTGCCCATCATCCGCAGTTGCTGCTGAGTAAGCGGATAGTATGCAGTAGCAGCACTATTCATCGTCAGCTTTCTTTACCCTGGAATACTTCATGGCCAACGTGTAGCGTGAAGTATTGCAGATTCTGGTAGGGATAGTGCCCATGTGCTCAATGTTGCCATCAAATACAACATACCTTCCAGGCCTGGGTGTAACGCCCATCACGGCTTCGTGCGATTCATAAAACTGCGTTTCCCCACCCCAGGTATAGTGCCAGTCTTTGTTGGCATAGTACAGCACCGTGATGTCATCTTCATCAGATTCACAATCCAAATGTGGATATTCCACATCACCGTAGTGGCACATGTTGATGTAGGCTCTGTAAAGAGAATATTCTTTGGACCTGAGCTTTTCCAGTAATTCTTTCCCCAAAGAACCTACTTCAGTCTGCTCTTCAAACTTGTTTGCATGAAAATTGACACTAAAAATAGGATATTGATCATCCTCGTCCGATTGTTCTTTCTTGGTATAAGAAAGGCTATTAATGAATTTGTAAAAGTCGTCGATACCTTCCTTACTGATTGCCTCATCTATGATATAAATGGTCCTTCCATCTACTTCTCTTGTGTTTATTACCATTTTTCTGGATAGTTTATTGTAAATATTGTCTTAAAGGGTCGCTGTTTCAGGCTTATGATGCATTCAATGATTGATTGCGGTGGTGTTTTCCAGGTGCCCATCCACCAGCTTCTTCATCGATTGCCAGGCCTTTTCATTGCCGCCATTCTTGAAATAAGCCAGCACTTCCTGGTAGTTGGTCTTGTTGATAAAGTTCTCTGTGAGAGAAAAAGTAGTGTCCAGATTGAGTACGGTATGCCACCAGGTAGAAGGCGTAAAAACAGTATCTCCAGGCTTTTGCACGCAGTACAGCGGAGTGGCTTGTTGCAGCAGTGGGTACTCCCCGGAGTCTGCGGTGAAAGGGTCTACTTTTCCTTCATACAAAAATGGATACTGAGACTTGTCATAAAACAGCCAAAGCTTATGACCTGACACCAGATAGTTCCAGGCACTGGTGTTCCAGATATCTAAATGTAGTTCACTACGGGTTTTGGCTGCGCCGATGTAGATCCAGGACAGGTTGAATTTTCTTTTCTCCATAGGAATGGCGTGATACCAGCAGTCAAAATACTCCGGGAGCGTATAGTCTTCTTTGAGCGCCGTATAATTGTGGAAATTAACATTGTTCAAGTAGTAAGGCTCTTCATCCGTACAGGATGCTGTATAGGCGATGTACTCTGCTAAACTGAACTCCCTGATCTCAGGATTTTCCGGATGTGGCTTTTCACCTTGAAACTTCAGGTCACCAAAATTTTCCGCCAAAAAAGACAAACTCCATTTGCCCGGGATGCTCCAGTCATCTCCAAGGTCTTTGATGACCACAGGCCTGGACGGATATCCATACGTCTGATTAAATCTCTCCGTATCGAGGTCACTGTCTTGAGTGACAGGCGTAAGCTGTTCCCAGTCCGGGGACAGACTGTTCATATATTCTGTATACATGATTGTAGTATTATAGATTAATCAAAAAGTAAAAAATAGCATATTGCACACAGCCTGTAGCAGGCTGGTCTTTGCATGGATGGTTTTAACCCGGGTAGATGGAATAGACTGGCTATTACCTACCAGGTTCAAAAAGGCTTGTACTAAATATGACGGAGGTTGGAGCTTTCCTAAAGGGCTCTAGTGTCAAGTCAATGTTGAAATACCGCATAGATTGAACATGTATTTTGACTCAGATTTAGGCAAAAAATATGAGCATAGCCGTAGCTACGTGAATATTTTTTAACGACAAGCTGGGTTAAAAGACTTTCAAGTTTTGCGTAGGTTTTAGCTTGATTTGACACTAATCATTCATTTTAAGCGTATTCACTGGATTTTTCACAATTGCTTTCACCGTATAATAAGCGGTAGTGATAAAAGTAACACCAATCACAATCAGCAAAATATTTAAGAAAATACTGGCGCCCAGATCTACCTGATACTGGAATTTCTCCAGCCAACTCCTGCTGAGGTGGTAAGCTACCGGCGCTGCGATCAAAAAAGAAACCGACACAATGATCAGGTACTTACGGGTAAGCCCAAAGAATATCCCCGACGCTGAAGCGCCCAGCACTTTTCTAATGGCGATGGATTTTTCACTCTTACGGGAATTGTAGAGCGACAGGCCAAATAGTCCCAGTACAGAGATCACGATGGCGATGATGGCCAGCAGACTATTGAGCTTCTCTGCAACCAGGTCTCCTTCATAGAGATTTCGATAATTATTGCCCATGTAAGTCAATTCCAGTGGGTAGCCTGGGGAAAATTGATCTAAGAGTGCGTTGAGCTCATTCATCTCAGCTGCTGAAGGGGTGGTCTTGAACTTCACAAAAGCAGAAACTGCTTCCGAGGGTTCTACCATCATGACCAGAGGCTCTATCGCATTGTACAATGAGGCATGATGGAAGTCTTCTACCACGCCGATCACCGGTGCTTTACCTTTCCAGAAAAATACATTTTCATTGACCATCGCCAACGGATCTTCCTGCTTGATGATCTCCGCAGCCGTGCGGTTGATGACATAAGCCACACTGTCTGTCCTATATTGTCGGGAGAAGGTTCTTCCGGCTGCTATGGGAATGTTAAAAGTTTCCAGAAAATCATAATCTACGTTGATCAAACTGAAACTGTACTGCTCATTAGCATCTTTCCAGCCCCAGCTCATGTCTGTACTGGTATTGTCTATGTTGAAAGGCAACTGGTCTGCCCGGCATACGCCATGTATAGAAGGTAATTTGCGTACTTCCGTACGGAAAGGCTCATAATTATCCTTTATCTGCTCAGAGAGGTAGATCTCATAAGTATGGTCGTAATTAAAACCCAGGTCTTTGTTGATGACATAGTCATTCTGCGTTTCTATGATCTGAGAAAGCACCATTAGCAGCACTGCCAGGCAGAATTGAAATACCACCAGCCCGTTTCTCATCAGGTTACCTGATTTTCCAGCTCCGGACTTTTGGTGTTGAATGCCTTGCAATGGTGCCACTTCTGAAAACACTACCGCAGGGTAACTACCAGACAACAGCGCCACCGCCAGAATGACTATAGCGAGCATGGCAACAAAGCCAGGGCTCCCCCACGGAATGGCAAGTAACTCTCCGGTCACAGTATTGAAGTAGTCAAGAAAGATGTATACACCACCCAGGGCAATGACTGTGGCAAACAGGGTAAGGAAAAATGCCTCAGAAAACACATACCTGATGATATTTTGACGGGTAGCACCCAGAATGGTCTTCATAGCAAATTCTTTACGCCTTTCCGAGGCAACCGCTGTAGAGAGGTTGACATAGTTGATACAACCAATGATCAGAATGAAAATACCGAAGAGGATAAAAGCCCGCACGTACATGATTCTTCCGGTTGCTGCATCTTTCCCATCAGAAAAATCTGAGTGCAGATAATAGTCTTCAAAAGGATATAGGAACAACTGGTTTTTCCTCCTCTCCTGCTTTCTGTGGACAAAGTCTTTGATTCTGGCTTCAAACTGGGTGAGGTTCACCCCTTCGTTGAGGGTGAGGTAGGTATCTACACAGCTACTTCCCCACTTATTGATCCAGGAGTGGTTTTTTTCCAATATGGTAAACGGCAAGAGAAAATCAAAAGCCAGAGAAGACTCAGCAGCTTTGTTCTCTACGATTCCTGTCACTATAAAACTGCCCATATCTGCTCCTTCGGCATCTTTGAGATTGACAGATTCTCCTATCGCATTGTAGCGATCAAAAATACTTTGACTCAACTGAGTAGAAATCACAATCCCATTTGGCTGATGCAACAGGTTTTCTTCTCCACGCTCCTTTACGGGATAAGAAAAAGTGCTGAAAAAAGCAGGATCTGCATAGGCGCCTTCTACTTTGAGCTTCTTGTTTTTCCAGACAATGGTATTGGAGTCTTCAAACTTTTCGGCATATCGGGTGATTTGTTTCACTTCCGGATTCTCAAGTCCCAGGGCGGGCCCCAGTAATGGAGACGTATTATTGTCAATGTCTATTCTTCCGTTTGCCCGGGGCATTTCCTGCATTACCTTGTAGATACTTCCATTTGCATGAAACTTATCCGTCCCCAGCTCATTGTTGATCCACAAAAAGGTCACAATCAGGCAAAAAATACTGATAGACAGGCCCACAATATTGATTAGAAAAACTGCTTTTCTTTTGTTAAAAGACCTGATAAAAAATTTGAGATCAAGGCGTAGCATAGTTGTCTCTTTTATGTTTCTCTATTAAAGATACAATTTTTTGAAAACTCATGAAGAAATTTATGTCAACTTCATCGTCGTCAAATTCAATATCAAACTCTTCTTCGAGTGTGATGACCATGTTGAGTGCCTGGCTGGATTCACTCAGAATGATGTGTAAAACCTGGTCATCCATTTCATGCTGCAGTTCCAGCACTTCGGCATAATTGTCTCCTAAAATGCGCTTTAAAACGGTTACTATTTTCTTATTAATGTAATCTTTCATACACCTTGTATTTTTATTGACCTGAAAAAAAATCCTGGATCAGCTCCAGTATCATGTGTTGATTGTCGGCATCTTTTACATTGAGCACCGGACAGCCAATTTTCTGTGAAAGTTCCCGGCTTTTTTCATCGAACTCTTCCTGGTTCAGCAACCTGGTGGTGATGAACCGCTTTCCATTAAGCTTTTTGTAAGACCGCAGGTGCGGGGTAAGCGCCAGAAACAACGGTTTTGCCCCATAATAGATCTTCATGACCTGCAACAGGTTTTGTATCACCTCCTCCTCATCTTCCGGACTCACCGTACAGATAAAAGCATCTGGCTGTATGCCGGAAAGAAAATGCATAGAGGAAAAATCTGCGATCTTATTCGTGACCCTGGGGATGGTAAGGCCCTGCGTGCCACTCAGAATAATGTGAGGGTCATTGTACCTGGCAATACCGTTCATGGCGGCATTGATAAACCTACCCCACTTTTCTTCATCAATAAATACATTGGAATTATGCCCGTAGGGAAATAAGAAATCTGCCCCAAAAAGCAGGGCCTGAGGCTCCGTAGCGATGTGACCTACCTGATAACCTGCTTCTTCCAGCACCTTTTTGATGACCAACTGTGTGGTAATCTTGCCCTGCTTGTTACCTGTACCTACCACGGAAAGGGAAGGTGTATTGTGGTCAAAAAACCTAAAGTTAATCACCTGACCAAATAAATCCTGGTCCACTGTAGGGCAGAAAATCTCTCCCGTATAGGCTGGATATTCATTCTGCACCATCCTTTCGGCCAACTGCTTGACATTCTCATCCCAGAGTATGAGATTTTTGTGGTGTGCGAGGGCCTGTTTCAGTAATTCTATCGAGAATATGATGTTGGCGTCAAAGAGTTGATCCAGGAAGTATCCCATGACCATGGTGTCAAAAGCAGACATGTCTTCCGGCAAAAGCCTTCTTTTCACATGTCTGCTCATGCCATTGAGATGAGATAAATCACTCATACTTTTTGGATAATCTACGAGCACTGTAATGTCATATTGACACATACTTTTGAAATCCAGAATGGTCTTCATCTCTTTTTCTGAGATTCCCGTAAGCGCCAGCCTGCCTATGCGATTTTCCCTGTCCTGGCGATGAAAGAGTTGCTGCCCGGCCTCATCCAAACTCTTACTCTTTTCCTGCGGAACAAAACTTTTCTCCGTTCTGGATACATACTGGAGTTCATACACTCCCTTAGAAGCATTTTCTCTGATCAGTGTTTGTATCGCCTGGAAAGAGGTGTCTGCCAGTGCCTGTTCATTGAGCATCTTCACCAGCAATCCACTAAAATGAGCGGCGGCAAAGCTATTGCCTGAGGTAATCTTATAGCCATTATCCTTCCACAACATCCTTCGTGTGGTCCCTTTTGCCAATACGTTGATATGGGCATCTTCCAGGTAGCCGTAATCAGTCTTACCAGGACAAAGGCCGGTCGATACTCCTATGACACCTGTAAAATAAGCCGGATAACACTCAAAACCGGGAATGTTGTGCGCTGCGGCTATGATTACCTTCCCCTTTTCTACGGCACGATTGCATATCTCATGCAACTCCTGATGCGGCGTTTTTGTGGCTATTCCAAGGCTCACGTTAATGACCTTGATGGCTTCCTGATCCAAACACCACCTGAGGCCTTCTATGAGCAATTGTTCATTCAGGTCCTCCTCCTCAGTACTTAGTTTGATAGCCGTTATCTCCATTTCTGGAACTATGCCGTGAATGATACCGGTAATGGCAGTGCCATGCCCGGTATCATCTTCATTAAAATTGGGGGAGTAAGACACTTCACCATCTTTGATGCTAATCTCTACACCTTGCACGGCACAGGAGGACAGCTTACGGTGTGAGGTTTCTACCCCTCTGTCAATCACAGCTATTTGATACATAGTTGAATATTATGAGTGAGGATCATTTATTGGCATGCCCACCAGAAAGTACTTCATTGGCGACCGGATTGGCCATAATGTCCGGGTGGTCTATCATGGTGATGTATTGATCCTTTAAGATATTATCCAGATTGGCCTTCCACATGGTACAGGGTGGCTTGTCTTCGTGTCTGTACACTTCAAAGGAGCATGTATAGCCATCACAAACCGGTAAAAACTTACAATCCAGACACTCCTGACTAAAATCATGTCTGTCGTAGTCCATATAGTGTTTGAAATCAGTCATTTCATAGCCTTCGGAACAGTGTTTTACCTTTTGCTCATCATCGTGAATCGTTTCCCAGCATTTATGCACATTTCCTTCCGGATCAAAAACGATGTGATAAGGGTTTACCCAGGTAGAGCATTCCTGCTGAATGGTAGGCATGTCCCAGCCTATCTTTCCAGGTCTCAGACCATTTTCTTTCGCATATTCGTTGTAGCGACGCATTTTTAAGAATTTAAACTCTTTGTGCACCCGCTGATATCCGGTCGCATCCAGCCTGCCTGACGTGTCCTCTTCATCATTTTCCTCATAGGTCCTGAGTACAGAAGAGTCTATGGCTACCGTTTCGTACTGCTGTGGCCAAATCCCGTACTCACGCAGGTCATCAAAAAACTGATCAAAATTATCAGCCACTTTCTGATCTGTATTCACCCGTATGGTCATGGTGATCTCTTTGGGTTTAATGGCCAGGTTCCTCAAAATCCGCTCATAGTTTTCGCCTCCACTCTTCAGAGGCCTGTAAACATTGTGCGTTTCCTTACTTCCATCCAGAGTCACCTGTACGTGATTTACCTGTGCGTCCAGCAAGATTTCCCAGGCTTTCCCATCCAGTAAAATCCCGTTGGTAATGATCTGGGCGTCATAGCTGGCAATGTTGTTTTTCTCAGCAAAAGCGATCAGCCTGGGAGAAAAATCTCTTATTAGCTTATTATTAATCAATGGCTCTCCTCCATACCACGCTACAGAAAAATTAACCCATTTCTTGACCGGAGCTTTATCAACCAATTGTTGTAAGTACCAGATCATCTCGTCCATGACCTTCGGGTCTTTCAGGGTTTTATTGGGTTTGATGAACTCAAAGCAGTATGGACAGCCCATGTTACAGGTAATGGTGGTCCCGATGGTAATGGTGAGAGATGCATGGTCCAGGTCAAAGAGGTCATCTCTACCGGTCTGATAGATTCCTCTAAAGAATTTCCGTTCATCGTGATCTGCCTCCACCAGGTATTGCTTGGCCGCCAGGTAGTCTACCATCTCTTTCGGTAGCGATGTTTCTGAGGTTTCAAAGCTTTCTTTGTCCATGACTTCCTGTAAGATGCCTCCTTCATAAGCCGGGAGTACTTCCAAACCGCCGTGTAAAATATTATATAGTAAAAATTCATTCTTTTCCTCTATGGGAATCAGAACGTTGTAAAAACTGGATTTTAACATAGTCTTTAAATTATAAGAAGGTAAGAATTAGGTATTCTATGCCCTGGCAGTAGCATATTGTCAGGGCAAAACTTTTCAGAGACGCGAGTGGCTCTGTATTCAATTATCAAAGTCTGTCTACTTTTTTGTTAATGCAGCAGGCGTATTGTACGCAGAATGGTCATATGCCACATCTATCAGGGTAATCGCAAAATATGCAGAAATATCGCAGGGATGGAAAATTGTATTTTAGCAAAAACAGGCAGTTGAACAGGAATGCAGTTGCATGTGCAATCGCTTAAATATCTTTTTAAAGGGAGTGATTTTTGCAGGCTTCCCTCTTGTCGGATGAATCAGGGGCAATCTCGAAGACCGCCCCAGATATTTCATTCTATTTCGCGTATCAGATGCGCAGGATACCTGTGCAAGGTATGGCTACATCTTAAGTCCCGGTTAAAAAAGAAGTCCCGGGTGAACTTTGCGAAAGAAAAAGATGCTTAGAATAAGATATCTTCTTCAGAGTCCATACTCTTGTTACCTCTTCTACAGCTATCTCTGGTCTCACAGTAAGCTTGTACCATACCGTAGTCCATTTC
>ERZ1740068.152-NODE-152-length-43650-cov-26.765799_pt1 | contig 43650 bp, 37 predicted proteins | sample MGYA00581735_ERZ1740068 | MGnify/ENA primary metagenome ERZ1740068 (study PRJEB43018, sample SAMN04849740) | marine metagenome | isolation source: floating plastic debris | place: Pacific Ocean | collected 2008-08-30 | study: EMG produced TPA metagenomics...
GGGTTCCGGCTCGGGTTCGGGTTCCGGCTCGGGTTCTGGCTCCGGCTCGGGTTCGGGTTCCGGCTCGGGTTCCGGCTCTGGCTCGGGTTCGGGTTACGGTTCCGGTTCCGGCTCGGGTTCCGGCTCGGGCTCCGGAGTGGGGTTGTTGATCTGAATCGTATCGAGGATCAGGGGTTCGGTGACGATCGTGCCGACGGGTAGGGTATTGGTTCCCGTCGTCAGCGCGCCGACCGTGCCGTTATCGTCCGCCAGGCTGCCGACAGAAAATGGCGTTCCGGCGGTAATCGCCGAGTTTTGGATGCGAATCGAGCCCGGTCCCGTGCCGCCTGCCGCGCCGATGCTGGCCACGAGACCGTTGCGATCGGTAAAGCTTCCGAACAGCTCCAGGGTGGCCGAGTCGATCGTGACGCTGCCGCCGGTTCCGCCGCCCTGGACGTCGATCGAGGCGATTTCGATCGACGACTGGCTTGACAAGCTCACGCTGCCGCCGTTGCCGGTGTTGCCGCTCGCGGAAACCTGCTGGCTTTCGATCGCCCCGACGCTAGAAATTGCGATCGAGCCGCCACTGTTGACGCCGGTCGCCAGCAGGTTATCGAGTAGCTCTACCCCGAAGCTGACGTTTATCGCCACCGAGCCGCCGCTGCCGCTGTTCGTGGCGCGGGCGTCGAGCGTCGTCCCCGTAAAGCCACCGAGATTTGAGGAAATGGCGATCGAGCCACCGCCTGTCGTTCCCGTCACGTCGATCGACTCGATTTCGATATTTTCCGAGGCGCTGACCGTCACGCTGCCGCCCGTGCCGTTGACACCGCGCGCGTCGATTTGAAACGGGCCCGCTCCGGTGACGCTCGGCTCTAGATCGCCGGAGTTTAGGTTCACCGCCACGCTGCCGCCGCTGATACCCGAAGCGCGCAGCTCGCCGAAGCGGATCGGTGCGGTCGCGTCGCTAAAGCCGATCGCGAGACTGATGCTGCCGCCCGTGCCGCTGGCGGAGGTGGCGTCGAGCAGAAACGCGCCGAGGTCGAGGCCGCGCCCGCTCTGCACGACGATCGAGCCGCCCTGCTGGCTGCCGCTGACCCGGACGAGCGGCGTGGTGGCATTGCCGACGGTGGTGGTGGAAATTGTTTCGGTGGCCGTTAGTGAAACCGCACCGCCCGTGCCTTGGGTGCTGTTAGCGTTTAGCACCGGCGGCGGGCCGGAGGTATCGAAGTTAATCTCGCCAGCGCTCAGGGTAATATTTCCGGCGGCGGTGAGGCCCTGGGTGACGATCTGTGGCACGGTCAGGGTGTCGGTCAGGGCGATCGTCACGTTGCCGCCCGTCCCGGCGCTCGACTCCGCCAGGATTGCCGCCTCGCCCTCATCGGTCACAAAACTAAGCGCGCCACTGCCGGAAGTTAGGGACACGTCTCCGGCCTGGGTCTGGCCGCGCGTATCGAGCTGGCCGAGGTTATTGAGATCGTTGTTGGCGCTCAGGGTGATATTTCCGCCCGTGCCGCTGGTGAGGCTGGTGTTGACGCCGTCGGGGATCGATAGCGCGCCGCCACTGCTGGTCACTTCGACGAGGCCGCCTGCCGTGACGATCGAGCCCAGCGTAATATCGTTCTGGGCCGAAATCAGCACCGGGCCGCCCGCCGTGGTGATTTCGCCGATCGTAATGCCGTCGATATTGCTCGTAGACGGGGCGGAGAAGCCGAACGAGGCGAGGGCAACTGGATCGGCGTCACCAGATAGGCTGGTTTGAGCGCGTAGGATCAGCGTCGGCTGCGAAGAGAGCAGCGCTGCGTCCGGGTCGGTGTCGCCTGCTAGTGCCGTGTCGGCGGTCGTAATCTCGATCTCGCTACCGACGATGCCGCCGCCCGCTTCGATTTTGAGCGACGCGCCGGAGTAAATATTGAAAAAGACATCGCCCGAAGTGCGCAGGATCGGGTCGAAAAAGCTCACGAACTGGCCGGGATTGCCGAGGGTATCGAGAAAGGCGATCGAGCCGCCGCTATCGAAGCGACCATCGCCGGAGATCGCGCCGTCGCTGACTAGCAGTAGATTGCCGCCTGTCTGAAAGGCCGGTTCGACAAAGTTCAGCGTGTAAATATCGACCAGCAGGTCGCCTCGAACGATCGCGTCGCTCCCGGCGTTGAGGCGGAAAGGCGTTGCCGCTTCATCGCGGATCGTGACGGTCTCGCGGGCCTGGAGCTGGGCGGTTTCTTCAGCGACGATCGCGCTGCTAACGGCGATCGAGTCGCGCACGGCATCGAGCTGCACGTCGCGCCCCGCGATCGCCGCATCGATCGCGGCCACGTCACCCGACCCAACGACGATCGTCTCAGCTCCGTTCGGCGTCGAATCGAGCGTCAGGCTCACCGTACCGTCTGGTGCAACGCTCAGGCGATCGGCGCTGGCGATCGTCGTTGCGGCCAACAGTTCGGCTAGAGAACTGGGCTCGATCGCGCCTGATGTTTCTAGATCTTCTTCAGCGAGCGGCTCGAACTCCAGCCCGAGAATCTGGCCGGGAACTTCCAAGCGCACCCAGCTCGAGCCGGGGACGGCCACGAGTCGCACGTCCGTTTCTGCTTCGATTTGCCCTGCGTTTAGCACCGTGCCGCCGAACAGCCCGACGGCCTCGGCCCGGAGCGTCCCGAAGTTGGCGATCGCGGCGGGCGCGCCAAACCCAAAACTCGTCGGCGCGCCCGTCAGTGCGGAATAATCGTTTGCTCCCAGCAGATCCAGCTCGCCACCGCCGAAACCGACCCGCTCGGCGCTCGTCGCCCAAAACGCCCCCGGCACGTCCAAACTGGCAGTTTCACCAAAGATAATCCCCGCCGGATTGAGCAGATACAAATCCGCCGCAGACCCGGTGACGCGCAGCAGGCCGTCGATCGCCGAGGGCGAACCGCCGCTAACCGTCGAGAGGATGCGATCGATCGCGTCCGGTGCGAAGAAGCTGGCGCTCTGGCCCGCACCGAGCCCGAAGCTTTCAAAATCGTGAAACAGGTTGGTTCCGTCGCCCGAGGTGCTGCCACCGGTAATCTCAAAATTCTCGGCAGCGGCGTCCGGCGAAACCTGCGTGGCGTCGGAGCTGGGGACGATCTGCGCGTAACCGGCAGCCGGAAATGCCGAAATCGCCAGCGCCAGCCGGACGGCAGCCTTCGCGACTTCCGCAAGCGAAGGGACGGAGCGCGAACGGTCGCGGCGGCACGCGGAACTGAACCCTCGGCCTCGATTCATTGTGATTTCCTCGATCGGCACAACTCGCGATCGCTGGGGGCGATCGGTGACGCACCTCAATGCTACCCGGCGCGAGCCGAGCTTAGGAACTTTGCTCGAAGTTCGGAGCGTAATCTTCCAGCAGTAGGCTGATCTGCGACAGCACTTCCGTCGGCTTGATTGCTGCCAGGGCCTGACGCTCGGGGTAGAACTCGGGCTTCTCGACGTTTTTGTCGATCGCGTCGCTCACCTGCTTGGCGATTAGATCGGAGAGCTGCTCGCGGGCGCGCGATCGCTGGAAGTTCGCCCCCTCTTCGGTGGTGGCGTACAGCGGCGGCAATCGGTTGAGCGCGTAGGCCGCAATATCGCCCACGTCGAGGGTTTTCTCCGTTGTGGCCTCGATCTCAGCCACCTTGGTGATCGCCTCCGAGAGAACGAGCTCTTCCATCACGTTGATGAACTGCTTGCGCGGCAACACGACCACATCGCCGGTGAGCAGCGCACCCATCAACCGATCGAGCGCCATATATTCTTCGATCGAGAGTTCCGATGCCGTGTTGCAAATGCGGCCGACCTCGGCCTCCATCACGGGAGTCAGGTAGCCATCTGACAGGGCCTGCTCGACAATTTTGACGATGCTCATGGGTTTTTGTATTAAACAGTGCGGCGAAGAATCTCGTCGTGAATCCTTAATGGTGGCGTAAGTGCTCGAGTCGAGCGCTCGGCGGCGTCGCGATCGCCATTTCGGGTCGATCGAGGCCATTCGAGCTTAAAACCAGGCGAATTGCAGCGCTTGCGACGTGCCTTCGCACGCGCGCGGCGAATCACGGCATTGGCCACTCAGTCGCCATTCAATCCCTCGGACTGCATTTCCGTAAGGTCTCTGGATTCTCAACAATAACGCAACCGAGCGCGACACCCTGGCTTATTTTATCCCCTGTCTTTGCCAATCCGCCGGATCGACCGCTTCGCCGTGGACGAAGAAGCCCCAGTGCAGGTGTGGCCCGGTGGAAATGCCCGTGGAGCCGATCGCGCCGATGGTCTCGCCCGCCTGCACGCGATCGCCTTCGCTGACGTAAATCTCGCTCAGGTGCAGATAGGTGGTCGTGACGCCCTGTCCGTGGTTGAGGCCGATCGTGTTGCCGTGGATCTCGAAGCCGTTCGACTCGTAGTCCACCAGCCCGACGATGCCGTCCGCCGCCGCGTAGACCGGCGCGCCCATCCCGGCGGCATAGTCGAGGCCGCGATGGTAGTAGTTCGCCGCCCACTCGCCGTTGTAGTAGCGCCGTACGCCAAAGGGCGTCGAGATCCAGCCGTCGCTCGGGTCGATAAACGCGCCCGTCCAGAGGCGATCGGGCGTCACTTCAGCGCGGAAGGCGTCCATGCGATCGAACTCGTAGTCGGTTCCCTGGAGGGCGTTGACGGCGGGCGGCAGCCAGATGCTCTGCACTGGAAAGTCGCGCGCGGCCACGTTGACGCTGAGGCTGGCGCGATCGCCGCTATCGATCACTTCGATCGTCCGCGCACCCGAGGCTTGTAGTGGCGTCGTCGGAATAAAGGCACGGTAGCGATCGGGACCGACGGGGAAGCTCGGGAAGTCGCGATCGCCTACGGTCACGGTCGGAGCCGTGCCGTCATCGGAGACGATCGACAGCGTAATCGTGTCGCCGAGGCGCGGTGCATTGGGCGACACGCTCACGTCGAGCGCATCGGCGGGGAGGGCCGTGAAGGTCGCGATTGGTATGGCGACCGGAGCGGCGATCGACAGCAGCGATCGAGCGCGATCGGCAAGGGTAAAAGACAAGAGCAAAGCAGGCGCAACGCCTGAACGAAGCGTAATGAAGTCGGGAGTATCTGCCAGAAATAAAGTCTTTCGCGTCAGCATGTCAGAAGTCCGCTCTCTCCAAAAAGTCAGACCTCTTCTCGCGTCCCCCGTGAGGATCTCTATACGCTGGCGACATGCTGGCCGCCTGAAAGTTTACTGCGGCGCGATCGTCGCAACAGAATCGCGATTGACCAGCGTTTGCTTCTCCGCCGCATCGGCAACGCAGAAAAAGTACGGATCGAGCCAAGCCAGCCGACCCGCCAGAGTCGAACCATCGTTGAGGCGCACCTCGATCGCGCTCTTCTCCTTAATAAACCCCTGAAAAATGCGGGTGCTCGGCAAGCTGGTATCCAGTTCGACGCTCATGCGCAATTACCTTTTTTCTAATACCTGTTGTCTGACTTTCGATCGCCGGACGGTTCTGACCGACAATAGAGGCCGGTGGCGAACCGGCTCGACCGTACTGCCACGATAGCGTTAAATCAAAGCCAGTTCTGCCGCGCGTCGGTGCGTCCGATTCGATCGGCCGATCGCGCCTTCCACAGCACCGCCCTCCCCTCGCGACCTGTCTTCGCATCCCCACCGTCCACGGAGTTTATGGAAATCCAGTTCGATAAGTACCAAGGTCTTGGAAACGACTTCATTACGATCGACAACCGCGATCGCACCACACCCAGCTTGACCCCCGCCCAGGCCGCTCAGCTCTGCGATCGGCACTTCGGTATCGGCGCAGACGGCGCGATCTTCGCGCTCCCCGGCAAACCGGCAGAGTCCGGCGAATCGGGCAGCTCGGCCACGGACTACACGATGCGTATCTACAACTCCGACGGCTCCGAGCCGGAGATGTGCGGTAACGGCATCCGCTGCTTCGCCAAATACCTCGCCCAGCTCGACGGCATCGAAGCGCCCCACACCTATAGAATCCACACCCTCGCTGGGACGATTTCGCCAGAGCTGCGCCCAGACGGCCAGGTGCGCGTCGATATGGGCGAGCCGCGCCTGACCGCTGCCGAGATCCCAACGACACTTGCGCCGACCGACAAGCCCGCGATCGCCATGCCCCTAACAGTCGATGGCGAAGTCTACACCGTCACCACCATCAGCATGGGCAACCCCCACTGCATCACCTTCGTCGAGAACGTCGCCGACTTCCCCCTCGAAGCGATCGGGCCGAAGTTCGAGACGCACCCGGAATTCCCCAAAAAGATTAACGCCGAATTTATCGAAATCGTCCGCCCGAACTACATCAAAATGCGCGTCTGGGAGCGCGGTGCGGGCATCACCCTCGCCTGCGGGACTGGGGCCTGTGCCTCGGTCGTCGCCGGAGTCCTGAACGGTCGCTGCGAGCGCCACACCACCGTCGAGCTACCCGGCGGCCCGCTAGAGATCGAGTGGTCGGCGGAGAATAACCACATCTACATGACTGGCCCCGCCGAACTGGCCTTTCGCGGCCAGTGCGAGCTGAGCGATCCCGATTCGGCCTAATTGCGGCCTCAGACCGATTAGGATAAAGGCGGCTCGGCGCAACCCACCAGCCACGCACGACAATCACAAGACCACGCACAATGCACTCAGACGGAGAGCCAAGCTGATGAGCGGCGGCATATACCTCATTCAAGACGACGATCGGCTAATCGAGATGAGCGAGCAAGCCTATCCTTCGGAGGAACAGCTCCAAGAATTACTAGAGCAGTCGCCCCATCTCCTGGCGGGCGAGCAAATCGACGGGTCGATCCCGCGTCAGTGGTTGCTCGTCAACCGCGAAGCCAGCGGAGCCAGCGAAGAAGAGGCCACGAGCCGCTGGGCGCTCGATCGCCTGTTTCTCGATCGCACGGCCATTCCTACCTTCGTGGAGGTGCGCCGCCTCAACAACCGCCGCACCCGCCAGGAATGCATCGGTCAAATGCTCGACTACGTGGCCAACGCCGAAACCTACTGGTCGATCGATACGATCGTCACCCAGTTCGAGGCCAACTGCCGCGAGCAGGGGCGCGATCCCGAGCAGGTATTTGAAGAATTCCTCGGCAGCGACGCCAGCGAAGAGGGCTTTTGGGACGGTGTGAAAACTAATCTCCAGGCCGGAAAGCTGCGCGTAATCTTCGTGGCCGACGAGATTCCGACGCCAATGCGCCGCGTCGTCGAGTTCCTCAACGAGCAGATCGATCCAGCAGAAGTTCTGGCGCTAGAGGTCAAGCAGTACGCCGACGCCGACGAGGGACTGCGGGTGCTCGCACCGCGCCTGATCGGGCAGACTGCCGGAGCCCGCCAGAAGAAAACCAGCGCCACCCGCGAGCGACGCCGCTGGGACGAGTCGTCGTTCTTCCAGGAGTTCGAGGCGCGACGCGGCGGCGAAGAGGTCAAGGTCGCGCGGCAAATCTACGACTGGTCGAAGAGCGTGCCGATGCTCGACGTGGAGTGGGGCAAGGGCGACACCTACGGTGGCTTTACGGTGCAGCCGTCTCTAACCGGCTACGACGCGCCGCTATTTTCTGTGGGCATCTGGGGTGGGCTGGAGGTGTCATCGAGCAGCTACGCCAAGCTCCAGCCCTTCGATCGCAAGGAAAAGTGGACGGAGCTGCGCGGCAAATTCGGCTCGATCGGCCTCGCGCTGCCGACGACACCGGGCGCAACGCGCTTTCCCTATCTGCGGCTCTCGACGCTACAAGCGCGCGAAACCCTCGATCAGGTGCTACAAACCCTCGACTGGGTCATGCAGGAACTCGAGGCGGAGTGAGGTCGTGCGCCGCGATCGAAGCGGCGCGAGTCCCCGTGATTAACCACGGTTTCATCAACTATTAAGCCAGGCTTAACACCAATTACCCGATGATTCCTATAGCCTAAGCTGTGTTTTTAGCGCCGCCCTCATATCGGCTTCACGCCATGTTGCTCTCTCCACTCTTGGGTCAAGCTTCACCAATCGTGGAGGAAATCACCCAACAGGCCACGCCACGCATTATCGATGAATTCCTTAAGGGCGGCCCGGTCATGTGGCCGCTCTTGGGGCTGTCGATCTTTACGCTGGCGACGGCCTTCGAGCGAGGTTGGTTCTGGATTCGTCTCGTCAGCCAGGAGCAGCGCATCGTCAACGACGTGCTCGACGCCGCGCGCTACGACCTGGGTAAGGCAGAGGACATTGCGGAATACGCCCGCCACCTGGCGATCGGGCGGTTTCTGCTCGCGCCGCTTCGGCTACGCCAGCCGACGCCGGAGACCTTCCGGCTGGCGATGGAGTCGGTTGCGGACAAAGAGTTCGTCAAGATGCGTAAGGGCGACAAGCTTTTGGAGACGATTATCGCCGTTGCGCCGCTGCTGGGACTGCTCGGGACGGTAACGGGTCTGATCCGCACGTTCGGCAACCTGACGATTGGCGGCGGCGGCTCGGCAGAAGAAACGGCCAAAGCCGCCGCTGGTATCGGTGAGGCGCTGGTGACGACGGCTGCCGGGATGCTGGTGGCGATTTTGGCGCTGCTGGTGTTTCGGGTGTTCGTGACGCTGCAATCCCAGCAAATCGACTACTTTGCCGAGGTGGGCAGCGAGCTGGAGCTGATTTACCGTCAGATTTGGTACGAGCCCGGTCAGGCGATCGGGCAGCAGCTTCAGATGGTCGCCAATCGAGACGCCACCAAAACTTCTGCCGAGTCTAGCGCTTCTTCCGGCGCTCCCCCTGGTTCGACGATCGCCCCCAGCCGCCAAATCGAAGGCTCCTAGCCGTTCGGTCGAGCGGATATTCCGCCGCTCGATATTTGCGTTAATTCTCGTCGAGGTTCGACCGTGCGATCGCATCAGGCCCCATCGAAAATCCCCCAGGTTAATCTCGTGCCGATGATCGACGTGCTGATGTCGGTGCTGACCTTCTTCGTGATTATGGCGATGAATATGAACGGGATGCTCGTACCCGATGTGACGCTGCCGACCCTCGAAGATACCCAAGACAGCCTTGCTTCAGAGGACGAACAAAGGCCGGAGCTGCCCGTCGGCCTCAACGTCAACGGCGAAATCGTCCTCGACACCACCGTCGTCGATTTGGCCACGCTGGAGACCGAGATGCGGACTTTTCTGGAAACCGAACCCGAAGGCGTTATCAAGGTGCGCGCCGATCGCGGCCTCAAATACGAGCAGATCGACACCCTGTTAATCCAGCTTGCAGAAATCGGCGGCGATCGCGTGCTGCTTGTGGTTCAGTAATTTCAGATCTAGTTCTCAACGCCTGCCCTCGATCGAGCGAAACCGAGCCGAATCAAATCAAACCAGACCAAACCGAGCCGAATCAAACCGAACCGAACCACCATGCGCTTCCGCTCCCAAAACCGAACCCTCGGCGAGATTCCCGAAGTGGATATCACGCCCATGCTCAACGTGATTATGGTTGTGCTGGCTTTCTTCGTGGTCGTTTCGACAACGCTCGGCTCGCCCCCCAGTCAGCTTCAGGTCGGGCTTCCCGAAACCGGCGGGGAAGACACACCGCCGCCCGATGGCGAACAGCCCCTCGTTCTGCGCATCCAGCTCAAAGCCGACAGCCGGCTGCTCGTCGATGAAGCGCCGATGGAACTCAATTCGATTCTGGCGGGGCTGCCGGAGTTTTTGCAGAATAACCCCGACAGCACGGTGTTTCTCATCCCCGACAGCGCCGTGGACTACCAGTCGGTGTTAGAGGTGTTCGTGAAGCTACAGGCGATCGGAGGCGATCGCATTTCGCTGGCCGTGGGCGCGAACGACGACGAAGACGCTTCGCCCCTGGAATAGACAAAACAGGCTCTTCTCGGATCGACTGTATCGTCCAAGCAAAAACCGCAGCAGCCCGCACCCATCAGCGGACTTCTGCGGTTTTCCGAGGCTTTTTTAGCTTGCTGAGTGAGGTCTCAAACTTCGCTATTCCAGCGGGTTTTCGTTCCAGAGAACAACCAAGGTTTGGCCGCCGCCGAAGATTTTTGCGAACCCGATATAGAACTCGATATCGCTGTTATTTCCCTCTCCAGGCGTCACGTGATAGACCTTCGCCGATCCGCGATCGCCGATGCGACCGATAAGCTCGGACTCGAATCGCAACACCTCGAAAATGCCTTCGGAATTCGGGTCGCCTCCCACAACCATCAACTCGGCTTGGCCTTGGGGGATCTGGGGTAGACGCAATGCACCGTAGGCCGTGCCGCCCGCTACCGGATCGCACACCTCGTCCGCGCCGCGCTCGGGGCAGATTTTGGAGCGATCGGCTTGCGCGTCCACATCATCGACCTTCGGGAACGAGTCGAGCTGCTGGCGAATCGCCTGGGTGTCGTTGACGCCGTCGCCGCCCGCGGTTAGACGGCTGAATACGCGGTCTTTGAGTAGGTCGATCGTGCCCGTGTCGCCGCTACCGCCGCCGCCATCATCGTCGCCCCCACCATCGTCGCCGCCGTCATCGCCGTCCCCACCATCTTCATCGCCGCCGTCTTTGTCATTCCCTTTATCGTCTGGCTCTTCGTCTTCAGCGTCCTTGGGTTCGTCGTCCTCGGGTTCGTCGTCCGGCTCGGGCTCCGGGTCGGGGTCGGGGTCGGGGTCGGGATTTGGCTCCGGTTCGGGCTCCGGCTCGCTGTCGCCTTCGCTCTTTTCGGGCTTGCTGTCGTCTTTCGGTGGGGGCTCGCCGTCGCCGACCAGTGCCGTGATCTCGACGAACTCTTCTTCGACCGGCTCGAGGGGCAGCGCTTCTTCCTCGACGACATCTACGCTCTCGACGCTGTCACCGGGCAGGCGCGCGCGCAAGAGCAATACGTGCGCCGCCAGCGCCAACAACAACATCGGTCGCCAAAAGACGCGCATGGCGAGCAACGTCGCCCAGCCTTTCTCGCCGAGCAGTCGAAAGAATCTCATAGTGAATCGAAGATCGAGTCAGAGGCGTGCGCGTGGAGGGCACCACGAATCGCGCCTCTGACTTTTGTGAATTTCGTGAATTTTGTGCAGGTCGATATACAAACCGGCGCTCGACTTCAGATCGAGCCGATCGCCAGCAGATACTCGGTGCGGGTTGAAAAAACTGTGAGGGGCTGGAAACCATTCCTCAAAATCGTCTGCCCAGCCCCAACCTCAACGGCGATCGGCATGGAAACCCAGCTCGATCGCGTGGCTCCGTCGAGACTTAGTTGTCTGCGACGATTTCAGCGTCTGAGTCGAGGATGTAGCGACCCGCCTGCAGTGCGGCCAGGTGCGCTAGAGCATCGGTGTAGACTTCATCAGCCAGGGGAACGTAGCCGACTTCACTCACGAGACCGGCTGCGACGGCGTCGGTCAGATAGTAGGTCACGAAGTCGAGCACGGCTTCGCTGTAGCTGTCCGAGGTCGGATCGACCAGCGCTTTGTTGACGTAGATGTAGATCGGACGCGCCAGCGGATAGGAGTTATCGATCACCGTTTCAGCGGTGGGCGCGACGAAAGTTTCGCCGTCTTTGCTGACGGGCAGTGCGTAGAGCGAGTCTTGGTTTTCGAGGTAATACGCAAGACCGAAGTAGCCCAGTGCAGCAGCGCTGCCCGAGACACCACCGACGAGGATGTTGTCGTCTTCGCTGGCGGTGTAGTCACCACGGCTCGCGCCTTCTTCACCGTTGATTTTTTTGGTGAAGTAGTCGAACGTACCCGAGTCCGAACCGGGCGCGAACAGGCCGAGGGGTGCGTTGGGCGCGCCGGTGATGGCGGGATCGACGTCCTGCCAGTTCATAACGGAAGCTTGCGACGCGGGATCCCAGATCGAGTTCAGTTGATCGAAGGTGATGCCGTCGATGTTGCCGCTTTCAATCTCGGAGATCATGAAGTTGGCGTTTTCGCGGCTGACGACGACGCTCAGTGCGTCGTAAGCCACCGGCAGGGCGATGAATTCGGTGCTGCCTTCTTGGCAAAGCTCGATTTCAGAATCTTTGATGGGGCGAGACGCGCCGGAGATGGCGGTTTCACCGGGGCAGAATTTCTTGAAGCCGCCGCCCGTACCGGATACGCCGACCACGACGCGGTGTTCGGGGTTGTCGGCCATGAACTCTTCCGCCACGGCTTCGGTGATCGGGAAGACGGTGCTAGAACCGTCGATCAAGATGAGTTCGGCGTGGGCTGCGGTTGCCGACAGTGTCGCAGCCGCGATCGCGGCTGCGGCTAAGCAGTATTCAATCTGAGTCTGCATTGGTTCTGGTCACAAAAGTCTTGTTAGTTACCGACGGATTTTTCACTATCCGCTAAGGCATGCTGACTTTATGTTTTGCTAGTTAATGCCAGAACAACGGCAGATTAAGAAATCAAAGAAATTGAATTAATATCTCATTAAGAGTCTGTTTTTCATGACTCTTTTTCGCTTGCTTTATGCGGCCTTAATATTAGCACTATTGAGAATATCTCGTAGCAAGAGATTAAGCCCGGTGCAGGACAAACGCATGCTCCAAACCCTTGGCGCTGAGAGCCAAGATGTTGAGGTTGAGCATCGTCGTTTCGCAAAGTCGAATGGCGTATTAGAAAAAGCCCCACGAAGAAACTGAGAAGGCTATGATGGGTCGTGGTTTACAGGGTGATGGGCGATCGCGGCGGCAGATAGCGCCTGAGATTGCGGCAAGGAACGAGATCGCAACAAAGAAATTTTCAAAGTTCAGTGCGGGTGAAATGAAGCGCATGAAGGTTGGACAGTCGTCGAGCATTGGTTGGCGCGGGTTTTGTCGCCGGACGATCGCGACGATCGGGGCGACTGCGCTGGCGGGACTCGGGGGCGGCGACGTTCGGGCGGCGGACTTCGCGACAGACCTCAGTGCACCGGTGGACGGTGTGGCGGAGTTTCACCTGGCGGACGAGCGTACTGCTCTCGAGGCTGTCGAGCTGTATGTCAACCCGGTCTCCGGCGACGATCGCACCGGAGACGGTAGCGCCGCGAGACCGTTTCAGACGATTACCCAGGCGCTCGAGCTGGCCCAGCCGGGAACGATCGTGCGGCTCGCGCCCGGCACTTACGGCGCGGGCGAGCAGTTCCCGATCGTCTTGCGGCCAGAGGTGACGCTGCTCGGCGACCCCGATCGCTTCGGCGCGGATATCGAGATTATCGGCGGCGGCTGGTTGATGACACCGACCGCTGGCGAGCAGAATGCGGCGATTTTGGGCTTCGGCGGCGCGGGCTTGAGCGGGGTGACGGTGCGTAATCCCAGTGGTAGTGCGATTTGGGTTGCGGGCGGCACGCCTTGGCTGGTGGCGAATACGATCGCAGGGAACGCTCGTCACGGCATTGCGGCCCACGACGGCACGCCCTATATCCTTAACAATCGCTTTGAGGACAACGGCGGCGCGGATATCGAGCTATCTGAAGGCGCGACGCCGCAGCTCCAAGGCAACCAGCTCGACGATCGCAATCCGCGATCGCTGGCCTATCTTGGCGTCGAAATCGGCATCGAAACCAGCGTCGAAACCGCGCGGGTGGCCGAGGCTGGTTTCGATGCTGGCGCATCCCCGAGACCGATCGCCGCCCGCGAACCCGAAGCGTCGGACGAAGTCGTTCCCTGGCAGGGCGAGTCGAGCTTTCCGCCCCTCGTGCGTCCGAGCGTGGCGCGATCGAGCAACGCGTCTGCCGATCGCCCAACCCCCGATCGCCCAACCCCCACCACCGCCCTACCTATCGACCCCGATCTGGGCGATCGCGCCAACCGCGCCAACCGCGCCGAAGCGAGAACGGAGAGCCGCGCCGAAGCACCGATCGAAGTTCGTGCTTGGGCCAGCGCCGATCGCGCCGCAACGCAAATCCCCGCACGCGCTACCGAAGTGCCCGCCCGCCCGACGGGTACGCCGAACCGTCCGCTCGCCGCTCGCTCGGATAGCCCGCCCACCGCGATCGCGCGCCGAACGCCGAGCGACGCTCCCGAGCCGGACGTGCTGAGCTGGGGGGCGAGTGTGGCGGGCGAGGCGGATGATGCTGCTCGCGACTCACTGCTGCGCTGGGAGGGGCTAGACGGCTCGGATCGCACGACGCAAGCCCCGAACTTACCGCCGCCCATCGTCGATCGGGAGCGGTCGCGCACCCAGCCGCCCAGCCGTTCGATCGCCGCTCTCGATCGCCCCGCTGCGCCCATCGAGCCCGTCACCCATGTCGCACCCGCCGAGCTGCCCGTCGATCGAGTCGAACCCGCCGAACTTATCGAGCCGCTCGCGCGCACCAGCCTGCCGCTGGCCTACCGACCGAGTAACGCCGACCCCTTCTGGCCAGAGCCTAGCGCGCACCCGATCGTCGGCCCCGTGCCGTTGCCCGTCCCCGATCCGTACCCACCGATCGGCAATTCGGGACAGCTACCGTCCCCGCCGCTTGGTACGACGAATGCAGGCGACCCGCCGCCGCCGCCGGGGATTTCGTTCTCGCCGCTGGCCACGCGGCTGCGCTATCGCCTGTTGGTGAGCCCCAGCGCCGGACTCGATGACGTGCGGGCGATCGCCGGAGATGCGATCGAGACGGAAATCGACGGGAACGCCGCGATTCAAGCCGGAGTTTTCAGCGATCGTTGGCGTGCCGAGAGCCTGCTTGCCGCGCTCCAAGCAGCAGGCTTGACCGCCTGGATCGTCGATGTGGACTAATGCTCCTGAGGCTTTGCCCCTAAACCAAAGCGGGCGCATTGTGGGGCGGAACTCGGCGATACATTCGATTAGATTTGCGGTTAGATTCGTCTTCTGGCGTGTTTTTGAGATTTTTACGAGGTTTCGCCAAATCGAGCGGAGAAACGCAGTGAAAACACGCTAAAACATACAGTAAGCAGTTTTACAGCCGATCGCGCGATCGCGAGGTGCAGTCATGTCGTCAGCTTCTGAAAACTCCTCCAATATCACGGGCGATCGGTCCGGAGCCTCGCCGGGCACGGACGATGCCAACCTCGAGCGGCAAATCGCCACCAAGCTCGATCGCCTGGAAGAGATGAACCGCGACATCGAGCAGCTCGACGCCATCACCAGCGAAATTTCCCAGAACGTGTCGGCGAGCGGCGACGTGCAGTCGGTGTCGCAGCAGGTGTCGCTGCTAGAGCCGCGCCTTTCGACGATTCAAAATTCGCTATTCGAGCATCAAGTCGAGCTGCGATCGGAGCTGCACGCCATGCGCGCCGAGTTCGGCAAGCTCCAGCAGCAGCAAGATCGCGAAATGTGGCAGCTCGAGAAGGTGCGCGATCGCCTGCAAGAGAAAATGAACACCCTGGGGCTCTCCCAGAAGACGCAAAACTGGCTGATGGCCATCATCGGGCTGGCGTTGCTGACGATGTTCGGCTGGATCGGCCTGACGCTCATCGAGAACCTACGCCGCGCCAACGCCCCCGTCGAAATGGGCAGCCCCGAAGCCTTCGTGCTCGAACACCTGCAAGATATCCGCGATGGCAAGCTCGAAGAAGCCTGGGGCCAGGCCGCCGTCAGCTTCCAGGAGCAAGCCTCACAGGGAGATCTCGAAGCCTACAAAGACTGGTGGACGCAGGTGGCCTATCCGATAACGGAAAACACCGTCACCAGCGTCGCCCAGGTGAAGCTGTATACCGAGTGGTCGTACTGCAATCGCGAGACCAACAAGGTGATTCAGAATACCGGCTTCTGGCACCTCTCGAAGGTCGGCGGCTTCTGGCAGCTCGATCGCATCGAAATTCCGCCCAACCGCCCCGCCCGCGAAGTCGGTAGCTGCTAGCCGCGATCGCGGCGTCGGCGCTAGGATCGCAGCATTTCAGATCTGAGACACGTGCCTCGCGATCTTGACTGCCGGATCGGGCAGTTCGCTCGAGCGCCGCTCTGGAATTGACCCGCCATATGTCGGTTCGCTATTTGCTCTGCGGGCAGCGAGCGACGGGATACTCCCGAGTCGGCGAATCGGCTCCAAGTTGGCGTTTCAAGACGTCGCTATCGATCGCTGCTAACGTCGATCGTGCTGCTGTCATACACTTGTAGCACCGTACTTTTTGTATTGTTTTCACGTAGCGGGAACACCGCGATGACCGTGTTTCACCACCCCCCTGGAGGTAACGCAACACCATGACCAGTCCAAACGAGCGCATCATTATCTTCGACACGACCCTGCGAGACGGCGAGCAGTCTCCGGGTGCGACGCTAAACAAAGACGAGAAGCTAACGATCGCCCGTCAACTAGCTCGACTGGGAGTGGACGTTATCGAAGCCGGTTTCCCGTTTGCCAGTCCCGGCGACTTTGAGGCGGTGCAGCAGATCGCCGAGCAGGTGGGCACGCCCGACGGCCCGACGATTTGCGGTTTGGCGCGCGCCGCGAAGAAAGACATTGAAGCGGCGGGTCGGGCGCTGGCTCCAGCGGCGAAGGGTCGCATTCACACCTTTATTGCGACTTCGGATATTCACCTGGAGTACAAGCTCCGCAAGAGCCGCGCGGATGTGTTGGCGATCGTGCCGGAGATGGTCGCTTACGCCAAGACCTTCACCGACGATGTGGAATTCTCGCCCGAGGACGCCGGACGCTCCGACCCCGAGTTTCTCTATCAAGTGCTCGAAGCGGCGATCGCGGCGGGAGCCACCACGGTCAATATTCCCGACACCGTCGGCTACACGACTCCGAGCGAGTTCGGCGGCCTGATTCGCGGCATCAAAGACAACGTGCCGAATATCGACAACGCCATTATTTCGGTTCACGGCCACAACGACCTCGGCCTGGCGGTGGCAAACTTCCTGGCGGCGATCGAAAACGGTGCGCGCCAGCTCGAATGTACGATCAACGGCATCGGCGAGCGCGCCGGTAATGCCGCCCTCGAAGAGCTGGCGATGGCGCTGCACGTCCGTCGCGCGTTCTACAATCCGGCGCTGGGTCGCCCGATCGAGTCCGAGGAGCCGCTGACCAATATCGATACGCGCCAGATTTATAAAACCTCGCGTCTGGTGTCGAGCCTGACGGGCATGTTCGTGCAGCCGAACAAGGCGATTGTCGGCGCGAATGCCTTCGCCCACGAGTCGGGCATCCACCAGGACGGCGTGCTGAAGAACAAGCAAACCTACGAGATTATGGACGCCGAGTCGATCGGCCTTCAGGAAAACCAAATCGTTCTCGGAAAGCTCTCCGGTCGCCATGCGTTCCAAAGCCGTCTGAAGGAATTGGGCTTCGAGCTGTCGGAGACCGAGCTAAATAAGGCGTTCCTGAACTTTAAGAAGTTTGCCGACCAGAAGAAAGAGATTACCGATTGGGATCTCGAGTCGATCGTCAACGACCAAATCCAGCAGCCGCCGGAGCTATATCGCGTCGAGCACGTGCAGGTCTCCTGCGGCAACCACGCCAAATCGACAGCGACGGTGTCGATCCGTACGCCAGAGGGCGAGGAGCACACGCACGCGGCGATCGGCACGGGGCCGGTGGATGCAACGTACCGCGCGATCGATCGCATCGTGGCGCTGGACTACGAGCTGATCGAGTACACGGTGCAGTCGGTGACGGCGGGTATCGATGCGCTGGGTGAGGTGACCGTGCGGTTGCGCCACGAGGGGCGGATCTTCTCGGGGCACGCGGCGAATACTGACGTGATCGTGGCGTCGGCGCAGGCGTATGTGAATGCGATCGGGCGGCTGTACGGTGCGCTGAGCGCGCCGACAGCGGCGACGCAGAAGGAGGTTGCTAAGGTGTAGATCGAGCCAGTTCCAAGTCTCTGCGGTGCATCGGTTGGTCGATGTTGTGAAGGATCGTTACCCCTTGCGGGTCTGACGCCATGAAATTTCCTAAGTTTTCCCTGCTGGCGATTCTGGCGGGGACGGCTAGCTTTTGCACCGCAGTTGCGTTCGGGGCTCCGAGCCGCGCGATCGAGCCCGGTGAAACCAGCGGCCAGCTCGATGTGAGTAACCCCACGCTCCAAGACGGCAGCTATTACTCGACCCACGATATGCCCATCGAGGCCGGGGAGGGTCTGGCGATCGACCTGGTGTCCGACGAGTTCGACCCCTACCTGCTACTGCTCGACCCCGACGGCAACCAGATCGCCAGCGACGACGACAGCGGCATCGGCGACGACGCCCGTATCCTGCTGACCGTGCCCCAATCGGGGATCTACCGCATCTTTGCCAACACCTATTCGGCAGGCGAAACCGGCGGCTATGTCCTGCGCTGGGGCGAAGCGAGCCCAGAGGCGATCGCTCAGTACGACGCCAGCAAAGAATTCGAGCGCGGCATTGCGCTCTACGATCGCGGTCAGTACCAGGCGTCGGTGCAGCCCTTCGAGACGGCGCTGGTGGCGCTGCAAGACATCGGCGATCGAGCGGCGGAAGCGCGGCTGCGGTCGTACCTGGGGATGAGCTACTACTTCCTCGGAAATCTGTCCGGCTCGCTGTCGATGTTGCAGGAGTCCGTGACAATCGCCGAGGCCGAGGGCAATACGGCGCAGCTTTTGACCTCGCGGCTCAATCTGGCATCGGTTTACAACGCCTTGGGCCGCTACGAAGACAGTCTGGAGTCCAATCGCGAAACCCACGAGCTGGCCAGTGCGGCGGGCGATCGCTTTGTTGAGGCGGCGACGGCGGGCAATATGGCGCTGATTCACCGCCGCCTCGGGCAATACGATCGGGCGATCGTGCTGCACCGCGAAGCCCACGACCTGTTTCAGGAACTCGGCGAGGTGCGTGATGCGGCCTACGCGCTGAGCAATCTGTCGCTGGTCTACCAGCAAACCGACCGCTACGTCGAAGCCGTCGAGGTGGGGCGCGAGCTACTGGTGCTGTTCGAGGAAATCGGCGATCGGCGCGGCCAGGGTCTGGTGCTCGGCAACCTCAGCGCAGCGCACAACAATCTCGACGAGTTCGATGCGGCGATCGAGGCTTCCAAGCAAGCGATCGCCATCTTTCGCGAGATTGGCGATCGGCGCGAGCTGGCCTTCGCGCTCCACAATATCGGCAGCGTCTACAAGCAGACCGACGAACTCGATAAGGCCGAAACCGCGCTCTACGAAGCGATCGACTTGCTCGATGAAATGCGATCGCCCGACCTGAGCGACAGCGATCGCGTCTCGCTGTTCGAGACTCAGCTCGGCTCCTTCGAGCTATTGCAGGACATCCTGCTTCGCCAGGGTAAATGGGACAAAACCCTGGAGGTCACCGAACGCAGCCGCGCCCGCGCCTTTGTGTTTTTGCTCGAGCAGCAACTTCAGCAGGACACGGCCGCCTTCGAGCCGACGCCGCCGACGGTCGACGACATGCGCGCGATCGCCCGCGAGCACGACGCCACCCTCGTCCAGTACCTCCAGCTCAACAATTACATCATCGTTTGGGTCATTCACCCGGACGGGCGCATCTTTGGGGAAGGTATTCCGCTCGACGATCTCGAGATCTCCCTCGACGGATTGATTATGGCCTCGCGCTGTCCGACCGCGCGCTGCGAACATCGCGTGCTATCCGATATGCGAGGCTCGGGAACGTTCGACCCGCAGGTGACGCGCGATGCGGTTTCGGACTTCGATCGCGGCGCGATCGCCGAGTCCAGCGGCCTCCAGCAGCAGCTTCACGAAATCCTGATCGACCCGATCGCCGAACATTTGCCCACCGACCCGAACGACACCGTTATTTTTATCCCCGACGGCTCGCTATTTCTGGTGGCCTTCCCCGCGCTGCAAGATTCAGCGGGCACGCACCTGATCGAAAAACATACGATGTCGATCGCTCCGGCGATCGAGGTACTGGGAAAAACTCGCCAGCTCGCCGAGCGCCGCCTCGACAACGACTCGATCCTGATCGTCGGCAACCCGACCATGCCCGCTGGGCTGACGCCACTGGCCGGAGCCCAAGACGAAGGCGAGCAAATCGCCGATCTCTGGTCGACGGTCATGCTGACCGCCAACGAGGCGACCGAAACGCGGATAATTTCCGAGATGCCCGACGCGCGGGTGATTCACTTAGCGACCCACGGAATTTTCGACGATCGGGCCGGACTCTCGAGTGCGATCGCCCTCGCACCCTCGGGTGAAGACGACGGCTGGCTGACGGCGGCAGAAATTCTCGACCTGTCGCTAAATGCCGACCTCGTGGCGCTGAGTGCGTGCAGTACCGGTCTGGGAAGAATCTCGGGCGATGGCGTTATCGGTCTATCGCGATCGCTGATGGTCTCCGGCGTGCCGAGCGTGCTGGTCTCGCTCTGGAATGTCAACGATCGCGCCACGACTGAGTTGATGGTGGAGTTCTATAAAGCCTGGCAGAGCGACGAGCTCACGAAAGCCCAGGCGCTGCGGCAGGCCATGCTCGCTGTCAAAGAGCAGTACCCGAGCCCGTACTACTGGGCGGCGTTCGCGCTGATCGGCGAGCCGGAGTAAAGGTCAGGCGCGCGGGCGATCGAGCGGGGCGATCGATTCGGGAAGCTGGAGGCTGGGCTCGCTAGGCGGTAGCGCCGGGCCGCCTTCCTCTTCCGTGGAGATATAGCCGATGTAGTGCGCGCCTTCGTTGATTTGCAGTGACTGGGCGCTAACGTCGCCTTCCAGGTAGGCCGTGCTGCTGAGGGTTAGCTTACCCGTCGCGATCGTGCGAGCCTTAACGCGACCGTAGACGAGAATATTGTGGCCGCGCAGTTCAGCGCCCTCGATCGAGCCCTCGACGGAAATTTCGATATCGCCCTGCGCTTCGACGTTGCCGCGTAGCGCGCCATCCACGCGCAGGGCTCCCGCTGTCTTCAGGTTGCCGTTAAACTCGCTCCCCGACCCGAGATAGGTCATCGAAGACTTTGCAGAGGCAGACTTGCGCTTGAAAAACATAGTCCAACAGGTGAAGAGCTGAATGCGCCAAAACCGAACGAAGAAAACTTCCGGATTTATGGTGAGCGATCGAAAGCTAACCTACGGGCGGTTTGCCTCGGGCGGACGGGCCGCGGACGGCGACGGCGGCTTGAGGAAGTTTTCCGGATCGAGGTGCTTGTCTTCGAGACGAACCTCGTAGTGCAGGTGCGGCCCGGTCGAGCGGCCCGTATTGCCCAGCTCGCCGACCGTGTCACCTCGCTTCACCGCATCGCCAACCTCGACGCTAATTTCAGACAGGTGAGCGTACACCGTCTGGTAGCCGTATTCGTGTTGAAGAGTCACCTGATTGCCGTAGCCGCCGTAGTAACCCGCCTCGATCACGGTTCCCGGTGCGGTCGCCAGGATCGGCGCGCCGTAATAATCGACAAAGTCGATTCCCCGATGGAACTCCGTACCGCCCCAGCCGAACGGATTCGGCCGCTTGCCGAAGTGCGAAGTGATCTCTGCCGAATCGGCGATCGGCATACTGTTGGGAATCGCCTCTTCGTAGGCCAGCGTCGCTTCAATGGCCGGACGCACGTCGTTGGAAAGCTGGCGCTGGAGATAGGCCGAAAGCTGACGGGCGTTGGCGAGCTTCGCGAGGGTGTCAGCCTCGAGGTCGGGCAAATCGCTGGAGATCGAACCGCCACGTCCGCCGGTTTCGTCGGTCTGGCGCGAAGAGGTTACGTCCGTGTCGCCGGAGCGCTCGCGTAGCAGGTCGAGTTCGCGCTCGAGGGCCTCAATCTGCTCGATTACTTCCTGAGCCTGACGGTTTAGCTCTACCTGTCGGGCGCGGATATCGGCGCGCTGGTGGTGTATCAAGCTAGCAGTCGCCGCTCCGGCCAGGGCTACCGCGATCGCTGCGCGCGTCAACCAAATGGGCCTGAACCGCAAGACCCAGGGATTTTGTCCCGTGCGGCTCAGCCATAGTGTGTAGTACTCAGGGATGCGTCGCTTCATAGGAATTAAGAGGCCCGGATTGGAAAGCTTGACGACAGGACGTGTAACGTAGGTTGCAACATCGCTCGGCGCAAGCCATTCGGCTGGCGTACTGGCGATCGATCGCAGGCCGACCGCAGTTTTACCTAGATTGAATCCGCAATGCGCAAAATTCAGATTCAAAACTAGCACTAATCTGCGGAAAGATTAAATTTTAAGAAAGATCCGGAGCGGCACGGGGATCGCGACGTTAGGACGATCGTGCGCCTTCAAGCGGGTCGATCGCCTCCGTAGGAACGCTTTTGGAATGACTGTTGGGCGGGGCGGAATTCGCCTGCGAGCGCAGCTCGACGGTGGGGATGGCGATCGCGATCCCGGCCTGCTCGAAGGCGTGTTTGAGGCGGCGGCGATATTCACGCCCCACGTCCCACTGCGAGAGCGGCGCGGTCTTGATCCACTGCAAGATCTCCACGCCGCGATCGTCGAGGCGATCGATGCCAATTAGCAGCACCGGTTCAATGATGCGAGCGCGCCAGTCCGGGTCGGCGTGCAGCGCTTCGCTGACCTCGCGCATCAGCGCCATCGCTTCGGTCGGATCGGCCTCGCGACTGATACGAATCCGGAAGTCCGTGCGCGACCATTCGTTGGTCATATTGTGAACGTAGGCAATCTGGCTGTTGGGAATGACGCTGAGGCGACCGCCATCGCCGCGAATTTTCGTCACCCGCAGCCCGACGGCCTCCACGAGACCGAAAGCGACCCCCACGTCAATCACGTCGCCGACCGCAAATTGGTCTTCCCAAAGGATCAAGATGCCGGTGATGAAGTCTTTGATCGGGTTCTGAAGGACGACGGTCAGCGCCGCACCGAAGATTCCCGCCCCGGCCAGCACCGAGCCGATCGAAAATGGCTGCAAACTGAGGAGAACCGTCAGGCCGATCGCGCCGACGATCAGCCGCATCAGACCCGAAAGGGCGACGGAGAGGGTCGGCAGGCGTTGGGACACGCGCTTCGAGGCGACGGTGGTCAGCGCTTGCTGCTCGCCCCAGGCTTCCAGGCTGCGATCGATAAAGATGTCGCCGATGCGGTTCACCAGACGGGTGATAAGGACGATGGTGGCGAGCTGAAGCGGGAAACCTAGCAGCCACCCGGCCACCTCGCGCGTGGCGGAAAACTGCGCCAGGATCGCGATCGAGCTGCCGAGCCAGACGACGACCTCCGCGATCGTCACGATATTGCTCACGAGGCGATAGACCTTTTTCCGCCGCTGCGGAGACTCGTACTGGAGGGCGGACTCTTCGCTTTGTCCGGGGAGCGGGCAGGCGAGACGTTCGCGCAGGCGGCGTTCCTGACGGTCGATCGCCTTGTTCAGTCGGTACAGCCCGAAACCGAGCAGCAGCGCGACGATGCCCGTGACGATCGCGATTTGCTTGCGACGGTTGCGTGCTTCCGGTTGGCGAGCTTCATGGGCGGTGACGATCGCCCGATCGAGTTCTTCGCGCCAGGTTTCGGCGAGCGACTCTTGGGACTGGCGCGCCCAGCGAGCATCGAGGGTGGTGACGGTGAGGATGACTCGCGAGCTGAGGTTTTCCGCGTCCGACGCCATCAGGACAGGCTGGCTGTTGAGCTGGGCGATCGAGACGGTGAAGCTTTCGGGTTCGAGACCTTGGGACAGGATCGTTTCGATGTCGGCTTGGATGCTGCGGGTGCGGCGCTCGACGCGTCGGATGTCGGCGGTATTTTCGGTGAGTTCGGCGGTCAGGACGATCGCGGTGGCGGTTCCGTCGATGGTCAGGGGCACGTATTCGAGGTCGGCGGTTTGTTTGACGGTGGTGTTGGCAGGGGCAGTGATGTTGAGCTGGGCGAGGGGGGTGTTTTGCGCGTGGAGGGGCAGGATGGCAATCGCGAGGGTCAGCAACACGGCGAGGCTGAAGGTGACGACCGACGCTCTGAAACGGCGGCTCGATCGCGCGACGATCCGCTGGGCTGTACGAACGAGCGATCGAATTAGCACCACGTAAAACTTCTCCGGAGCAGAACCTCCCCTGTCCTAACGTTTCGGTCTCGAAAGGTTCATCTACCGTTGGGCAGAGGCGGCGAGTTTGTCTGTGGAGAATGTTAGCAATTGCGCGATCTTTGACGACAAACGGAGTTTCTTGCCACTAGACCTCTTGCACGGATTGCAAAGGTCGGGATTCGAGCACTGAGCGGAGTCGTTGGCGTAGCCTTCGCGCAACGAATAGTGCGGCCACTTTTCGCGATATCACCCAGGCTATCGGCGAGGCCGACGCTTCGCGAACGACTCCGCTCAGCCTTCGAGATTTCGTTTTTTCTGAGCCCACAATCTTTGTGCAAGAGGTCTACTGACGATCGAAGAGAAAGTTTGACTGAGACGATCCCGAGGGGGAATTCGATTCGCAGAGGGAATTAGGGCCGCAACAACAAAAAGAGAACTAATACCAATCACTCAAAGTCTAGCTACAGATGGTAAGTCTAGGACTGAAGCTTGGCTGGTAATCTAGGTCACCCATCTGTAGTTTTACTTTCCAGGCTTGGTATAAGATTCGTTTGCAGGCCGTAGGACGTCGGACGCAGAACAAGCTACCCGAACCCCCAGATGGGAGTTGCGTGCTTTGCGCGTCTCGCAGAACCGATATGCAGAGCGGCAATACTTCGGGCTGCTGAGCCAAGCACCGCCACGCTTCACCCGCCTCGTTGAGTTTCGATGCTGCCAGGGATCTTCACACCACTCGAAGACGTTGCCGTGCACGTCGTACAGTCCCCAGGCGTTGGGCGGAAAGCTGCCAACCTCGATCGTGCCCTGACGGAATTCGCCGACGGAGCCTTTTGCATAGGTGTGCGTCCCGTTGTAGTTCGCGATCGCAGTCGTTAACGTCCCGCCACATGCAAACGGGGTCGTCGTCCCGGCACGACAGGCATATTCCCATTCGACATCGCTCGGCAAGCGGTACATGTTCCCCGTCAAGCGCGACAGTCGCGCGCAAAATTCTTTCGCTTCATCCCAGCTGACTTGTTCTACAGGATGTCGCTCGCCTTTGAAGCGAGAAGGATCGAAATCGAGCGTGCACTTCACCGGCGGTAATTGCGCGACGGCTTGCCATTGTGCTTGCGTCACGGCGTAACGCCCCATCCAAAACTCCGACACGCTTACTTGAAGCTCGTAGCTTTCTACCCAGTCCCAGCGTCCCTCTTCACTTTTTGGCGAGCCGCCTAAAAACTTTCCACCCGGAATCGCAACCATATCGAGGCTCACCGCTCCGATCTGCTCGGTGAAATACCGCACCACGATCGGCTTGCGCTCGAGAACGTTTCCCGCATCGTCTACCCTGACGGTCTCTTCGCCGATCGTGGCAATCGCCCCTGGTTTTCGGCTCGGCACTAAATCTTCTCCCGAAAGCCGATCCATACCGCACAAAACGCAACCACCCCATCATGCCCGATCGCCCCACTGCCGAACCGCAATCCCGACCGCTACTCTAGAGACGCAGCATCCCCCCAAAGTCGATGATCCAACAGCTCTTCGATCGCCTTTCCGGCAAAACCGACGATCGCGTCAAAGCCAACATTGAAATCTACACCTGGCAAACTTGCCCCTACTGCATCCGCGCCAAAATGCTCCTCTGGTGGAAAGGCGCAAACTACACCGAATATAAAATCGACGGCGACGAAGATGCCCGCGCCAAAATGGCCGATCGCGCCAACGGTCGCCGCTCCGTGCCGCAAGTCTTCGTCAACGACGCTCACCTCGGCGGCTGCGACGATATCCATGCCCTCGACGCACGCGGCGAACTCGACCCGCTCCTGGCACAGCCCGCCTAGCTCGTTTTTTTGCGTTCCGCCCAGCCCACTAGCCTGCGAGTACCCTTACCGTCCGGGGTCGAGAGATCCCGAGTTCTTGCCGTGTTTGCCCAACGCCTCTCCTGTTTGCTGCGATCGCCCCGCGCCCTCGGCAGTGTGGCGCTGTTGCTGCTGCTCTCCTCCTGCGCCAATCTGCCGGGAAGCGAAGCGCTGCAAGACTCGCTCGAAGCCGACCCGGCGCTGCAAACTTCGCCGCTGAACGATTCCGCTACGCCCGAGCCGGACGCCACGCCCGAGCCGGACGAACCCGATGCGCCCAACGACACCCTGACGCTTCCCGCCAGCTTCCCCGACAGCCTGCCGCAATATCCCGACGCGCAGCTCGTGGACGTGACCGACGACACCGGCTCTGAGGACGCCGACCCGCAGACCGTGCGCTGGCAGAGTGATGACGGTCTCAAGACGATACGCGACTTCTACAAGCGCGAACTGGCGCGGCAAAACTGGGCGATCGAGCAGCGCGTCTGGGGCGCGACCGACTCGAGCTTTACGGTAAATCGCGAGGGCGTGCGGGCAACGGTGACATTAACCGCGCCTGACGATGGCCGTGTCACGGACATTGCGATCGACTACGCGATCGCCACGGCCAACGAACTCGACCTGGCCGACTCGACCGAAAGCGACGCCGACACAAAGCCAAAAGCTGAAGCCATCGATCGCCAGACCGACTTCTCCGATCTCGATTCCGTCGCCGAGCCGCTGCGAGCCAGCGTCGCCGAGGTCGCCGGTTTGGGCATCCTGAGTGCCCAAACTGGCGACACCTTCGCTCCTGGCGAACCCGCCACGCGCCGCACCTACGTCCGCTGGCTGTTCGACGCCCACAACCGCATCTACGCCGATCGCCCATCGGAGCAGATCCGCCCGGTCGAAAACAGCGCCACGATCGCCTTCCAGGACGTACCGAAATCCGACCCCGACTTCGCGATCGTTCAGGGCTTGGCCGAAGCAGGAATCTTGCCCAGCCCGCTCAACGGCAACGACGCCACGACCCAGTTCCGCCCCGACGAGCCGCTGACCCGCGAGACGCTGGTGGGCTGGAAAGTACCGCTCGATCGCCGTCGCAGCCTGCCCACCGCTACGATCGACGCGCTGCAAAACACCTGGGGCTTCCAAGACACGGAGCAGATCGATCCGCTGGCGCTACGGGCGCTGCTGGTGGACTTCCAAAATGGCGATCTATCGGTGGTGCGCCGCACGTTCGGCTATACGACGCTATTCCAGCCGAAGAAGGCGGTGACGCGAGCGGAGGCGGCGGCGAGTCTGTGGTATTTCGGGTTTCAGGGCGACGGGCGATCGGCGAAAACGGCGTTGGAGTCGGCGGAGATTGACTAACATCTGATTAGCATCGAATACCTCAAGCGTTACCGCTAATCTTGGGATAAATAAGTTTAGAGATGTGGAACAGGAAAAATAGAAAAAAACTAAGAGAGTCTTTGCTAGAGGGATTTAAGACTTATAGCGCCTTGAAAATTTTCCTGTCTGATGAACTCGATATAAGTCTGGAAAGTCTTGCCTCAGAGTCCGACGGACTGGAAGTTGCTACGTTCAGATTGATAGAGAGTGCCATAGCTCAAGGCTTTGCAGACCAACTTTACGTCTGTTTCTGTGAATCGAGACCACACCTACGCTTTGATTTAGTTGAAAATCTTGACTCAGGCAAGCGTGAAGCAAATCTTCAAGATAGATTAGGTCTACTCTTGATGAAGGTATTTTCTAATATACCTTTTGCAAAAAGGAGGCGAAAGATGATCTATTTCAAACTAGAGGGCAAGCTAGAAGAGACACAGATCAATAATGCAATTCTCAGAAAATGGGAAGAAGAGTTACGGGAAATATCGGGAGACTTCAGCATTAAAATTGTCGAGGTTGAAGAAGGAAGCATAAAGCTCAAACTGAGCATATCCCCTGAAGGCTTAGAAGCGCTTAAAGAGGCTATACAATCAGGTTTGCTCACGCAAATTGGAGGAATACCTATTTCTGATTCAGAGACCATTTCTGACGCAAGGATCAGTTCATACCATGGGGCAGATGAGGATGATATTGATGCAGGTCGTATGAGGGAAATTCGTTCAGTAAAACGTCTACTGACACAGTCGAGACTAGGGGAACGTAAGCTTAAATCATCTAATCTAGACGTTCTAGTATTGCCGCATGAGTTGGTAGATACGAATCTTCAGAAGTATGCCATAAGTGAATTCAAACCACCCTCACCGCCGCTGGCGAAAGAACCACCCAGATGGCCAGTGATAATCTTCTTTCTTCTTTTGATTTTTGCCATTCCAAACGTTTCTATTTCAATCTCATTTAGAGAGAGGTGTGTTGGCAGTCTCTGCGCGCTAATTCCTGAGGAGTAAGGAGAGATAGACGTCGAGCAACAAAACGCACTCATGTCGGCAAGCTGCTTGACTGACAAAAATGAAACCCTTGCGCAGCAAGCGTTACAGCGATACTCAGAAGGTTCCCAATCAGCAGAGAAACACGTACAAAAAACTAGGATTCCCTCAAGTAACTCAGATTTGCCAGGAATCAGCAAATTTGGCCGCAACCTCTCACTTGAGCCGCTCGAATTTGATGCCTTAACGAGGGCTAAACGCTTGTAGGGAAAAGGATTCAAGGCTTTTGTCAGTCAATCAGGTCGGCAAGTGTTACGTTCTCGACGCTTCATATCCTCGTTCTACTGCTTTGGCTGCGTAACTACTCAGCTCCAGCGGCGAAGGAGAGCTGAGCGGTTACCATTCGCCAAGCGATATACGAGCGTTTTAGCTAAAGCTTGCCCGTGACGAGACGCACCGTGGACTCCGCAGATTTGAAGCCTCACACGCTACGTCACCGCCCGATCTCCGCGACTCAAAATCCAGGCAAACGCACCACTCGTCACAAACATCAGCAAACTATAAATCGCCGCCGGAATTGCCATCGTCGGCTCGTTCAGCAGCGTACTCGCCACCGCGATCGCCAGTGTCCCGTTCTGGATGCCCACCTCCACCGAAATCGACTTTGCGCTCGCGTCCGACAGCCGCGCGACCTGCGCCAACCCGTAGCCCAGCCCCATCGCCAGCAGATTCAGCGCCAGCGTCACCGCGCCCACCTGTGCGAAAAATCCCGGCAGATTCTCTCGCTCTTTCGCCAGCAGTCCGACAATAATCAGCCCCAAAAACGCCAGCGACAGCCACTTGACACTCTTCTCGATGCGCGCCGCCAGCTCGGGCGCGAAATGATAGACGGTCATTCCCAGCGCGACCGGCACGATCGTAATCGCGGCAATCTGCACCACCGTCGTTCCAAAAGGCAGCTCCAGCGCTACCGCAGTCCCGGCGAACTGCTGCGTTGCGAAGTTGACGATCAGGGGAATCGTGAACACCGTCACAAGGCTGCTGATGGCCGTGAGGCTAATCGAGAGCGCCACGTTGCCTCGAATGAGATAGACGATCGAGTTGGAGGTCGGCCCGCCGGGACAAGCTGCGAGAATCATCACCCCGATCGCCAGCTCCGGCGACAGCGGAAACACCTGCGCCAACAAAAATCCGAGGATTGGCAAAACGACGAGCTGCGCCCCTAGCCCCAAGAGCATCGCTTTCGGCTCGACCCAAACCCTTAGAAAATCGCGCGGCGTCAAGCCCAGCCCCATCCCGAACATGATGACGAACAGCGCCAGCGGCAAAAACACCGCCGTTAAAAAATTGGACTCCATAAACCCTCTCGCCCCTCACGTGGGAAATCTCGGCAACATGCAACAGATTACGGCGCGATCGTGTGGCAATTCCCACCAATAAGGTCGCATTACGCCAATCTCTCTCTGAAGGCGAAGCCGATAGGATGGGGCTGTCTGCTGCGCGATCGAGATGCTCCCGATCGCTCGAATCGCATCTGTCACCCACTGCGACTATGGCCTACGGCGATCAAATCTACGTAACCCGCCCCTTCTTGGAAATGGAGGGCATCTACGAACACCACGGCATCGACTGCGGTGACGGCACGGTGATTCACTATTCCAAACGCCCGGAAGAGGCGACCGTCCTGCAAACCTCGATCGAGGCATTCGCCCAGGGTCGGACGATCCAGACGCGCGACTATGCCACCAGCTACATCGCCGACAGCGTCGTCAGCCGGGCCCGCAGCCGCATCGACGAGCGCAAATACAACCTGCTGTTCAACAACTGCGAGCATTTCGCCACCTGGTGCAAAACCGGCGTCAGCTCCAGCCGCCAGGTGCGCGAGTTTGCGCCGATCGTCGCCAATATGCAGCCGGAGAGCGTCGAGCGCGAAGTCTTCCAGTCGCTGCAAGGCAAACCGGGCGCGGCGCAACTGCTTGAAGGGGCGCTGGCCGATATCAAGCTCTCCTGGGACGAGCTGCAGCCGCAATATAACGAAGCCGTCCGCGAGCTGAGTGCCTGGGAGGCAGTGGCGCAGAAGGCCGTGGCCTCGGGGCGCGACGATCTGGCGCGGGCGGCGCTGCACAAGAAGCGAACGAACCGGAAGAAGGCCGAACGCCTCAAGCCCCAGCTCGATCGCCTTGCGGAACTGACGGAAAAACTCGTGCGCGATCGCGGCCAACTGCTTCGCTAAACGATCGCATTCGATCTCTGTAAATCGGGCTAGTCTGGGTGAGGGGCAGCGCCCCGCTGTCGCACTTCATATCGGTAAACGCCTTGACTTCCACGACCGCCGCCGCAGTTGCCGTCCCGTTCGTCGATTTCGCGCCCATGCACGACCCGCTCGAAGCAGAGTTCGCAGCGGCGATCGCCCGCGTCCTGGAGCGCGGCGACTTCATCCTCGGGAAGGACGTGCGCGAGTTCGAGGCGGCGTTTGCGGAGGCCACCGGTGTCGCCCACGGCGTCGGGGTGGCAAGCGGCACGGACGCGATCGCCCTCGGTCTGCAAGCTTGCGGCGTCGAGGCGGGCGACGAGGTCATCGTCCCGGCGAACACGTTCATCGCCACGGTCATCGGCGCGATCCATGCGGGTGCGAGGCCGGTGCTGGTGGACTGCGACCTGGCAACGGGGCTAATCGACCTGGACGCAGCCGAAGCGGCCATCACTCCGAAAACGAAGGCGATCGTGCCGGTGCATCTTTACGGTCAAGTCGTCTCGCCGCGCCGTTTGCTGGAGATTTCCGAGCGCCACGGCGTCACGATCTTTGAAGATGCGGCGCAAGCGCACCTGGCCGATCGCGACGGCTACACGGCGGGCACGATCGGCAAAGCCGCCGCCTACAGCTTCTACCCTGCGAAAAATCTGGGTGCGTTCGGCAACGGCGGGATCGTCCTGACCCGCGACTCCGCCGTCGCCGACAAGGTTCGCAGCCTGCGGAACTACGGCGCGCCGAAGAAATATCTCCACGTCGAGCATGGAACTAACAGCCGCCTCGATACGATTCAGGCTGCGATCCTCAACGTTAAGCTGCCGCACCTGCGGGAGTGGAACCGCGATCGCAACGCCTGCGCCGCCGAGTACGATCGGCTCCTCGCACCCTTAGCCGATCGCGGCATCGTCCCGATGCGCAACGACAGCGGCGGCGGCCACATCTACCATCTCTACGTCCTGCACCTGAGCGATCGCGCACCCCTCGATCGCGACGCCCTCGCCAGCGCCCTCCAAGAGCGCAACATTTCCACGGGCATTCACTACCCGATCCCCTGTCACCGCCAGCCGGGATACCTCGATCTCGGCTACCCGGAAGGTGCGTTCCCGAACGCCGAAGCACTGTGCGGCGAAATTCTATCGCTGCCGATGTTTCCCGGACTGGGGCTCGATCGCGTCGAAACCGTCTGCACCGCGATCGAGGAAATCATCGCGACCTGCGGCTAGCCCGGACGCCACGTCGGCAAAAGCCAACAAAATTCGACAGTTTGCAATCCAGCAGCGCCGTCAGTGCGAATAGAGTAGAGAGGGTTGCACGCTCGCAAACTGTTAGCTCTCCGCACCACTCGTCCACCGCTCGTACCTCCCCGCCCGGTTCGCCCGGTTTGCCCCCATGCAAGTTGCTCGCCTCACCAAGCGATATCCCCTCGAGATTGCCATCTTCACGGCGGTCGCCGTCCTGTACGCACCGATCGTCCTTCACTGGGTCGATGGCTGGCTGAATAAAAGCATCAGCATCGAACACGAATACTTCAGCCACGGCTTGATCGGCCTGCCTTTCGCGGCTTATATTGCCTGGACAGAGCGCGATCGCTGGCGCGAACTGCCCGATCGCTTTGATGTATTCGGCGCGGCCTGCCTCGGCCTCAGCACCGCTTTCTACGCCAGCAACATCTGGGACTTCGTCAACCTGTCGTTTCCGCTGACTTTGGTGGGGCTGATCCTCTGCATGAAGGGCAAGGCTGGCGTCAAGCTGCTGGCCTTCCCGCTAATTCTGACGCTGTTCGCCACGCCGACGAACGTGCCGTACCTGCTCGCGCCCTATACGCTGCCGCTTCAGAAGTTTATCGCTGGGACGGCGGGCTTCATCTTGACGCAGTTCGGCATGGATGTGGACGTGCGCGGCATTCTGCTATTCGTCAACGATCGCGTAGTGGAAGTCGCACCTTACTGTGCCGGGTTGAAGATGCTGTTCACGACGCTCTACGTTGCGTTTATGCTGCTGTTTTGGACGGGGGCGGCGGAGTCGCGTAAGACGATCGTGATTTTCATTACCGGCGCGATCGGGCTGAGCGTCTTTATCAATATTCTTCGCAACACGTTGCTGACCTACTTCCACGGTACGGGAAACGATGCGATGTTCCACTGGGTTCACGATAGCTGGGGCGGCGATATGATTTCGGCGGTGATGCTGCTGATGCTGATTCCGATGCTGAACGCGCTGGAGTGGCTGCGTCACGCTTTCACCGGCCCCGATATGAGCGGCGAGATCTAGTCAGAACACCAGAGAGCGCTGAGCCTGTTGTTTGTATGACCTTTTTCGTCGTTCATCGTTTCATCACTACCACGCTCTGCGTGGGAATGCCTCAGTAGACGCTCCGCGTCGAGTGATGACGTGACGCAGAGCGTCTGCGGATTGCGTTGCTCGCGCAGAGCGTAGGTAACGATGCGATTACCTTTGCAGCACGACCGAATTACCGAATTGACGATACAACTATGGCAACTTGCGTCCGATCGCGCTGAGACCCGGAACCCGCAGCGACTTACGCTGCCAAACGCGCACCATCAACCCGAACTCGATCGCGATATAGCCTGTCGTCCAGAGGCTGCTGGCGATTAGCAAAGGCAGGCCGCTCTGGCTCTGTCCCGCGCCAAACTCCGCCAGCAAGTGACCCGCCAACCACACCAGACCGAGAGTCACGCTCAACCGGCTGGCGTCGCGCCGTTCGGTATCGAGCGTGCTGCTTCTGCGATAGCGATACAGCGTCCACCAGGCTGGGAAAAAGCCGAACACGGGAATCAGATAGAGGTAGAGCGAACGGCGTTCGGCGTTCATAGTTCGGCGTTCATAGTTCGGCGCTCAGGATTCGGACTTTGGCGGGCGATTGACGGGCGGCGTGCTGGCAGGCGCGTTGGGCAAGACGATCGAGAAGGTCGTACCCATTCCTGGGTTTGAGTTGCAGTGGAGCTGTCCGCCGTGTCGCTCGACGACGATTTGGTAGCAGATCGACAGCCCCAAGCCGGTTCCTTTACCGATTTGTTTGGTGGTGTAGAACGGATCGAAGATGCGATCGCGCACCTGGTCGGGGATACCGCCGCCGTTGTCGGTAATTTCGATAGTGACAAAGGCCAGATCGATGCGCGTGGCGATTTCGATGCGGCCTTTCGTCTCCGTGCGACCGGCGGCGCGATCGGTTTCGAGCTTGCTGTCGATCGCGTCGATCGCGTTGGCCAGCAGGTTCATAAATACCTGATTGAGCGGGCCGATGTAGCAATTTACTGACGGCAGCTCGCCGTAGTCGCGGGCGATCTCGATTTCCGGGCGCTCCGAGGTGGCGCGCAGCCGACTTTGCAAAATGGTCAGCGTCGAGTCGATATTGGCGTGAAGATCGACGCGCTTGCGATCGGCTTCATCGAGTCGCGAGAACGTCCGCAGCGACTTGACGATATCTTTGATGCGCTCGGCTCCGATTTCCATCGAACTCATCAAGCGCGGCATGTCCTCCATCAGGTAGTCCAGCTCGATCTCGTCGATGTATTCCGCCAACTCCGGCGACGGGGTCGGGCAATCGCGCGCGTAGCGCTCCACCAGGCCGAACAGATCGTGGGCGTACTGGGTGGCGTGGGAGACGTTGCCGTAGATAAAGCTGATGGGATTGTTGATTTCGTGGGCAACCCCGGCGACGAGCTGACCGAGACTCGACATTTTTTCAGCCTGGACGAGCTGACTTTGGGCGGCCTGGAGCTTGTGGATGGCGTCGCTGAGCTCTTGGCTGCGGGCGCGGGCGCGGCGCTCGGCATCGCGGGATTTTTGGTACAGCTCGGCTTGGGAGACGGCGATCGACAGGCGATCGCAGACGGCACGCAGCAACGTCCGCTCGCGCTGTTCCCAGTGGTGGGGCTCGTTGTCCTTCGAGCACAGGAGCATGCCAATTTCGCCGTTCTCGGTTTGGAACGGCTCGACTAACATCGACTGATGACCGAAGACTCGCATCAGCTCGCGCAACTCAGGCTCGTCTACAAGATGCTCGATATTGTCGATTCGGAGTTCTTCGAGCCGCTGTACGTAAGCTGCCATGGCGCGGTTTGCACTGCCGATCGGATAGAAGCCGATGCGCGAGACGGCGTCAGGAGGCTTGGCTTCGGCCACGATCTGAAAATACCCCTCGGGTGCGTCCTCAACGGCGGACAGCGGGGCTTTGCGCTCCAAAAGGATCGCGCTCGCATCGCTCTCAAGGTTCGGGCTATCGGGAGTCGGAACTGGGGGGGAATACCATATGAAGCTACAGCGATCGATTTGCAGCAGATCGCGCACGGCAGTGACAGCCGTCTGTCGGATCGTTTCCAAATTGAGGGAGTTGCGAATCTGTTCGGTGACGCGGTTAATTAGCTCCTCTTGCTGGGCCAGCAGGCGGTACTTGCGCTCGGATTGGCGCAGGCTGGCTTCGGCGGACTTGCGCTCGGTGATGTCGCGGACGATCGCATAAATCGCGCGATCTTCAACGATCGGTGCGGCATTCCAAGAGAACCAGCGGCTCTTGCCGGACTTGGTTTTGCAGCGGGTCTCCCAGCCGACGATTGGCGTATTTTCCTGGAGCTGCTGGAGGATATCCCACGACTCAGACCGATCGCCTGGAGCGAGGAAATCCACAACCGATCGCCCGACGCTCTCGCTGGCGCTGTAGCCGAAGTGCCGCTCCCAGGAAGGGTTGCAGCGCTTAATCTGGCCGTCGAAGTCGAGAATTACGAGTGGGTCGAGCGACATCGCAAAGAAGCGATCGCGATCGGCCTCGGCCCGCGCCCGCTCGGTGATATCGAGCACCGTACCGAACAGCCGCACGATATTGCCGTCGCGATCGAACTCCGCCTGTCCCTTGCCAGTGACGTAGCGCACCTCGCCCGAAGGCCGCACGATGCTGTAGTCCAGCTCCAGCGCTACGCCCAGCTCTAAAGTCCGAAACACTGCCTGACGCCAGCGCTGGCGATCGTCGGCATGAATCAGCTGGAGCATCTCGCTAAAGGTGGGCGTCGGGCTGTCGGGCGAGAGGCCGAAAATCCGAAAGTGCTCCGGCGACCAGACCACCTCTTTGGTCTGCGGCACGTACTCCCAGTTGCCGAACTGGGCGAGCTGCTGGGCTTCCTGGAGCCGCCGGGTTATGTCGCGGATCTGGGCGTCGGCGTTGTGGCGCTCGGTCATATCGCGCGCGCAGGTCAAGATGCCGTAAACGCCGCTCTGCTCGTTACGCAGCGGCATTTTTCGCGTATCGAAGACGCGCAGGTTGCCGTCGATGTCGGTCATTACCTCGCTCGGGTTGGAGATGGCGCGTCCCTGCAACACCAGCTCGTCGTCGGCGCGCAGCCCCTGGGTTCCCAGCTCAGAGTTACCGTAAACGAAGTCTTCTGAAAGGCCGATATCGATATCGGTCTTCCCGAGCAGTTCGGCCACTGACATTCCGAAAAGCTGCGAGGTGCTCTGGTTCGCGAAGATATAGCGAAACTGCTCGTCCTTGGCAAAGATGCAGTCCGGCGAAGAGTCGATGACGCTCGAGAGCAAGCGGTGCGATCGCTCGGCGTCGAGTGACGTCTGCTGTAGAACGATTTCGGCCTGTTTGCGCGGCGTGATATCGAGAAAAATTCCGTCCCAGATAATGTCACCGTTGGCCTGACGCTCCGGCTGGGCGACGCCAGCGATCCAGCGCACCCGGCTGCCCAGCGAGATCCGCCACTCGTACGTCCACTGCTGGAGCGTCTGGGCCGACTGAAGCACCGATAGTTCCAGAGGTTCGAGATCTTTCGGATGAACGAGCTGCCAAACGGTGCGGGCATCGCGCCGGATTGCATCTGCCGGAACGCCGCAGAGATCCTCGCTGCCCGAGCTGACGTAGGAAAAGCACTCGGAGCCGTCAACGCGCAGCATGTAGCGGTACACCACACCCGGCAGATTGGCCGTCAGCCGCTCGAAGCGCGTATTGCCCGATTCGCCGTCATCGCTGCTCTCGGCGCTGAGTCCTTCGATCCAGCGATCGCCTGCCTCCGACGCGCACAGCCACGCCCGCGATCGCAGCGTGCGATCGGACCCATCCGGCAGCTCGACGGCGTATTCAAATTCGCAGGTTTCCCCGTCCGCCTCGGCCACCTCGCACAGCCACTGGCGCACGCGCGGCCGATCTCGGTCGCGCACGCACCTCAACCATAGCTCCGCGTCAGCATCGAACAGGTGCGCCCCGCGCCCGAGCAACTGCTCCATCACGGGGTTGAGATACAGCAATATGCCATCGAGTGTCACCGACCAAGCCCCCTCCCGCGTCTCCCGCAGAAAGCGACTGAGTTGGGGCAGCTCGCGCTCGGGAGTCGCTGGAGAATCTGGCGGTATCGAGGAGGATGGAACGCGCGTCATACCGTCCGACGGATCAGTCCTGTAAAGAAAGCTTGCAGCAGTACGAACAGTAGCGCCTAGATGGTGAAGATCTGAGTTTACGGCGGGCACTCAAACCCCGGCAAAGCGGACGTTTCAGAATTTCAAGCTGGTGCGAGATTCGGTCGGAAGTCGAGTAGATGGAGCGATATCGTACTGGCTCTTCCATTCTAGTACCCTTCGCTCGGTCTCTAAACCCGCCAATTGCCAGTCGCTCTTCCGGTGCGTACGCTAAGACGAGCCCGATCGCCGCCCGTGAATCGATCGCCGCCCGTGAATCGATCGCGATCTGCAGTCGCTTACCAATATTGACTTTTCCATATTGGCTTCACCCAACCGCCCCGATCCTTCTCTCAGACTTTTCTTTATCAGTATGACCCGCTTCGCTTCTCGCCTGCGCCTCGTCCACCTCGCCGCGATCGCTGCGATTGCCACTAGCGCGATCGGCTGCGCCGCCTCGAACGAACAGCCCCCTGCTAGTAGCACCGCCTCGAACGGACAGCCCCCCGCCACCGAGCAGACCGCCCCCGGCCAAGCTCCCGGACAGGCTCCCGGTCAAGCCCCCGGTCAAGCCCCCGGTCAGGCTCCGGCCCCCGCCGCGCCTCCCCAAGCCGCCGCGCCGCCGCAAACGCCTGCCGCCCCGGCCCCCGTCGCCGTCGATATGGCTCCCATCGCTGGCTACCTCACCAGCCAAGACCCCAACGCGCGCATCAATATTCGCCAAGCACCGACCACCAGCGCCGCCACGCCCCACTACGGCGTTCAGGGCGATAGCGTGACCCTGCTTCAGTACGCTGACGCCAGCGACGGCTACATCTGGTACTACGTTAGCTTCGATGCGTCCGGCTCGACGGGCTGGGTGCGCGGCGACTTTGTCGCGACCGAAGGAGTCCCCGCCGCCAACAACAGTGCCCCAGCGGCTGGCGCGTCGGGCGTCGTCGAGACGGTGCAGTTCGCGCCGGGGGCGTCTGCCGCCACGATGTACAACAGTGTCGTGCGCGGCACGCAGGACACCTACTATCTTTCCTACGGGACGAATCAATATTTGTCGGCCAGCCTCGGCTCGACGGAAAGTAACGCTGTTTTTCAGCTCTACGTCAATAGTGAAGGCGAGTGGGTGGCGCTCGACGGAGCCCTACCGGGTCAAGATGCGACATCTTGGTATGGCCTGTTGCCCTACGACGCAGGGAACGAGTTGATGGTGATCGTGAGCCCGACGCGCGGCAATGCCGAGTACGAGCTGTATCTCGGTATTGAGTAGGCTCTCCGGTTGGCATCGCGGTCGGCCCATAACCCAACGATCGCTGGACTGAAGCGCGCGTGGTCGATATCCTCGATCGCACGCCTCTCGCCCGTTCCGCCGAACGCGATCGCATGTCACGTGCCAAAGCCTTGCAATATTACGTCGCGTCGCGGGTGCTGCTCGCGCCGCTGATGCTCTGGGTCGTTACGACGGCTGTATTCCTGCTGCTGCGGGCGACGCCGGGCGATCCGGTGGATGCGATCCTCGGGCCGCGCGCGCCGGAAGCCTTTAAAGACGAACTGCGCGATCGCCTCGGGCTCAGCGGCTCGATCGCGCAGCAGTACGCTACCTATATGCTGCGGCTGGCGCAGTTCGACCTCGGCGAGTCGGTCTCCAGTCGCGGTCAGAGCGTCTGGGACATCGTCCGCGAATTTTTTCCGGCGACGCTGGAGCTCGCGGTGTGCGCGTCGCTGGTGGCATTTGGGGTGGGTATTGCGATCGGTACGATCTCGGCGTCGCGTCCGAATACGGCCTGGGACTTGGGCGGTCGGTTGTTTGGCATTGTCACGTATTCGATGCCGATGTTCTGGGCGGGTATGGTGCTGCAATCGCTATTCGCCGTACAGCTGGGCTGGTTTCCACTCGGGACGCGCTTTCCGCTGGGGATGGCCGCGCCCGACGGGCCGACTGGGCTCTACGCGATCGACAGCCTGCTCCACGGCAACCTGCCCCAATTCGCCGCGACGATTCACCATCTGGCTCTGCCTTGCCTGACGTTGGGGCTGCTGCTCAGTGGCATTTTCGAGCGCATCGTACGGGTCAACCTCCGCAAAACTCTGACGAGCGACTACGTGGAAGCGGCGCGCGCGCGCGGCATTCCCGAGCGGACGATTTTGATTTCCCACGCCTTGCGGAACGCGCTCATTCCGACGGTAACGGTAATGGGGCTGACGGCGGCGGCGCTACTGGGCGGAGCAATTTTGACGGAGGTGACGTTCTCGTGGCCGGGGCTGGCGAGTCGGTTGTATCTGGCGATTTCGGCGCGGGATTACCCGACGGTGCAGGGCATTGTGGTGTTTTTCGCGGCGATCGTGGTGGTGGTGAGTATCGCGATCGATATTTTGAACGCGGCGATCGATCCGCGTATTCGGTATTAGTTAGAGCTAGGCGAGATCGCGGGCCAGTTCGATCGCGCGCTTTGTCAGACTTTGCGATCTCGAGATTGCGAATCGTTAAGGGATTGTGCAGCTCCGACCGACAGTTCGGCTCGATCGCGGGCCGCCGAGCGGCCAGACGCTCCGCTAACGCCAATCGCGCGATCGCTGCCCAGCTCTGACACAGAGACGCCGCAGACGAGGCGCACCGAGTCACGATCGTCCTATTACATCGACTCGGGCGACCAATTTCATGCATGTTAAGATATGCAAAGTTTGCTGAAATTCGGAATTGCGCCCGACGATGTTCGTTATTTTGCTTGTTGTTATTGCATTAATCGCGTGGGCGCTGCACCTGATGCAGGAGGCGATCGATCGTCAAGAGTTCTCGCTGATGCTGGCTGGGCTACTCGTGGCTGCTGCGGCATCGGGAATGATGAGCGCCTACATTCTCGTCAACCACTACGTTGGGTTTTCTTGGGAAGTAGCCGCGTCCTAAGCGTGGATTCCGAGTCGCGGCATTTTTTGGCTTGACGCTGCTTGTGTCGTCCGGCATAATCTAACTCGGTTTACGGGGCTATAGCTCAGTTGGTAGAGCACTTGCATGGCATGCAAGGGGTCAGCGGTTCGAGCCCGCTTAGCTCCATTTTTTAGATTCATACCCGTCTGGATAAGCTCTGCTAGAGGAGGTAAAGGCGGGAAAGTACGCTACGCTTCTCTACCGTTGTCGCGATCGAGTTCGGCTCGGTTTTAACGGTCATGAGTGCGGAAATTATATGCGTCGGGACAGAGCTGCTGCTCGGAGACATCCTCAACGGCAACGCCCGACATCTCGCTCGTCAACTGGCCGACCTGGGCATTCCGCACTACTACCAAACCGTGGTCGGCGACAACCCGGCGCGCATCCAGGCCGCGATCGCGATCGCGATCGAGCGGGGCGCAAAAATTTTGATTTTCACTGGCGGTCTCGGCCCTACGCCCGACGATCTGACGATCGCGGCGATCGCCGACTACTTTAAGACACCGCTGAGCGAACGGGCAGAAATCATCGCCGATATCGAGGCGAAGTACCGGCAGCGCGGCCGCGTTATGAACCCGAGCAACCGCAAGCAGGCGCTGATCCCCGACGGGGCGGATGTTTTACCGAATCCGGTCGGCACGGCTCCCGGCATCATTTGGCGCGCCGCCGACGACGTGACGATCCTGACATTTCCCGGCGTCCCGGCGGAGATGCGCGCCATGTGGACGGAGACGGCGATTCCGTATCTACAGGAGCAGGGCTGGGGCGATCGCGTCCTGACCAGCGAAATGCTGAAATTCTGGGGCATCTCGGAGTCGGTGCTGGCCGAGCGGGTCGGCGACCTGTTCGACTCGGAGAACCCCACCGTCGCGCCCTATGCCAACTACGGCGAGGTCAAGCTGCGCGTGGCGGCCCGCACGGAAGACGAAGCGTCGGGTCGCGCGCTTATCGCCCCGATCGCCGCAAAGCTCCGACAGCTCGGTGCGCCTCACTATTACGGCAGCGACGATGCCACGCTCGCATCGGTGGTCGGGAAGCTGCTGGGCGATCGCAGCCAGACCCTCGCCGTGGCCGAATCTTGCACCGGTGGCGGGCTCGGCCAATCGCTAACCGCCGTTCCCGGCAGCTCGGCCTACTTCTGGGGCGGTGTTATCGCTTACGACAACTCGGTCAAGGCGAATCTGCTGGGCGTCGATGCCGACGACCTCGCCCGCGAGGGTGCGGTTTCGGAGGTCGTGGCGATGCAGATGGCGGCGGGCGCGCAATCGCGGCTCGGGACGGACTGGGGGCTAGGCATCACCGGTGTGGCGGGGCCGGGCGGCGGCACGCCGGACAAGCCGGTCGGGCTGGTGTACGTGGGGCTGGCATCGCCGGACGGCACGGCGATCGCGCGAGAGCTGCGCCTGGGCGACACGCGCGGTCGCGAGTGGGTGCGACGAGTCAGCGGCAACAGCGCTCTCGATTTGCTGCGGCAGGCGCTGCTGGCGTAGGAGCCACCAGTCGAACGCACCCAAGGCCAAGCCCGCCGCCCGATCGCCTGCCCGATCTTCAGTGCTGCTAGCTGCCGATACGCAGCAGTTCGACATCAAAAATTAGCGTGGCTCCCGGCGGGATAACGCCGCCCGCGCCGCGCTCGCCGTAGCCGAGTTCGGAAGGAATGGTGACTTCCCAGCGATCGCCGACGTGCATCATGCTCAGCGCTTCGTCCCAGCCGCGAATCACCTGGCCGACGCCGACTTTAAAGGAGAACGGACGACCGCGATCGCGCGAGCTGTCGAATTGCGTGCCGTCTTCGAGCGTGCCGGTGTAGTGAACGAGGACGGTGTTGCCGCGCTGGGGCTGCGCGCCCGTCCCTTCGGCGAGCTTGCGGTATTGCAAGCCAGACTCGGTGGTGAAGATTTCGTCTTCGTCGGCGTCGGCGTCGGTCGCGGCGTCGGCTTCCGGAGCGTCTTCGGCGGCGTCGGCGCTGGCGATTTGTTCGACGGGCTGCTCGGTGGCGGTCTGTTCGCTGGCGATCGCCGGTGCTGACGAGCTGGTCACTTGGGCGACGACGAGAACGACGCTGAAAAAGAGCACCAGTCCCAGACTGATAAGAACGGGTTTCAAGGGTCAACCTCCCGAAAGGGAATCTAGATAAGTCACGCGATTTTCGCGATCCCGATCTTAGGCTAAAGCTGCCGGGAGGCGTTTGGGTTTTGTCTGGAGATCGCCTGGAGATCGCTTAAGGAACGCGACACTATCGCCGCTCCCAGAGCTTGTTTTCCAGCTCGCGCACCTGGCGCTCGAGGCGATCGATGCGTCCGCGCAGCTCGTCCATCTCCGCCTGACGGGGCACGCCCAAATCCTGGAGCGTGTTGCGAATCTGCCGCTCGAACTGTTGCTCCCAGTTGCCTTGCTCGGCCTTAAGGTTCTCGATCGTCTCGTTAACGAAGGTTTTCGCGCCCTCGGGATCGAGTTCGCCGTTTTCTACCAGACGATCGCTGGCCTCGCGTAGGCGATCGGCTACCATCGAGGTCGTCCCGAGTCCGAGAATCAAAAGCTGTTGGATGAGGTTCTGGTTTTCCATTGGTTCGGTTAGAGCTTCGGTGAGCGAGAACGCCAAGCAAACGAAGGGCAACTTCTTTGCTCTTCGAGCGTAACCTTTCCCTCTCGTGCTTTGCAGGTGAGTCGTGCGGGCGAAAACCGTCGATTTTCTGTGGCGCTCGCATCCGGACGGGTCAGGACGCGGGCGGCTCGCTCGGCTCGCTCGACAATCGGGCGATCGCCTGCAAGTTCTGACAGCGAATCAGCTCGGCGAATTCCAGCGACGCGCGACCTTCGAGTTCGGCAGAACGCTCGATCGCCCGAATCAAGGCCCGCGCCGCAGCTTCCGCACCGTAGCCTCGCCGCTGGGCAATACTCACCGCAGCCTCGTCCGCCTCTATCTCGCGCGAAGAGTTTTTATTGTTCTGCCAGACCTGGCGCGCTGCGAAGGCCGTTAAGCCACCCGCAGCGAGGATGCCCAGTGGGTCGCCCTGGAGCGTTTCGGCCACTGTCGCCAGCGTTCCGGCCACCGCCGCCCCGCGATAGAGATCGAGCGTAAACCACTGCACGCCCGTCACCCAGCTTACCGTCCGCAACAGCAGCAAGTCGCGCTCCGATCGCGAGAGCTGCGACCAGTACTGCAAGTTCAGATAAACCTTGCGCGATCGCTGCCACGGGTACGGAAAAGGCGCTTCGATCGCCCGCTCGCGATCGCCCTTCGCAATCAACTTGACGCTCATCCGCCCGGACGCAGGCATCAAATCGCGCAGGTGTTGGATTTCTTTCGCAACGTTCATGGCGCGACGCTCGTGGGATGACGCTTGACGGTGACGCTCGGCGGTGGCGCTCAAACAGGTTTAAACAGGTTCGGGCAGCGCAACGAGCCGACGCTGAAGTAATCATAAACTGCACGTAGACCCCGAGCCCGCCCACCGCGCTTTTTTCGTGCGCCCGCCGCCGATCGCCGCGATACTCTTTAAATAAGCCCCGTTCCCGACAGATTCATAGACTAAACATCCCGCGCTGCTATGACTTCTCCCGTACCCTCCGCCGATCGGCCGATCGAACGCGATGCCGCCTTTGGCATCGTGCCGATCTTTATTCCCGAAGACGCCACTCTCGAAGACGTAGACTACTTCGAGTACCTGGTCATCCAGCACCACGCCGGTCACTGGGGCTTTCCAAAGGGCCACGCCGAGGGTAATGAAACGCCCCAAGAGAGCGCCTGCCGCGAGTTCGTGGAAGAGACCGGCATTGCCACCAAAGACTTTACGCTACTGCCCGGAGCGGACCTCCAAGAGACCTATCGCATCGACAAAACGAAGCGCGCGATCGACAAAACCGTTACCTATTTTCCCGCCAGAATCTGGACGCGCGAAGTGAACGTCCAACCCGAAGAAATTCAAGCCTTCGCTTGGGGCAACTACCAGCAAACCCTGGAGCGTTTGACCTACGACGCCAACAAAAAAGTGCTGCGCGAAGTTCACGCCACGGCGATCGAGCGCCTCGATAAAAGCTTGTGGACGTAGGGTTTTCGGTGCGGGGTCAATCTGTGGACTTAAGAACGGTGAGACAAAGCTGAATCGGCGCTAGCACAGCTGCCCAGCCTACTCTCCCAGGGTAAACGCATCTAAAAAGGGGGCGAGATTGGTGTAGGTTAGGGGGCTATT
>ERZ1740068.153-NODE-153-length-43586-cov-17.997749_pt1 | contig 43586 bp, 59 predicted proteins | sample MGYA00581735_ERZ1740068 | MGnify/ENA primary metagenome ERZ1740068 (study PRJEB43018, sample SAMN04849740) | marine metagenome | isolation source: floating plastic debris | place: Pacific Ocean | collected 2008-08-30 | study: EMG produced TPA metagenomics...
ACGTGTTTTAATTGAAGATATTAATATTAATTAAGTAGAAAAATAAATAGATTAGGAGTAAAAACTATGGCCCACAAAAAAGGTGCAGGAAGTACAAAAAATGGTCGTGATTCAAATGCTAAACGACTAGGTGTGAAAAGATTTGGCGGTGAAAATGTAACAGCGGGGAATATTTTAGTTCGTCAAAGAGGTATGAAATTTAAGCCAGGTATAAATGTTGGATGTGGGAAAGATTTTACATTATTTGCATTAACTAATGGAGTAGTTAAATTTGATTACAAAGATAGAAAACAAAAACGTGTAAATATTTTGGTTTCGAATTAAATAACTCAATAAGTTTAAAATGTTAAAGAACCCCTTTAAAAAAAGTTCACTAAATAAATATCAAAATTTAATTAATCAAATTAATACACTAGAGAGCGAATTAGTATTACTAAACGACAGTGACTTAAGGGCAAAAAGCTTAAAATTACAAGAGCAACATAAAGAAAATCCAAATTTAGATTCCTTGATTGCTGAATCTTTTGCACTTACTCGTGAAACAAGTCAACGGACATTAGGATTAAGACATTATGATGTTCAGTTGGCTGGTGGACTTGTTTTGAACGATCAAAAAATCGCTGAAATGAAAACTGGCGAAGGAAAAACCCTTGTAGCAACTCTACCTGCGGTTTTGAATGCATTAACCAAAAAAGGTGTCCATATTGTAACTGTAAACGATTATTTAGCAAATCGAGATCAAGTTTCGATGGGGCAAATTTATCGTTTTTTAGGATTAAGTACTGGATTAATTCAAGAAGGAATGTCACGACCTGAACGAAAAAGAAATTATAATGCGGATTTAACATATGTTACAAATTATGAAATCGTATTTGATTTTCTGCGTGATAATGGGGCATTAGCTTTGAATGATCTAGTTTTACGCCCATTTCATTATTGTATAATAGATGAGGTTGATTCAGTTCTGATTGATGAAGCTCAAACTCCTTTAATTCTTTCAGATAACATGTCAACACCGGTGGATAAATATATTCTAGCTGCAGAAATTACCGGCTACTTAGATTTAAATATTCATTATAAAATTGATGAAAAAAATAAAAATGTTATTTTAACGGAAGAAGGTAGTAAACAAATTGAGCAAATGTTAAGCATTCAAGATTTATATAATCCAAACGATCCTTGGATCCCTTATATAAATAATGCACTTAAAGCAAATGCGTTATATTTTAATAACGTTCATTATATTATTCAAAATGATCGAATAATTATTGTCGACGAATTTACTGGACGAATTATGCCTGATCGTAGATGGGGTGATGGTCTACATCAAGCCATAGAAGCTAAAGAAAGGCTTCCAATCCGAAAAAAAACCGAAACAATAGCTGCTATAACATACCAAAATTTTTTCTTATTATATCCAAAATTGGGAGGAATGACAGGAACGGGTAAAACTGCTGAAATTGAATTTGAAAAAATTTATAATTTATCTGTAGAAGAAATTCCTACGGCACAGCCAAACCAAAGACAAGATTTACCAGATTTAATTTATAAAGATCAATTTTCAAAATGGAATGCTATTGCACAAACGTGTAACAAAATTTCAATGACCGGTCAACCTATATTAGTAGGTACTACTACTGTTGAAAAATCAGAAATGTTGGCACAATTGTTAAGTGAATATAAATTAACTTATCAAATTTTGAATGCAAAACCTGAAAATGTGCGTCGAGAATCAGAAATTATCGCGCAAGCCGGTAAAAAAGGTAATATTACTATTGCTACAAATATGGCAGGTCGTGGAACTGATATTATTTTAGGTGGAAATATAAGCTTTACAATTCAAAAAAAATTGTATGATATACTTACATTATGCAAAAATTATAAGCTATTAACCAAAAAAGAAATTTTAGAAGCAAGTTTTTTAGAACAATTGCAAGGGTGTTCACACAAATTTTTAAGTGTTTTATTTTCACTACTTACAGACTCAACTTTTTTAAAATTTTCAGACCTGGATATTTTGAAACTATTACGAGAAAATGATCGAATTTCAATTCCAATAACTTCGTATCAATGCTCAATTCAATTTTTAATAAATGAATTAACTTCTCCGAACAAAAAACAGCAAAAACAAGAAAATAAGATTGTTAAAAAGTTAGGTGGTTTATATATTGTTGGGACCGAAAGAAATGACTCAAGACGTGTAGATAATCAATTACGTGGTAGATGTGGCCGTCAAGGTGATCCAGGGACTTCAAGATTTATATTAAGTTTGGATGATAATTTATTACGTTTGTTTGGTGGTCCAAAATTACAAAGTATGATGCAAACTCAATTAGCTGAAAACGAACCATTAGACGCAGGTTTGTTAACCAAAAGTTTAGATTTTGCGCAAGGACAGGTCGAAGAAAGAGCATATCAACAAAGAAAAAATTTATTTGACTATGATGATGTATTAAACAAACAACGAAATATTGTTTATCACGAGCGTCGACAAATTTTAAAAAAGATGTCATGTCAAACAAATATATTTTCTTATGGTGAACAAATTATCACTGAACTTCTGATAAATTTTTCAAGTAGAAATAAAATTTCTAAAGAAGAAATTTTATTTCTACTTGAAAATTTATTTGGCCGAACACTCTTCTTGAATCAACTTCAAAACACGGACAGAGTCATGAATAGTTTTGATTTTTATAAATTAAAATTATATCTATTTGAAGAATTTTGGTTAACTTATCAACTAAAAAGAAATTCATTGTTAATTCATGGTTATGATAAGTTTCAATCTTTAGAACGAAGTATTATTTTAGCTACTACAGATATAATTTGGCGTGAACATTTACAAAAAATAACCCTGCTTCGCGAAGCTGTAGGTTGGCGTGGATATGGCCAAAGAAATCCACTTTACGAATATAAAGAAGACGCCTTTTCTTTATTTGAAACTCGTGAAGAGTTATTCCGACATTTAATTATTTACGATTTATTACGATCTTCAATTTTATAAAAAAAAAATTAAAAAAAAATTATGGCAAAACGAACACTTTCCAATAAAGGGCGTTACTCAGTTTTGAAAGTTTCCGGTTTTCGTGCACGAATGTCTACTCCACAGGGTAGAAAAACGATTCGTAATCGACGTAAAAAAGGTAGAAAAGTTTTAACGATTAGTCGTTAATTATGATTAATTAGAGTAAGAGTGATTTATTTTTCCTTACTCTAATAGTCTATAATTTTTTAATTAAAATTAATATAATATTAATCTAATAACCTGACTTTCTGAATAAGTATTTTATGAAATTTAATGATGAATTAGCTCTTTTTTTAAAAGCTCGTTATCCAATAATCTATATCAATACCATTGAGGAAGATCGTGTTGAGTATGTTATTCGAAAAAATATTAAGACCAATTTAAATCGGAGTATTTATAGTTGGGATTTTGTAGATGGGTATACTAATAACCCAAACAATGAAGGGTTTGCAAAACGAAATCCTTTACAAGCACTTGAACTTGTCGAACGGTTGAATGCTGAAACGCCAGCTTTATTTTTACTTAAAGACTTTAATCGTTTTTTGACCGATCTTTCTATCTCGCGAAAATTAAGAAATATTAGTCGAATTTTAAAATTACAACCAAAAACCATCATTATTATCGGTTCTGATTTAACAATTCCAAAAGAATTACAAGATTTAATAACGGTAGTTCAATTCCAATTACCACTTGAGGAAGAAATTAGTCAAGAATTAAATCGATTAATCAATTCACTAAATATCCAAATAGACTCGCAATTATTTGAAAATTTAACACGAGCTTGTCAAGGATTATCTCTAGAAAGAATTCGACGGGTACTTTCAAGAATTATTGCTACTTATAAAACAATCAATAATGATAGCATCATAGTTTTACTTAGCGAAAAAAAACAAATTATAAGTCAAACTGAAATTTTAGAATATTCATCTGTAAATGAGCAAATTGATAATTTAGGTGGTTTAGAAAATTTAAAGGATTGGTTGAAAAAACGAAAAACTGCTTTCGGGCTGCAAGCCTTAAATTATGGGTTACCAATTCCACGAGGGCTATTATTAATTGGCATTCAAGGAACAGGCAAATCTTTAACAGCAAAAGCTATTGCAAATGATTGGCAACTACCGTTATTAAAATTAGATGTTGGTAAACTATTTGGGGGAATAGTTGGTGAATCGGAATCACGTCTTCGTCAAATGATAAATGTTTGTGAAACAATTTCACCTTGTATTTTATGGATTGATGAAATTGATAAAGCTTTTAGTAATACTGATAATCGTGGTGACAGTGGAACCAGTAATCGTGTTTTAGCAACCTTTATTAGTTGGTTATCAGAAAAAACCAAACCTGTTTTTGTAATTGCTACAGCTAATAATATTGATTTATTACCAATAGAAATTATTCGAAAAGGTAGGTTTGATGAAATATTTTTCTTAGACTTACCTGAACAAGAAGAACGTGAAGAAATTTTTAAAATTCATCTTCAAAATTTTAGGCCAAATAGTTGGAAATCTTTTGATTATCAGCAATTAGCGCAAGCTTCTGAAGCATTCTCAGGCGCAGAAATTCGACAAAGTATTATTGAAGGTATGTATCATGCATTTTATGAGACACGTGAGTTTACAACAGAAGATATTTGTATGGCTCTGAAAGAACTAATACCATTAGCACACTTAGAAAATGATCAGATGATACGTCTACATCAATGGGCATCCTCTGGTAGGATCCGCTCTGCTTCTTCGAAAGAAATTTACTTAAATTAAACAATTAATTTTATGAAACAAAAACTTTTTCGGACATTTGCAGATCTACGCTTTTCAATTTTTATTTTATTACTTATTAGTTTTTGTAGTATATTAGGAACAATAATCGAACAAAATCAATCTATTGAAATGTATAAACTGAATTATCCTTTAACAAATCCAGTTTTGGGATTTGTTACATGGGATAGGATTATACAATTTGGACTAGATCAGGTTTATCAAACATGGTGGTTTTACTTACTAATTTTCTTGTTTGGAGTTAGTTTAATTTCTTGTACATTTCTTCAACAATTTCCATCGTTAAAAGTTGCTCGAAGATGCCAATTTTTTAGAACAACTAAACCATTTTATCGACTAAAAATTTCAACAATTTTAACCAAATTCTCGTCAGGTAAAATTTTAGCACGAATTCAATCTAACCAATATTTAATTTTCCAACAAAAGAATATTATGTATTGTTATAAAGGATTAATTGGTCAAATTGCACCGATCTTAGTTCATTTTAGTATGATTTTAGTTTTACTTGGTACAATTATGAGTTCTTTGTTTGGTTTTAAAGCTCAAGAAATTGTCCCAAAAACAGAACAATTTCATATTCAAAATATTTTAACAAGTGGACAATTCACACAAATCCCTAACACATCCGTTAGAATTAATGATTTTTGGATAAACTATTCAAAGACCAAAACAATTTCGCAGTTTTATTCTGATTTATCTGTTCTTGATTTAGAAGGAAATGAAAGTATTCGAAAAACAATATCTGTGAATTACCCATTAATTCATAAAGGTTTATATTATTATCAAACAGATTGGAATTTAATTGGGTTACGTTTTCAAATTGATAATAATCAAATCTTAGAATACCCATTAGTAAATGCATTTAATAATCAAAATAAAGTTTGGCTCACATGGGTTTCTCTAAATCTGAGTTTAACAAATGGTTTAATTGTACTCATTGATAATCTAGAAGGGTATTGTTCTATCTATAATGAATTTGGTTTCTTTTTAGGAAACCTAGAGTTAAATGAAACCTTTAACTTTAATGGCTCTTTAACATTACTTGAAATTATCAGTTCTAGTGGTTTACAAATGAAAACCGATCTTGGACTTCCAATCATTTATGGAGGTTTTTTTTTATTAATGATTAGTACATTAATAAGTTATATCACTTATTCACAGATTTGGATTGTGAAAAAAGAACATCAATTATTTATTGGTGGAACTACTAATCGTGCAATATTTGATTTTGAATTAGAATTTTTGAAATTTATTAAATAAAAACTGACCATTCAATTCATTATGTCTTATAATTATATATAACAAGTTATATACTTGGGAAGAATTATAATTATAAAAATTTTTTATGACAGCAACTTTAGAAAGACGTCAAAGCGTTTCTTTATGGGAACGTTTCGCTGGTTGGATTACAAGCACTGAAAACCGTTTATACATCGGTTGGTTTGGTTGTTTAATGTTCCCTACATTATTAACAGCTACATCTTGTTTCATCATTGGTTTCATCGCAGCTCCTCCAGTTGATATCGATGGTATCCGTGAGCCAGTAGCAGGTTCTTTATTATACGGTAACAACATCATCACTGGTGCAGTAATCCCTAGTTCAAACGCTATCGGTATGCACTTCTACCCAATTTGGGAAGCAGCTTCAATCGATGAGTGGTTATACAACGGTGGTCCTTACCAATTAATCGTTTGTCACTTCATCTTAGGTGTATGTTCATACATGGGTCGTGAATGGGAATTAAGCTACCGTTTAGGTATGCGTCCTTGGATCTTCGTAGCATTCTCTGCTCCAGTAGCAGCAGCATCTGCAGTATTCGTAGTATACCCAATCGGTCAAGGTTCATTCTCTGACGGTATGCCTTTAGGTATCTCTGGTACTTTCAACTTCATGTTAGTATTCCAAGCTGAGCACAACATCTTAATGCACCCATTCCACATGGCTGGTGTTGCAGGTGTATTCGGTGCTTCTTTATTCTCAGCTATGCACGGTTCATTAGTAACTTCATCTTTAATCCGTGAAACAACTGAAAACGAATCTACTAACTACGGTTACAAATTCGGTCAAGAAGAAGAAACTTACAACATCGTAGCTGCACACGGTTACTTTGGTCGTTTAATCTTCCAATACGCTTCATTCAACAACTCTCGTGCTTTACACTTCTTCTTAGCTTTATGGCCAGTTTTAGGTATCTGGTTAACTGCTATGGGTATCAGCACAATGGCGTTCAACTTAAACGGTTTCAACTTCAACCAATCAGTTGTTGATTCTCAAGGTCGTGTTATCAACACATGGGCTGACATCATCAACCGTGCTGATTTAGGTATCGAAGTTATGCACGAACGTAACGCTCACAACTTCCCATTAGATTTAGCATCAGGTGAAGTATTACCAGTTGCTTTAACAGCTCCAGCTGTTAACGGCTAATTTCTAGTTTTTCTAAATCTTTAATTTATTAAAGATTTAGAAAGATAAACTTTATTAAGTAGAAAAAGTTTTGTAAACTTTTCATTACGGCCCACATTTCCAAATTAGAATCAATAATTTGTGTAAACTATTTTATCTTTCACCTTAACCATTAAGGACAAAACGGATTAATATTCTCGCATAAAAAAAGGGGCTATTTTTGAGAAAAAAACAGATCAAAATTTAACATGAGACATTTCAAATAGACTTATAAGAAAGAATGTCAAAAAAAATTTTATTTTAGGTTACTTCCTGGGTTTATTTTTATTTTTTTTGACATCTGAACAGAATTTAAACTTAGCAAAAATGGAGAAAATTGATCTTAGATTACTAAAAAATGAAATAGTAGTTTTAAATTTAAGTGCTAATAAGAATATCTTTGCCAACATCTATTAGTCTAACCAGGTGAAATGGTTAAAGAATAAAGTAGTATAGTTCAAATGATTACAAAGTAGTAAAGTACTTTAGTTTTTCCAATTAATAAGGGAGTAAGTTTTTTTAATTCAACTTGTAAACGTTTTTCAAGCCGAGGTTTATTTTTTCGTTTGTTACCTGTAAGGTGAAGAGTTATCTGTTCTTTGATAAGTTTCTCTTCAAGCAATGCTTGAGAAGCGTTAAGAATCAAATATTTAATATGAGCCTTGTTTGCGTTTGGGACGGTACTAAATTGCTGCAAAAATTCCAAAATCTTAAACTCTTTTTGTAGAGTGGTATTTGCAAAGCTTTTAATGATTTGAAGTTTAATTTGCATATCGTCCTTGTTTTGATAACTCAAGTACGACTTTGGAAAGGAATACTTACTTCAGTTACCTTACTAGTCTCGGTAACCGCTAAGTTTTTCTGTTCTTTCAAATATTTAACTTTTTGAATCAAAGCTTTGTTAATGACTGTTTTTCGTCCTTGATATTTACCGTCCTTTTGGACAGCACGGATTCCTTTTTTTGTCGTTCTTTACGTTTGTTATGTTCAAACTCTGCAATACTCGAAAGAGTTGTCGCAATCAAATGATTGATACCGGGATATCATCGGAATAGGGTGGATCCAGACAGATAAATTCAATTTTCCGTTTAAAAATAATGCCCTGTAATTGTAAAAATTCAAGTGTGTTTCGACTGCCTCGATCAATTTTGGTTGCCATCAAAACATCACCTTCTTGAAGTTTTTGATTGATTAATTTCTGAAAAATGGGGCGATTTTTTATTTCGTTAGCAGCCGAGCCAACTTCCACAAAGATGTTTTTTTTTCAAAATACCGTTTTTAATTAATTGATGTTTTTGATCTTCTAAAGAAGAATTCTTTTCTTGAGATTTGGAGCTGACCCGAGTGTAACCGTATTTAGTCATTCTAGTTTTAAGGTAATATAAGTTTAATTTAAATTATAAAATATAAAAACATGAGTACGACTACTGTCAATTACTTATACAAATAATTAATAAAAATAGAGTAGACACTCTATTTTTATTAATTAATATTTTAGTCACAAAAAGGTGATGATGGACCTGCTGCGCATAAATTTTTGAATCTTTGACACTCAATGAAAACAGCTTTTAAACCAGAAACTGCAGTTATTTCGCCTGGAATTGGACACCAAACTACTACAGCATAGATCGTCTCACAACCTGTTGAAATAGAGCATAATGTTCCACACAGAACGTCACCGCTAGCGAAGTCTTTACCAGCTCTATATACGCCGGTGGCACCTCGTTTTGCACTATCAAAAGTACTTTAGTCGCATCTTGTACGCCTTGAGTAATATTACCCCAAAAATATCCGATGGCTTCAGTTGCCTTCTTACCCGGTTCTAAAATCTTGTCCCGCATGCCAGGACCATTTGAAAACTAGATCCTAGACATACGGTTTTCACGTCCCCAAGTTAAAAAAGCTTTGTGATTTGACGAACCTCTTTAGTAGTTTTAAAGCTAAAAAACGCATCATATTCGGTGTTAATACTAAAGACTCATTTTTTATTTTTGCCTGTACTAAACCAAAAATCACTTTTCAGACTCTTTCATCTTTCACCAAGTAAGTTTCATTATCAGCTATACATGATAATATAAGCGCCCCTAATTCCGTATCGTCAGTAACTTCAAGTCCAATAGCTCCTACTTTTGGATTAGGCATTTGTATCTGTTATTTTTTAATTACCGACTTAACAATTCTCGCTACTGCAAAAGAGAGACACAAACTTAATGCCATCACGTACAAATCGCTGATCTCATATTACCGTCTTGGCATCGTAATAAAAAGTGTCATATGATGCTCTTTAATTATTTTTTGATTTTAATAAAAGTTTTATTGGTTATTCCAACGTTCTAGAACTAATGTATTTGAACCGTCATTATTTGATTGAGATTGAACTGGTTGAAAACCAATTTTTTGACTTTCACCGATAATTACTTCGCCTGCATATTGCTGCGAAATTTTATCAATGAAATTTTCTATAGGATAAGGTTGTTCCCAAAAACTCATATCAACCACTAATTCATAATCTTGACCATTCCACGCGAATTCAATATCATAACCATTAGATTGCGGAATAATTAAATTTTTTGAAATATCTTTGTCTAGTTCTACGTGTGCAATTTTTAAATGATTTAGAGCTTTCTCTAAATAAAACAAATTTTGAAAGCGAGTTTTAATATGTGTAAAGTGCGACATGATTTGTAATATTATTGTAATATAAATTTAAATAACATTGTAAATTTTTTAACATTTATTTTTAGTCTTTATTAAACTTAAATTTATTTTACGAAAATTTCTAACACTTCCATATATTTTAAAGTTATGAAAATGTTAAAAGTGTAAAAACAGACGTTATGAAATAATTTCCGCTTTTTTTAACAAGTAAACTACTGTATCGCTAGGTTTGACACCATAATTTAACCATTTTTGAATTTTTTCGCTATCAAATTTACATTGCTTTGTCATAGGATTATAATATCCAACTTCATCAATCGGGCGCCCATTTCGACGGGAAGTATTTTCCATTATTACTAAACGATAAAATGGAGATCTTTTTTTACCTAAACGTTTAAGTCTTAATTTTAACATATGTAATTACTTTATAGATAAATGTTTTTTTATGAAAGATATAGATAATTTTAGAGGAAAAAGTTAACGACGTGAATAATACTCAATAACAAGTAAATCATCTAATTGTAATGAAACGTCGCTTCTATCGCAATAATCTAAAACTTTTCCTTCTAATGTAGAATTGTCAAACTTCAAATGTGCTGGTATTTCAAAAACATGGTTATTTTTAAGATTATTTTCAACTAGCATTTTAGAACTATTTTTTTGTTTAACTCCAATTACATCGTTTAATCGACATTGAAAGCTTGGAATATCAACAACTTTTGTATTAACGGTAATATGTCCATGATTCACAAGTTGTCGCGCCTGTGCAATACTTTTTGCAAAACCTAGCGTAAAACAAATTGTATCTAATCGCATTTCTAACAATTGGAACAGAATTAAGTTCGTAACACCTTGCCGGCGACGAGCTTCTTTCACATAACGAAACAACTGACCTTCTGTTAAACCATAATTAAACTTTAACTTTTGCTTTTCCTCTAAACGTACTCCGTATTCAGTTAGTTTTTTACCATTATCAGCACTCCCGTTTCCATCTTTACCAGGTCTATTTGACTTATTTGATTTTTTTGTTGTCAATCCAGGTAATGATCCTAAACGACGGCTAATTCTTAATTTAGGTCCTCTGTAACGTGACATAAAAATTATTTGCTAATTAGATATATTTTAAAACACTCATAAGGGAGAAAGATCTTAATGAGGGTGCGTAGCCGGACTTGAACCGGCGAATCGTGGAATCACAACCCACTGCCTTAACCAACTTGGCTATACGCACCATATTGTCTCCATTTATATTATACTATTAATTAGTCATTTATGTCTAGTTTATTTTCACTAAATTTAAATATTATGAATAAAATTTATCTCTTTTCTTTTAACGGTCAAAAATATACAACTTCTTATCGTTTAACCATCTCAGATTTAATTCATTATTTTGGATATAATCAAGAACTTTTGGTTGTTGAATATAATCAATTTATTTGTACTAAACTTGACTGGGAAAAAATTATTATCCAACATAAAGATAAACTTGAGATTGTAACAATTGTAGGTGGTGGTTAATTTTAAGTCATAAATTTAATGCAATTATTTCCGAATAATTGCATTAAATTTATGACTTAAAACTGATTGTAAATGAATTAAAATCGTTTCAATTTCTTTATTTTCTAAAGTTTTCTCTGTTGATTGAAAAACTAATTGGACACATAAACTTGTTGAATCAGCATTAATCGAAGAATCTTGATATTCATCTAATAAATTAACTTTTGATAAAAACTTTGTTCCATTTAAATAAAGTAATTTTTTTAACTCAACAAAAGTTATTCCTTTTGAAATAATAAACGATAAATCTTTGAGAATTTTTGGATATGCAGAATAATCTCGAAAAACAGGAAGTTTATTTTTTTGAAGTTGATCCTGAATACATTTTAAACTAAATTCAAATAAATATGTTTCAAGAACTAATCCTTTATTATGCGCATAAGCGGGATGAATTTGACCAAATTTTCCTAAGCTATTTCCATTTAGAAGATATAATTGAGCAGTTCGGTATGGATGGAATAAATTATTTGAAGAATCTCCTAATTCAAGTTCCCAATAAACTCCAATGTTTAATTGTTTAAATAATTGTTCTATTTTTCCTTTTGCTTCAAACCAAGTTATTACTTTTTTTGAATTAGACCAAGATAATTTTTCATTTGTTCCACCATAAACCCCAGCAATATATTCAAGTTCTTGAGGGTTATTAGGAATATTTCCAGAAAAAACATGACCATATTCAAATCCTTCAATAGTTAAATTACTTTGCTTTAAATTTTCTGCGACCGTTTCAATTAATGTTGGTAATAAACTGGTCCTTAAATTTCCATAATCAGATAAAAGTGGATTAATTAAATTGATTGCCGTTTGGCTATTTGTTAAGTGGTTTTGGCCCACTAAAGAATAATGAATTAATTCGTTTAACCCTAAATTCAATAAACATGAAGTAATTTTTTTTCTAGTTTGATAACTTAAATCTTCAGCTCCAATTTTAGTAATTTTGGGCAAAGTAGTCACAAAATTATTAAACCCATGTAGTCGTCCGACTTCTTCAATAAGGTCAATTTCTTGAGTAATATCCTCACTACGTAAGTTAGGGATTTGAACTTCCCATTTAAGTTGTGACTCGTCATACTCAAATTCCAAATTTAATCGTTTTAGATATTCACTAACTTTTTGTTCTGAAATAAAGTTAACCTTATCTAACAAGTTATCAATAGGTCCTAATATTTCTTTGATAGTTGAATAACGTAATGTAATATTCTTGAGCATAGATTCAGTTTCCTGTAAAAATGTAGAAACGTGACAAGTTAAATGTGGGTTTTTTATGCGTAATAAAGATATTAAACGGTAGACTGATTCAATTAAATACGTTTGTTTTAATGATTTTTCATATCTAGCTGACCTATCTGTTCTTAATCCTAGATTTCTAGAGTGTTGTCGAATTAAAGCAGCATTAAAGATACTTCCTTCAATTAATAATGAATTTGTTGTTTCAGAATAAGTATAGTTCTTATTTTCAATAATTCCAGCAATACTAAGTGGATAATGATTAACATTAATTAATAAATTTGATTCATTTAATTTATATTCTAAACCATTGGAAGCGAAAAATTTTTGATCAGGTTTACCATTTTCAATTGAGAAATTTAATTTAGAATTACTCACTTGTTTTTGAATTTTACCTAGATCATAGAGTGCCAATGGGTAGCCTGTTTCTAATAGTATATACGTTTGAAAATCTAAAAGACTGTTAGTTGGATTAATTTTTGCACTAATTAATTTTTCTTGTATCCAAATTGGAACACTTAGATCTTGAAGGTTTTCAACTTCAAGAGCTAAAAAGGTTGAACAACCTAAATTTGCTTCTATAAACTGTTTTTCATTTGTGATGCTTTCTTTCCACTCTAAAATTGTTTTGGTATAAATACAGTTATTTAATGGTCTATTTAATAAACTAGCAATTTCTGATGAAATTCCTTGAATTGATAAACTATCAGATCGATTAGCTGTTGCTGAAATATCTAAAACGATTTGTTTTTTATTTTTAACTTCTATTTCTAATATTTCTTCAACTTCAAAGCCCCCTAACGTTAGTTTTTCAACTAATTCTTCTAATGTAACATTCTTAATATCTATTAATTCTTGAATCCACTCTAATGGTACTTGCATCTTGTAACTTTTATAATTTTTTTCTTAATTTGCTTTTGTAAATACTAAACCATTGGTTTGTCCATAGCGTTCCATAAATCGCATAAATCGATCCCAAGCTTCCGGACTTTTCATTATATAAATCGATTCAATTGCTTCTGGCTTTCCATTAATAAACCTAGCATTTACATCACGGGTTTCTAGAGTTCCCTCTTCGTCAATTAGATACATTCCGGTAATTTCTCCTTCTTTCACGGTAGTTTTATCTAATATATTTGGATTTTTAAAACGAAATGTGGCTGTTCCTGTACTTCCATCTCGCGAACGTGTTAAACGAACATCTGGTAATACTTTTTCATCAAGACCTTTGATAAATTGAATTTTCGCTTCCATAGTTGATCCTTAAGTTGTACTAATTTTAGTCTACTTTAATTGTGTGATAAATGTAAATTGAGAAAACTTATTTAAGGAAAAATTTTAATTATTATTTTGACTTGGATATTTCACTTATAAATCTGAAATAAGGAAAACCTCTATCAATTCAACTTAAACGCTTAAAATTAAACGCTTTATTTAATATAAACTGGGGCGGAAGGATTCGAACCTACGAATGGCGGAGTCAAAGTCCGCAGCCTTACCACTTGGCGACGCCCCAAGATTCATGAAAATTAACGCTAAATAGAAAGTTCTAATATTGGGCAAGAAGGGATTCGAACCCCTGACACCGTGGTTCGTAGCCACGTGCTCTAGTCCACTGAGCTACAAGCCCATAGTATACTTATAGCATTTAATATTACTAAAAATTATCTTTTTAGTCAAGGGAAAAATATGAATAAAAATTGATTTTCATATTGCTCAAACAAAAAACATTGAATTAATTTATTTTTCTAAACTTTTTTATGTAAAAATTTACGACATCTAATAGATAATTATGGCAAAGAAAATTTTATACCAAGATAATGCTCGCCGAGCTTTAGAACGTGGAATGGAAGTGATGGTTGAGGCAGTTTCTGTTACTTTAGGACCAAAAGGTCGAAATGTTGTATTAGAAAAATCATACGGTTCTCCTCAAATTGTTAATGATGGTGTAACAATTGCGAAAGAAATTAAATTACCTGATCATATTGAAAATACAGGAGTTTCCTTAATTCGACAGGCTGCGTCTAAAACCAATGATGTTGCTGGTGATGGCACAACAACAGCAACTGTTCTAGCGTATGCAATGGTAAAAGAAGGTTTAAAAAATGTTGCAGCAGGAGCAAATCCAATTTCTATAAAACTCGGTATGGAAAAAGCTACGCAATACTTAGTAACTCAAATAAATGAATTTGCGCAATCTGTAGAAGAAATTCAATCTATTCAACAAGTTGCAGCTATTTCTGCAGGAAATGATGAGGTAATCGGTTCTTTAATTGCCGATGCACTGTCGAAAGTTGGAAAAGAAGGTGTTATTTCGTTAGAAGAAGGAAAAGGTATCAGTACAGAATTAGAAATTACTGAAGGTATGAAACTAGAGAAAGGTTTTATTTCACCTTACTTTATTACAAATACAGATAAAATGGAAGTTTCGTATGAGAATCCATACGTTTTATTGACTGACAAACGAATTACACTCGTTCAACAAGATTTGTTACCTATTTTAGAACAAATTACAAAAACTAAACGTCCCCTTTTAATAATTGCACAAGATGTTGAAAAAGAAGCCTTAGCAACTTTAATTTTAAATAAATTACGTGGAATTATTAATGTTGTCGCTATTCGTGCTCCTGGATTTGGAGAATTAAGAAAACAAATGTTAGAGGATATCGCCATTTTAACAGATGGGACGCTTATTACGGAAGATGCTGGATTAAGTTTAGATAATATTCAATTAAGCTTATTAGGACAAGCACGACGAATCATTGTTAATAAAGATACAACAACAATTGTAGCGGATGGGCAAACGCTTAAAGAAATCACAATTCGATGTGAACAACTTCGAAAACAAGTTAATATCTCTGATACAGCTTACGAAAAAGAGAAATTGCAAGATCGAATTGCTAAATTATCTGGAGGTATTGCAGTTATTCGTGTTGGAGCAGTTACAGAGACCGAAATGAAGGACAAAAAACTACGTTTAGAAGATGCTATTAATGCAACTCGTGCTGCTGTAGAGGAAGGTATTGTTCCTGGTGGTGGGGTAACATTGACACATTTATCTGAAAATTTAGTTACATGGTCAAAAAACAACTTAAAAGAAGATGAACTAATTGGCGCTATGATTGTTTCACGTGCTATTTTAGCACCATTAAAACGAATCGCAGAAAATGCTGGAATCAATGGTCCAGTAATTGTCGAACAAGTTCAACAACAAGAATTTGAAATAGGCTATAATGCTGCTAAGAACACGTTTGGAAATATGTATAACGAGGGTATTGTAGATCCAACTAAGGTGACTCGGTCAGCATTACAAAATGCGACTTCTATTGCTAGTATGATTTTAACTACGGAATGCATTATCGTCGATGAAAGCCAAATTTCAATCTAATTTAGAATTTATAATCTTTATCTTATATTTAAAATACGATTTTTACTCTTTTTTTTAATGAAAAAGTAGATTCTTATATTCTTATATCTGAAGTTAATCATAACAAACCATTGTTATCGAAAATTAGATACTACTTCTACTTAGGTTAATCAAGAACGACAATAAAGAGTATCCACAACGAAACAAGCTTCATGTATATTTTTCAACCCCATAAAACATAAAAATGGGTGTTTTGATTGGCTTCCTTAGTCTTCCTGACTCTTTATAACAATTAAAACCAAGTTTCAACAAATAAGCGGCTAATTCTTTTTCTTTCCAACCTTCTAAGTGTTGAAACTTGAAAGAAAGATAATCTACAATGATATTTTCTGATTCGAAAGTTAATTTATTTTTGCTCATTCGTTTAATCCAGTTTAACTAATCGATTTGATACGTATCTTAAATGGTCTTTTAAAACTTTATAGATGGTATTCCGGCTTCTTCCGTTAATTCTTACAATCTGTGTAACGGAGAGTATTTTTATCTTCTAATATCAATAAATAATAACTAAGAGTGATAAATTCTATCACTCTTAATATATCTGGAACTTAGTGATTTGAGCAAATATATCGTTGAAATACACCTCTCCTTCGAATTCAAGTTACGATAACCACCCGTAGCTATGCAAGCCTTTCCCTAAAAAATTTACGCCTAAATAACAAATCCAGATTACAAAGAAGCCAAGACCTCCTAAAAGAGCGGTCTTCTTTCCTTCCCAACCTTTCGTGATACGAGCATGTAAATACGTTGCAAAAATTAACCAGGTAATTAAGGCCCAAGTTTCTTTTGGATCCCAACTCCAATATGATCCCCATGCTTCATTTGCCCAAACCCCACCTGAAATAATTCCAATTGTTAAGAATGGAAATCCTAAACCGATAATGCGATAACTCCAATTATCCAGACTTTGTAAAAGTTTAATTTTTCCAAGTTCTGAAATTTCAGTAGACGGCGCAATGAGCTTTGCTTCATAATAATCTGACATAATATTATAAAGTGGTAATGACGAGTTATCAACAAGTTTCAGATCAATTTCTTTAAACCTTGAAATTACTAAAAATAGGATAGATAACAATGACCCCATAATCAATGTTCCATAGCTTAATAACATCATGCTAACATGCATCATTAACCAGTTTGATTGTAATGCAGGAACTAATGGACTTGACTTTTGCATTTCTGGAGAAAGCGTCAAATTTGCAAAACCATTAATCAATAGTGTCACAGGAATTAAAACAGAACCAATAAGTTTACTTTTTGTTTTTGTTTCAATATATAAATAAATTGTTAATAACATACATGTTAAGAACAATAAAGATTCATATAAATTACTTAGAGGAAAGTAACCAGCTACGATCCAACGTGACCCTAGAATACAAAATAAAAGACCATTCGCAATGATTGCGCTAAATCGACCTATTTTGGTTAATAGATTTGAATTACGAAATAATGCTAAATTGACCCAGTAAGCAATTAATGCAAGTAATAGAATTCCAAATACAATGTTTGATGAAAAGTTTTGAATTTCATTCCAATTCATGAAATTTCTCCAAGAAAATTTTTTATATAAATTATTTTATACTATACCATTCTACTAAAAAATTAGTTTGTTTTGATTATTTTATTTATGAAAATTTAGACAATCGAAATAAAATTTGGTAAATAAATTAAACCAAAAAAATTATGATTGACATTAATTTACTTTTCAAAGTACTATAAAGTTAATTTTAATAAATCTAAAATACTATGTCAGTACTAAGAAAATATGAAATAATGATTCTTCTGACAGAAGAATTTAATGATAATGAATTAAAAACATGGGTTTTTAATTATGCTAAAAATTTACGCAAATTTAGTGTGTGTGATATTTCTATAATTTCGCGGGGGAAACATAATTTAGCTTATCCTATTGAAGATAAAGATAATGGTAATTACATTCAATTAAATTTTGACAGTATGGCAAAATATATTAGTAATTTTTCAAACACTCTGAAAACAGATTCTAACGTTTTAAGATTTTTAGTTCTTCAAAAATAACGAATAATTTTTTAGTAAAATTATTTGTTATTTTTCTAAAATTATGATATATTTTATGTAGTTAGCATATCCTCAGTAGCTCAGTGGTAGAGCAATCGGCTGTTAACCGATTGGTCGTAGGTTCAAGTCCTACCTGGGGAGTTATAATTATTAAAAATTGTAATACATAATGAAAAAAGAGTTTGACAAATTAAAAATCGGAGATAAAGTATTCAACTCACGATTACTTGTAGGTACGGGGAAGTATAGAACTTCGCAAGACGCAATAAATAGTATTGACAATAGTGATTGTGAAATTATAACTGTAGCTGTTCGGCGTCTCCCGCCAGATTTAAAAAACGATACTACCAATTTTTTGGGTAAATTAGATTGGAATAAATTATGGTTATTACCAAATACAGCTGGTGCACAAACAGCAGAAGAAGCTATTCGAATGGCTTTTTTAGGACATGAACTTGCTTCCAGATTAAATCAGCCTGATAATTTTTTTGTCAAATTAGAAGTGATTTCAGATCCTAAATATTTATTACCAGACCCAATTGGTACATTAAAAGCTGCTGAATTTTTAGTAAAAAAAGGGTTCACAGTTTTACCATATATTAATGCCGATCCTATGTTGGCTCTACATTTAGAAGATTTAGGTTGTGCAACAGTAATGCCATTGGGATCACCTATCGGATCTGGACAAGGGTTAACCAATTTAAATAATATCCAAATTATAATTGAAAATGCGACTATTCCAGTTATTATTGATGCAGGTATAGGTACGCCAAGTGAAGCCACCCAGTCTTTAGAATTAGGAGCTGACGCTGTCCTTTTAAATACAGCGATTGCTCAAGCTAAAGACCCATCTCAAATGGCAAAAGCTATGAATTTAGCCGTTCAAGCTGGTCGATTAGCTTATCTTTCAGGTAGAATGGAAAAGAAGCATTATGCAAGTCCAAGTTCACCATTAGAGCAAATAAGTCGTTTAATCTAACAAAATATATTAAATTTGAAATGGCCAAAGAAACAAAAAAATATTAGAACAATTTTATTCTATTATAATGAGAGTTATTTAATCATGTTTCTCATTATAATAGAAAAAACTTAATAAGCTAAACCTAAGCTTCTTGTTGTTTCAGCTCCTAAATATACACGGACGCTTAAGAAATCGGTTGGACAAGCTGTTTCACAACGTTTACAGCCAACACAATCTTCTACACGTGGTGAGGAAGCAATCTGACCTGATTTACATCCATCCCAAGGTACCATTTCTAATACATCTGTCGGACATGCTCTTACACATTGTGTGCAGCCAATGCATGTGTCATAAATTTTAACCGTATGAGACATAACTTTTTTATAATTTTGTTATTATTAATACTATGAATAATTTGAGAATTTTTTGTGTAATTAGAAATTATCGAGTTAAACGTTGAAGTTGTTGAATCGCTAAACGACCAATATTAAATAAAGCCCATGATGCTGCAACTAAAACGGGTGCAGCAATTACTACTAAACGAGTATCCATAAGTAATAATCCTTTTAAAATATTTTAATTAAATACATATTATATTATATATAATTTTTCTGATTTACATAAGGTAAAATTTACTTAAATAAAACATATGTCCAGATTCCATCGTTTTTATTTAAGTAAATTTTATTTTAAATATAATTATCTTCTAAAAAGTTTACTTATTCTTATTTCTAAAGAGTTTACTTATAATAGATTTTGGTTTATCCGGTTCATCTGATTCATCAATGCCTAGACTAACATTTGAATTCTCAGAATTAATTTCATTCTTTGGTAAATTTGAGTTTGACTCAGTTGATTCTGCTGATGTTGCTACAGATTCACTAGTTGTTTTTGAAGACTCATCTAGAACCTTTGGATCAACATCGCTAAAATCAACTTCAACTTCTAATTCGTTTGTATAAGTCATTAATGTGCCGTCTACCTTTTTTCGTCGCACATAAATTTTTGTGTTCGGGTATAAAGTGTGAGATAAACACTGTTCGGCAAGCGTATCTTCCAAGTATTTCATAATTGCACGACGTAATGGACGAGCACCATAAATTGGATCATAACCTTCATCCGTTAAAAATGCTTGTACTGACAAATCAACAATTAAATTAATCTCTTTTTCTTTTAATCGTTTTTGAAGGGATTTAATCATTAGTTCGCAAATTTCCCAAATATCCATACGTGTTAAATGATTAAAAACAATAATTTCATCAATACGGTTTAAAAATTCCGGACGGAAGAAGTTTTTTAATTCATCGTTAACTAATCGTGTCACACGCTCAAAAATTTCTGGGTCTTTAACAGGTTCTGGAGCAGGTTTCCAACCCAGAATAGGATCTGGGGTAATTTTAAAACTTTTATCACCCTTCTCAGATTTAGATTTAACTCCACTTTCACGCTCAATAATTTTTGCACCTAAATTAGTAGTCATAATAATTAGCGTATTAGTAAAATCAATTACTCGACCTCTAGAGTCAGTTAAACGTCCATCATCTAAAATTTGTAATAATAAATTAAATACATCTGGATGTGCTTTTTCAACCTCGTCTAATAATACAACCGAATAAGGTTTAGAACGAACGGCTTCTGTTAATTGTCCACCTTCATTATATCCAACATAGCCTGGCGGTGAGCCAATAAGTTTAGCAACTGTATGTTTCTCCATATATTCAGACATATCTAATCTGATCATACTTTCTTCACTGCCAAACATGTAATCTGATAATGTTTTCGTAAGCTCAGTTTTACCTACACCAGTTGGACCTGCAAAAATAAAACTTGCAATAGGTCGATTAGGATTTCGCAAACCTACACGAGCTCGACGAATTGCTTTAGATACAGATACAACAGCATGTTTTTGGCCAATTAGGCGTTCGTGAAGAGTATCTTCCATTTTTAATAATCGTTCAGATTCTGAACCCGTAAGTTTGGCAACAGGAATTCCTGTCCAGTGCGCTATAACCTTTGCAATATCATTTTCTGTTACCATATCAATATCCTTACGAGTAAAACCACGAGCTTCGCTTGTTAAGGCAGATTGTTTCATAATTCGAATGTGTGTCCGAACTTCCATTTCATGATCGACAAGTTGTTTTGCAGCTTCAAAGTCATGTTCTTTAACACAATCTTCTTTATCTTTAATTGTTTCTTGTAACTCATGCAGTAAACTACGTAAACCAAGAGGTAATCTTCGATTCTCTAATCGTACACGTGCTCCTGCTTCATCTAAAGTATCGAGCGCTTTATCAGGTAAATAACGATCAGCAACATATTTATCAGAAAGAATTGCAGCTTGCTCTAAAGCTGCATCATGATAACTTAAAGCATGATGTTGTTCGAATTTTGAGCGTAAACCCCGCAAAATTTCGATAGTAGTTCCTACACTTGGCTCTTCTACTTGCACAGGTTGGAATCGTCGTTCTAGAGCCGGATCACGCTCAATGTATTTGCGATATTCATCGTTAGTTGTAGCTCCAATACAACGGAATTTACCTCGTGCTAAGGCAGGTTTTAAAATATTTGCTGCATCTACTGCACCTTCAGCAGCACCTGCACCAACTAATGTATGAATTTCATCAATTACAAGAATCACAGCTGGGTCATTTTGAGCTTCTTCAACTATTCGTTTTAAACGTTCTTCGAACTCACCTCGATACTTTGTACCTGCTAAAATAGAACCTAAATCTAAGGCCATAATTAAGCTACCATCTAAAAAATCTGGTACTCTTTCACTTAAAATTAATTGTGCTAAACCCTCAGCAACTGCTGTTTTACCTACACCAGCCTCACCAATTAATACTGGGTTATTCTTAGTTCGACGAGCTAATACTGCAACAACATCATCAATTTCTTTTGTACGACCAATAACAGGATCTAACCTTCCATCAATAGCTTCTTTAGTAACGTTTTCAGCATATTCTTCTAATGTCGGTGTTGGGCTTCCTTTTTTCTCTCGTTCAAATAAGAATTTTTCGGCTTGTGTTAACGGCCGTAAAATTTCTTCTTGTGTTTCTTCAATATAAGCAAACACTAAACTTCGTAATTTGTATATATCAATATTTAGCTTATCTAATGTTCGCATTGCAACACCATCTGATTCAGCAATTAAAGCTAAAAGAATATGTTCTGTCCCTACAAAATTCTGGCCTAAATCTTTACTTTCGTGAACAGCCATTTCCAACACTCTTTTTGCGCGTGGGGTGAATGGAATTTCCGAGGCAACAAAACCGGTACCACGCCCAATATATAATTCAATTTCTTTGCGGGCTTTTTTCAGTGTAACTTTCATTTTCTTTAAAGCGCGTGCGCCAATACCATGACGCTGGCCAATTACACCTAATAAAAGTTGTTCTGTTCCTACAAAATTATGCCCCATACGACGAGCTTCTTCTTGGGATAGCATAATAACTTTGATAGCACCTTCAGTGAATTTTTCAAACATACATATTTTTCCTAGATTAACTAGATAAGTTTTTGACTCTATTAACTTTATATAGTATTATACACTTATCATTTCTTTTTTTGTTTGAAATTTTTAAATCTTTTATTGAAAGACCCTATCTTATTAACATTTCATTTATTTTGCTTTATTTGCTGCCTCCTGATTTGGTTTTCGATCTGAGGTAAAGATATAGAAATCTTTACTCTTCATTGCAAATAAAAACTCAAAATCTCTTTTTCGAAGTTTTAAATTAATCTTAAGTAAATAAATTTACTTAAGATAAACAAATACGATAAAAAACTCCTGGCGGTAAATCCGCTTTTGATAATAAGTCAAAAATAGGTAGTTCAGAATCATAATAAATATCGAGAATTCTTTTATGAACTCTAATTTCAAAATGTTCACGAGAGTCTTTATCCACATGGGGTGATCGTAAAACACAATAAATCCGTCGTTTTGTAGGTAAAGCCACTACCCCAAGTGAATCTAACGGAGTATTTTGTAGAAGTTGTGTAATCTTTTTACAAGATGAATTTAACAATTCATGATTAAAAGATTCTAATCTTACACGAATTTTTGTATTCGTTTTTATTTCCATAAAAATTTTTATTTATTTAACAATTTTAGAAACTACACCTGCGCCAATTGTTCGGCCACCTTCACGGATTGCAAATCGCATACCTGCTTCAATCGCTACAGGATAAATTAATTCTGCTGTCATTTTGATACGATCACCTGGCATTACCATATCAACAGTATTACCATCATCTGCTGTAAATTGTGTGATTGAACCTGTTACATCAGTTGTTCGAACGTAAAATTGAGGTCTATATCCTGTAAAGAATGGTGTATGACGACCACCTTCATCCTTTGTTAAAACATAAACTTCTGATTCAAAACTTGTGTGTGGGGTAAGTGTACCGGGTTGAGCTAAGACCATACCACGCACAATATTTTCACGCGTTACACCACGTAATAAAATACCCACGTTTTCACCAGCAAAGCCTTCTTCTAATGTTTTTTGGAACATTTCAATGCCCGTAATCGTAGTAGCTTGAGTTTCTTCAATACCTACAATTTCTACGTTATCACCTACTTTTACAACACCACGTTCAATACGACCGGTTGCAACTGTACCACGACCTGTAATTGAAAAAACTTCTTCAATCGCCATTAAGAATGTTTTTTCAGTATCACGTTCTGGTGTTGGAATATATTCATCAACAGCATCCATTAATGCGTAAATTTTATCAACCCATTCATTTTCACCACGAGCAACTGTTGGGTTAGCCGTAATTGCTTCAAGAGCTTGTAGAGCAGAACCAGGACAAATTGGAATATCATCACCTGGGAAATCATAAGCGGATAATAATTCGCGGACTTCTAACTCAACTAATTCTAATAATTCAACATCATCTACTTGATCTTCCTTATTTAAGAAAACTACAATATTTGGAACACCTACTTGTTTTGATAATAAGATGTGTTCACGGGTTTGTGGCATAGGGCCGTCTGCAGCAGATACTACTAAAATTGCTCCATCCATTTGTGCTGCACCAGTAATCATATTTTTTACATAATCAGCGTGACCTGGACAATCTACGTGAGCATAGTGACGAGTTGAGGTCTCGTATTCTACGTGCGCTGTATTAATTGTAATACCACGTGCACGTTCTTCAGGAGCACCATCAATATCTGAATAAGCTTTTGCTGTGGCACCCCCACCAACAGCTAATGTTGCAGTGATTGCAGCAGTTAAGGTTGTTTTGCCATGATCAACGTGGCCAATAGTACCGATATTAACGTGTGGTTTCGTGCGTTCAAACTTTTCACGTGCCATTAGAAAATTCCTTTTTATTTTAAAAAAAACTTTAAGATTTATGTGTTAGCTTTTAGCGAGAATAACCGTGAAACGGAATTAATATCTAAAATGAGCGAAAGCTTTATTTGCCTCTGCCATTTTATGAGTTTCTTCTTTCTTTTTAATAGTATTACCGATATCATTTGCAGTGTCAATGATTTCGTTAGCTAATTTTATTGACATACTTCGACCAACACGTTGATTAGAATAACGAATAATCCAACGCAAAGCTAAATTAGTAGCTCGAAACCCACTAACTTCGATAGGAACTTGATATGTGGAACCTCCAACTCGTCGAGCTTTTACCTCAACAATTGGACTAGCATTTCGAATTGCCTTTTCAAAAATTTCTAAAGGATCTTGATTTGTCTTTGTTTTGATAATATCAAATGCTTGATAAACAATATTTCTGGCAATTGTTTTTTTACCAGATTTTAAAATTCTTGTAATTAATAAACTAACTAAGTAACTACTATATAACGGATCAGCTTGTGGAAAACGTTTTTTTGAGATATTTCGACGAGACATAATCTAATGAATAAAATTATTTATATTTTTTTTATTTCTCAGCCTTTGGTTTTTTAACACCATATTTTGAACGGCCTTGAGTTCGATCTTTTACGCCCCCAGTATCCAAAGCTCCTCGAACAATATGATAACGAACCCCAGGTAAATCTTTTACCCGACCACCGCGGATTAAAACAACTGAATGTTCTTGTAAATTATGACCAATTCCTGGGATATAAGCTGTAACTTCAAAACCTGATGTTAATCTTACACGTGCAACTTTTCGAATTGCAGAGTTGGGTTTTTTGGGTGTGGTTGTATAAACTCGTGTACAAACTCCACGTCTTTGCGGACAATTTACTAATGCTGGAGATTTTGTCTTTTTCTTAATTTGTATACGTGGAGAGCGAACTAATTGTTGAATAGTTGGCATAAAATTTTAGACTGTTTTAATTTGATTATTCTTCGTTTGTATTTAAGCGATATTTTTTCATAAATTTTTCAACCCGACCTTCACTATCAATCATAACTTGTGAATTTGTATAAAATGGGTGATTTGCTAACCAAATATCAACTTGTAATTCTTTTTTCGTAGAACCAATTATGCAAAGTGGTTTTCCGTTGTAAAAAACTGGTGCGCTTTCAAACCAGTTAGGATGGGTTTCAGATTTTGGCATATTCTTTTCTAATTTTAAATCGTATAAAATAAATGAGGTTTAACGTTTTGAATATTGTGAAGCTTTTCTTGCTTTTCGTAAACCATACTTTTTTCGTTCTTTAATACGCGCATCACGTGTTAAAAAACCAGATGCTTTTAAATCCGGTCGATTTTTTTTATCCATACTACAAAGTAATCTTGCCACACCTAATTGAATTGCCTGTGCTTGACCAGTAAGACCACCTCCCTTGGCTACAGCTACAATATCAAACTGATTTTCTAACTTTAATTCTGCTAAAGGACCCCAAACAGTTCGTAAATATGTATCATTATATTGTAAATATTTTTCACCCGGAGTTTTATTAACTGTAATATTTCCTGTTCCGGGAATTAGAAAAACTCTTGCAGTTGATTGTTTTCTTTTTCCTATACCAATCTGATCTTTTTGAAAAATTAACTCTTGTTTCAAATTCATAAATTTTCAAAATTTATAATTAAATTTTATTTTCTAATAATATTTTTAAATAGATTACACATTTTAATCTATTTACTTGTTTTCATTGCTAAATGCGGGATTTGAATAAAAATTTGCCACATTAATTTTTATTGGCTTTTGCGCTTGATGTGGATGATCACTATTATTATAAATGCGTAATCGGCGCATTAATCTTTTTGTTTCTGTTTCAGATAACATTCCTTTTACAGCACGTTGAATCGTAAATTTTGGAAGACAGTCTTTAATATTTTTAATTTTTAAGGAATGACCTGGTCGACCTGGATTATTTACAATAAAATGTTTACTATTTTCATTTACAATTATAGAATCAGCATTTAAAAGAATGATATAATCACCCGTATCCATTGATGGATAATAATGTGGCTTAATTTTTCCACGTAATAAGGCAACTAAAATTGTTGCAAGACGACCTAATTTTTGCTTTTCGCAATCGATAATAAACCAATTGCGGTTTGTCGAATTGTTGGTAGGTAAAAATGTTTTATTTAATGAGTTCATAATTTTTGTGCGAATAAATAAAAGAAGATTATTGATTAATTAATATATTTAACTACGTAAGGCTAATACCTAGTTTATTTTTCAATGTTAAGAAAACTTCATCGGCTGATTTCCGACCAAAATTTTTCAGTTCTTGTAATTTTTCTGGGGAATATTGAAGTAAATCTCCCACAGTATTAATTTTGGCTTTCTTTAAGCAATTATAAGCTCGGACAGATAATTGTAACTCTTCAATAGCAATATTATTATAAGGTTCAATACTGACCGAATCATTTTTTGCATCTTCTGAATCATTTTTCGTTTTATCTGTATTGTGAATCAATGCGGCAAATAAGTCAATAATAATCTGTGAACTAGACTCTAATGCTTCAGTTGGTGAAATACTACCATTAGTCCAAATATCTAAAAATAAACGTTCTGTAATTTCGTTTGAAGAATCATAAATATTCTCAATTTTAAAATCTACCTTTTGAATTGGCATAAAAATTGTATCAAGCTGCAAATAATTTTCATCTTCCTCTGAAAACGTTTGTGAAGCTAATTTGTACCCAATTCCATACTCAAATTTCAATTCAATTTCAAGAATATTAGAAGTGGAAAGTGTTGCGATATAATGATTTTTATTGACAATTTCTAGATTATCTGGCAATTGTATAATATCAGCTGTTACAACATTTGGACCTTGAATTTTTAGGCGCCCAAATTGAGTATTTTTGGTTTTGCTCTTTAAAACAATACCTTTTAAATTAAGTAAAATTTCAAGAATATCTTCTCGAACTCCTGGAATTGTAGAGAATTCATGAGTTACACCTGCAATTCGAACTGCAGAAATTGCTACTCCACCTAAATCACCTAGTAACACACGCCGTAACTGGTTTCCAATAGTTATTCCTTGTCCTGGTTTTAATGCATTAATAACAAACTGACCATGACAAGCACCGGATTGAATTTGTTCAGAATTAAGGCATCTTATAAAAATATTATTCATAGTTTTTAGATTTAGAAGTAGAAATTCTAAACACGACGTTTTTTTGGAGGACGACAGCCGTTATGAGGAACTGAAGTAATATCTTGAATTGATAAAATATCAAATCCAGCTCCTTCGATTGCTCGAATAGCTGTTTCACGACCAGATCCTTGTCCTTTTAGTAAAATTTCAACATTTTTCATACCTGTCCCTAAAGCATCTAAAGCAGCTTTTTCTGCTGCTGTTTGTGCGGCAAAAGGCGTACTTTTTCTCGCACCTTTAAAACCAGAACTTCCAGCTGATGAGTATGCAACTGTATCCCCAGCTAAGTTTGTAATTGTTATAATTGTGTTATTAAAAGTTGATTGAATATGAACAATACCACTTGTAAAACTATTTCTATCTTTCGTTGATTTTTTTGTTGTTCTTGCCATGTAAAACTTTAAATATGTCTATGTGATTAATAGATAATTATTTCTTTTTATTAGCTACGGTTTTTTTAGACCCTCTTCTTGATCGGGCATTAGTTCGCGTTCGTTGACCACGGACTGGTAAATTATTACGATGACGTTTACCTCGATGGCAGTTTATTTCGTTTAATCGTTTAATATTCAACCCGTTAAATCTCCGTAAATCTCCTTCTAATTTTAACTCACTCTCTTCTAACGTTTGACGTAATATACTTGCTTCTTCTGTTGTTAAATCACTTGTTCGAGTATCTGGATTAATATTAGCAAATTCCACAATTTTTTTTGCAGAAGTAAGGCCAATTCCATGAATATAAGTAAGCGAATAAGTAATTTTTTTGTTTCGAGGTAAATCAACACCTACTAACCTAACCATCTTTATACTCCTTTAAATTATTATCCTTGACGTTGTTTATGTTTAGGGTTGGCACAAATTACCATAATTCTTCCATGTCGTTTAATTAATCGACATTTATCACACATTTTTTTTACTGATGGACGAACTTTCATAATTAATTTTAATACATATTATTGTAAATATTTGAGTAGTAAATATTTTTTACTTCACGAATAAGATCTAAAACTACACCTACTAAGATTAATAACGAAGTAGTACTTAGACCATTTAAGCTTGTAATATTTAAAGTGGATTCAATGAAATTTGGAATCGTTACTATTAAGGCTAATATTGTCGCACCGATTAAACTAGTTCGTTTCATGACTTGCTTTAAATAAAAAGTTGTTTGAATACCAGGCCGAATTCCAGGAATAGCTACGGCCATTTTTTGTAGTTGATCGGAAATATCCTTCGGATTTACGATAAGAGTTGAATAAAATGAGCTAAACACTAAAATTAATCCAAAATATGCAAACCAATATAGAAATGATAAAGATTCAAAGTTTATAGCAAGATCAATTTTGGGAAATAATCCAAGACTATTTAAAGAATTTGGGACTACTAAAACTGCTGCCGTTAGAATAATTGGCATAACACCTGCTTGATTTAAACGAAGTGGAAGGTAACTATCACTTACTAAAGAATCGGGACCTGAAACTTGGGTTAATTGTTTTGAAGAAATTAATGGAACAATTCGTACTCCTTCTTGTAAAAATACAATTCCATATAAAGAACCAAAAATCAATAAAATAAAACTTAGTTGTGCAAAAAAATTTGGATTTTCACTGATAAGTGTTTTAGTTAAATTGGGTAAATTAGAAACAATATTAATATAAATAAGCAAAGAGGCTCCATTTCCTAATCCATAATCTGTAATAATTTCACTTAACCATAGAACAATCATTGCTCCTGTGGTTAGCCAAATAATTATTTCGAATGCTAAATTATAATTCCAATCAAAAAGAATTTGCTTTAAGTAAAGTGTTAATCCTATACTTTGAATAAGAGCCCAACTTAGGGTAATAAAGCGTGTTAATCGAGTGATTGATCTTCGGCCTTCAAAATCACCTTCTTTTTGTAATTTAGCGAGTTTGGGTGAAAGTCCTAAAAGTAATTGAACCAAAATTGAGGCATTAATATAAGGAAAAATATTCAAAGTGAATACGCCAATTACAAATGTATTATCCCCTGAAAAGGTGCTAATAAGGCTTTTCGTTACTGAATGTGATTGAATATAAAAAGCTAAATCATTATGATTAATTCCTGGAACAGGAAGAAAAGTCCCCAACCTAATAAACAAGATGGTTCCAAAAGTTACTGCGAATCGATTTAGCAAAATAGTTCGAATTTTTTTATTAATCTTCACAATTTATTCTAAATTTCTTTTTTTGGCTACTTGTGATTTTGTTGTTAAATTTTGAAGCGCACAAACTGAAGCCCGCGCATTATTTAATAAATTATTCGAACCTAATTGCTTAGCGATCACATTTTTAACGCCAGCTACTTCTAGTACAATTCGAACAGCACCTCCAGCAATAACGCCAGAACCTTCAATAGATGGTCTCATAATAATTGAACATGCTCCAAAATTTCCAGTTACATTATGAGGAATACTTAATGATTTTGTTAATGGAAATCTAATGAGATTTTTTCGTCCATCGGTTTTTGCTTTTTTAAAAGCATTTACAACATCATCAGCTTTGGCTACACCAACCCCCACTTTTCCATTTTCATCTCCAACTACAACAATTGCTCGAAAACTTAATTTTTTACCACCTTTTGTAACCTTAGAGACACGGCTAATTTTAATTAGTCGTTCAATAAATTTAGGTTCTTTCATCGCTCCTGAGCGACGCAAATTTTTTTTATTTACTCTTTTTAAATCAGTACTCATAAAGATTATTTAACTTGTATATTTATTTACAAATTTTTGTTTAAAATTGTAGACCACCTGCTCGAGCACCATCTGCTAAAGCTTTAATTCGGCCGTGGTATAAATAAGGGCCACGATCAAAAACAATTTTTGTAATATTTTTTTTTAAACTTAATTTAGCTAATTTTTCTCCCATTAATTTAGCAGCATCACAAGTTCGACCATTTGACACAGTCGACTGAATAGATCGATCTAATGTAGAACATGAAATTAATGTTTTTGCATTACTATCATCAATTATCTGTGCATAGATGTTTTCATTAGAACGGTAGACTGATAACCTTGGTCGTTCATCTGTTCCTTTCATTCGACCACGTAATGTTTCACGCTTTAGTCGTTTATATTGATCGGGTTTTAATTTTTTATTTTTCTTTTTTAACTTTAGTAAAGTTTTTTGTGAAAATTTCATAGGTATAATTTTTAATTTTTTAAAAATTTTAGTCTTTCATTCAAATGAAAGACGAGTTTAAAACATATTAATACTAAATTATTTTCCAGATTTACCAGCTTTTCGAATAATTTGCTCACCTTTATACAGAATACCTTTGCCCTTATATGGTTCAGGTAAACGCCAAGCTCTTATGTTAGCAGCAAACAAACCTAAAGCTTCCTTATCACAAGATTTTAAGTTAATTATTGTATTTTGGACTACTTCCACTTTAATATCATTCGGAATCTCGATTTTTACTGGATGACTATATCCTAAATTTAAGACAATTTCTTTTCCTTGAACCGTTGCTCGGTAACCAACACCTTCTAAAATAAGAGTTAAATCAAACTGTTGAGAGACTCCTAAAACCATATTATTAATCAAGGTACGATATAAACCGTGTAATGCTCGACTATTTTTGCTCTGTCCTTTAATTTGTAAACTTAGTTTGCCATTCTCTTCAGTAATAACGATAGGTTCAGGAATTTGATTTTCTAATGTTCCAAATTTTCCTTTTACTGTAATTTTTGAATCAGTATAATTAACATCTACACTATCTGGTATAGTAATAGGTAATTTTCCAATACGTGACATTTTAGAAACTCCTTATAGTTACCAAATATAACATAAAACTTCACCACCAATTCCAAGTTCTTTTGCTCTTAGATTTGTCATTACTCCTTTTGAAGTAGAAACAATAGCAATTCCTAAATTATTTAGAACTTTTGGTAATTCTTTTGAACTCGAATAAACTCGTAATCCAGGTTTACTTATACGTTCAAGTTTACAAATAACAGGTTTACGGGATTTTCCCATATACTTTAACGATATTAATAAGTAATTTTTATTATTTTCAGAATATTGCTCAAAATTTTCAATATACCCTTCTTCTTTTAATATTTTTGTAATAGCTAATGACATTTTAGTTAAAGGGATTTGAACAATTTGATGTTTTACCATATTGGCATTTCTGATTCGGGTTAACATATCTGAAATGGTATCATTTACCATAACTATCTCCTTATCAAATATAATTTTTAATTATTAATCCTGAGTTTGCGACCAACGTTTACGTTTTAAGTGTCGTTTTTTGTCCCAGGCTCTATTAATTTCTGTAAATGATTCATATTTATTATAATAACCACAATCATTTAATGGGAATCTTAAAAATTTGAATAAAATCATTCCATTTAAAATTTTATCAATTGATTCAGAACGGTATTTTGGAGAACCGTGATCCATAACAATAGTAATTGTAAAACCTTGAATCTGATCAACATCATCATATTCAATCTCTGGAAAAATTAATTGTTCTTTTAAACCGAATGTATAGTTTCCAGATTTATCAAAACTCCGTAGTGATAAACCCCGGAAATCTCGAATTTGTGCAAATGTAAAAAATAACAATTTGGTTAAAAATGTATACATTTTTTCACCACGTAAGGTTACTGTTAAACCTAATTCCATTTCTTCTCGAATTTTAAAACCAGCAATAGCTTTTTTTGCCTTTGTAATCACTGGCTTTTGTCCTGTAATTTTCTCAAATTCTTCAATATTTTTTTTCAAAATATTGGTGTTTTGGGCAGCCGCTCCAAGACCTCGATTAATTTGAATTTTCTTTAATTTTGGAACGGTATGGGAATTTTTAAAAAGTTTTGGGCTATTTTTTATTAAAATAGGTTTAATCCCATTTTCATATTCTTTCTTAATATCACCAAGAAGATTATGAATTTCAGCAATTTCTTCTAATGAATGTTGATTTAGCATATTAAGATTTTTCTGTTAAATTTAATTTGACATTTGACTGATGAATTGGAGCTTCAAATTGTTTGATTTCTCCAATTTCATTTTCCGTGTTTGGTTTACTATGTTTAAATTTAAAATTGATTCCTTTTACTATTACCTTACCAGTTTTTCGATCAATTTTTTTAATTTCACCAGTTTCATTTTTATGAAAGCCAGAAATTACTGTGACAATATCACCAACTTTTACATGTAATTTTTTATTTTGCGGCATTTATAAAACCTCCGGAGCTAAAGATACAATCTTCGAATAGTTTTTATCACGAATTTCACGTGCAACAGGACCAAAAATACGTGTTCCTCTCGGATTATTCTCCATATTAACAATTACTGCTGCATTGTCATCGAATCGAATGTACATACCGTCTTTACGTCGAATACTTTTACTAGTACGAACGATAACTGCTCGTATTACATCCGAACGTTTGACTGGCATATTCGGAAGAGCTTCTTTTACAACAGCAATAATTGTGTCACCAATCTTTGCATACTTCTTATTTCCACCTAATACCCTAATACACATAACTTTTTTCGCACCCGTATTGTCAGCTACGGTTAACATCGTTTGAGGATAAATCATAAAAATATCAATTAACTTACTAAAGATGATTTTGAAAGAATTTTCATTAATTTCCAACGTTTTCTTTTACTTAATGGTCGACATTCTTGAACTAATACTTGATCACCAATATTAGCTTCTTCTAACTCATCATGTGCTAAATATTTTTTAGTTTTAATTAATGTTTTAGAATAAATCGGATGTGGATATCTATTTTCAATTTCGACCACCACCGTTTTATTCATTTTGTCACTAATTACAATACCAATTTCTTTTTTTACTGGCATTTAAAGCTCCTTAATTTTCGATTTAATAGTATTTACCTCTTATCATTTAATCTTATGATTGCTCAAGGTTTTGTAGTCTTGATGTTAGAAGTGTTTTTAGTTGTGCTAAACGTCGTCTTGCATTTTTGATCTCGTGTGACCGAAACGTTTGTCGAGTAGCTTGTTTAAAACGAAGATTGAATAATTGATTTTCAGTTTCAATAATTGCTTCAGAGATTTCATTATTTGAAAGCGAGATAATATCAGCAAACTTAGATAAACTCATGTTATTTAATTAATAGTGTCTTTAACAATAAATTTTGTTTTGATTGGTAATTTATAAGCTGCTAATTTTAATGCAGCACGCGCTACTTCTTCCGGAACTCTTCCAATTTCAAATATAATCGTTCCAGGTTTTACAACAGCCACCCAATAATCTACAGCCCCTTTACCAGATCCCATTCTTGATTCAGCAGCACGAGCTGTTACTGTTTTATCTGGAAAAATGCGAATCCATAATTTTGCCCCACGCTTTGTATAACGTGTAATTGTTCGACGGGCAGCTTCAATTTGACGCGATGTAATCCAACTTGGTTCTTGAGCTTGTAGACCAAAGTTGCCGAAACAAATTTCATTACCACGAGTTTTAGTACCCCGCATACGACCACGATGATATTTTCGATATTTTGTTCTTTTTGGACTTAACATAATAAATCAATGTAGTAAAACTATAAACTTTTCAATTTTCTTTAACCTTTATTTTGCTAGAATTTCACCTCTAAACAACCAGATTTTAATACCTAGAACACCATAGATAGTATTCGCTTCTTTTGTTGCGTAATCAATATCTGCACGCAATGTTTGTAATGGTACACGTCCTTCACGAACCCATTCACTTCTCGCAATTTCAGCACCATTTAAACGACCTGAAACTTGAATTTTAATTCCTTTCACATTTTGTTTTTGAGCACGTTGTAAAGCTTCACGCATCGCACGTTTAAAAGCAACACGTTTTTCTAACTGTTCTGCTACTAAATCTGCTAATAATGTAGCATCTAGATCAACTTTTTCAACTTCTAAAATATTAATTGTAAGTTTATGGTTTGATGGTAATAATTTTTTAATTTTATTTAATAAATTTTCTAATCCAGAACCCAAATCTCCGACTAAAATACCGGGTTTTCCAGTCGCAATATTTAATTGAATTTGGTTATTTAAACCGTTTCGACTGATTTCTACATTTGAAATACTATTTGATTTTGCAATCGTATCAATGTATTTTCGAATCATATTATCTTCTTTTAAAACATTAGCATACTGATTGAAATTGGCGTACCATGTTGATTTATGATCTTGTGTAATTCCTAATCTAAATCCTAAAGGATGTGTTTTTTGACCCATAGAATGAATCCTTTTTTTCTAATTTTTGTTATTTATTTGTTTAATTAATTTCTTTCATAACTACTGTGATATGACATGTTGGCTTTAAAATTTTATAAGCTCTTCCTTGTGCTCGTGGTCGAATACGTTTTAATTTTGGGCCTTCATTTGCAAAAGCTTCATCAATAATTAATTTCTTTTTATTTAAACCATAATTATGCTTTGCATTCGCTGCAGCGGAATGAACTATTTGCCAAATCGGACCACTAGCACTATAAGGTAGAAATTCTAGAATCATTAACGCTTCTTGATAAGAACGACCTCGAATTTGATCGAGAACTCGTCGTATTTTGTGCGGAGACATCCGTATATATTTTGCTACTGCTTTTATCGATTGAGTGTCTGACATAAGTAATTGTTTTGAAAGTCTAAGATTTCATGTATAATTTAGATTTTTAATTCCAAAAAATTTTGTAGTCTAAATTAAGTTGTTTATTTTTTTTAATAACTGACTAATAATTCACATTCATTTAATCTTTCTAACTATAATAAATAATCTACCATAATGATTCTCGTTTTTTAGGGGGTGATTTTTTCTTATAGAAGAATTTAATCGTTATATAGGTAAATTGATTAAAAGTTTGGGGTTTATCAGTAAGAAATTTATTAGGTTTCGAATCTTCTTCTATATATATCTCACTCACCCAGATATCGAAAAAATTAATCGACGAATTATTTTGCAACGAAATAGCAGGAGAATATAAAATGGTTATTAAAGTTTCATATTCATTTGAGTCTAATCCAAATTGATATAAAATATCATCCATACCGTAATAGATATATTTATTCTGAAAACTATTTAAAATAAATTTAGCTGTCGACGATAATTTTCCATTGTATTTTAATTGAAAGGTTTTCCATTTTATTTCAGAAGATTTTGGATATTGAAGTGGCTTTCCTTCACTTCGACTATTAGTTTTCCGTTTTTTTATAACTGACATTTCTTCATTCCATTTAACTATTTTTTTCAAATAGAATTTGACTCATTATTAATTTTATTATCGTTTAGCTTTTCGATCTGCTTTAATATGAGTTTTAAAATTTCTTGTAGATACAAACTCGCCTAACTTGTGACCAACTAATTGATCTGATATAAAAACCGGAACATGTTGTTTTCCGTTATAAACAGCAATCGTGAATCCAACCATACTAGGTAGAATTGTTGAAGAACGTGACCAAGTTGTAATTGTTGTATCTTTTTTACCCGTTTTACTTAATTGATTAACTTTTTTTAATAAATGGTAGGCAACAAATGGACTTTTTTTTAATGATCTTGGCATCTTAAAAATATTTTTTATAATTGCTATAATAATACGTAAAAAATTAAGAACGGCGGCGAAGAATATATGCATCGCTTAATTTTTTATGTTTTCTTGTTTTCATCCCCAATGCGGATTTACCCCATGGAGTTAATGGACGTGTTCTACCAATCGGTGCTCGACCTTCACCTCCACCATGCGGGTGATCACAGGGATTCATTACAGACCCACGTACAGCTGGACGTTTTCCTAACCATCGAGTTCTCCCTGCTTTACCACTTTGAACTAAAAAGGCATCATTATTGCTGACTTCGCCAATTGTCGCACAACATTCTTTTCGAATTAACCGAATTTCTTTTGAAGGTAAACGTAAAGTTACATATTGCCCTTCTTTGGCTAAAATTTTTGCTGAAGTTCCACCGGCGCGGACAATTTGTCCTCCACGATTTGGGATTAACTCAATATTATGAACTGATGTACCTAAAGGAAGTTTTTCTAAGGGTAACGTATTACCAATATTTAAAGAAGAATCGGAACCAGAAATGATTTTATCACCAATTTTCAAGTTTTTAGGTTGTAAAATATAACGTTTTTCACCATCTGTGTAATGAATTAAAGCAATTCGAGCATTTCGATTTGGATCATATTCAATAGCCGCCACAAGACCTTCAATTCCATATTTATTTCTTTTAAAATCAATTAACCGGTAAAGTCGTTTATGACCGCCACCTCTGTGACGAATTGTAATAACTCCTCTATTGTTTCGGCCTTTACTCCGGTGATTTTTACGTATTAAACTTTTTTCTGGTTTAGCTTTTGTAATTTCGCTAAACGATGATAATGCACGGTTTCGTGTACCCGGCGTATAAGATTTATAAAGACGAATACTCATAAATTAAATTATTTTTTGATTTCCTAATTATCGGTAAATAAATTGATCACATCGCCTTCAGATAAAGTTACGATTGCTTTTTTATATTGTGGTTTCCAACCAATATATCTACCAACACGCTTTTTTTTCCGTGGAAGCTTACAAGTATTAATTTTAATAACTTTTACTTCAAATAAATGTTCAATTGCTTCTTTGATTTCAATTTTATCTGAATATCGATCTACAATAAAACTATATTGATTGTTTTCTAAAAGTCGTGTCGCTTTATCGGTAATAATTGGATATTTAACAATTTGTACGCTACTGCGAGAAGAATTTGCAGAACTATTCACAATAAATCTCCTTTATATCATTCATTGCTGTTGGTGTTAAAATAATTTGTTTTGCTTTTAGTAAACTTAATGTATTTAAACTCGAAGCTGAAATTAATTCTACCATTTTAAGATTTTGCGTTGCTAATTTTAATGGTGTAGTTTTTTGTGATACAACTACTAATAATTTTTGATCTAAACTAACATCACACTTTTGACAAACCTGTAAAAATGATTTTGTTTTTGGACTAATTAAATCAGTTTCTAAATTTTCCAGAATTAAAATACTATTTTTTTTGTTATATAACAAAGTTTGCAACGCTAAACGACGTTCTTTCTTATTTAAAGTTGTTGAAAATTTTCTTGGTTTAGGACCAAAAATCACACCACCACCTTTCCACAATGGTGATCGATTTGAACCAGCTCGAGCTCTACCAGTTCCTTTTTGTTGCCAAGGTTTTCGACCACCACCGCGAACTTCGCTTCTTGTTTTAGTCGAAACAGTACCTTGCCTTTGAGATCCAAAATGTCTTAAAACATCCTTATGTAATAAATAATTACCGGATGTTTCTAGAATATTTAATTGTAATTCTTGTTTAGAATTTACTTGTTGTCCATTTATATCTAAGGGAGTATATGCTATGAATTTTTGAATGGTCATACTTTCTTTTTTAAGTTTTTTTGTAATTTCAGTTAATTTATTCTGAAGAAACAATGCTTAATAAATTTCCTGGTTTACCAGGAACAGAACCTTTTATTACTAAAATATTTTCTTCTGTGTTTATTTGAATAATTTTAAGTTTTTGAATTGTAGCAATTTTATTACCTAACTGACCAGCCATTTTTTTCCCCGGTAAAACACGTCCAGGTGTTGTACCCATACCAATAGAACCAGGTTCGCGATGGTTTTTTGAACCATGTGTCATTGGTCCTCGTGCAAAGTTGTAACGCTTTTGTAAACCTGAAAAACCTTTACCAATACTTTTACCTCGAACATTTACTAACTGACCTTCTGAAAATATATCTACATCTAAAACTTGACCAATTTCAAACTCATTCTCATTATTAATTCGAAATTCTTTTAAATACTTTAAAGGTTGAATATTTGATTTTTGAAGGTGTCCTAATTCAGGTTGAGTTAATTTTTTATTAGAAACATTTCCGTAACCAACTTGAATTGCGTTATAGCCATCTTTTTCTATCGTTTTTAATTGTGTTATTAAACAAGGGCCAACTTTTAAAATTGTAACTGGGATAATATTACCTGACTCATCAAAAATTTGAGTCATCCCAATTTTATTACCCAATAAACCTACAGCCACACTATTCCTCCAAATTTATTTTTTGCTTTTCAATTTCATTAACATTGCTTAATTTGTATAATTTACTTAATTAACGAACTATAGTTAGCTAATTGTTTCTACTAGTTTAAAAAATTTTATAATTTTTGTCTATACAAAACGTTAAAGCAGCTTTATTATATAGTACTTATTATTACGTATTACTACCTTATTTTTTTATACTAGATTTTTTATAATTAAAATAAAAATAGATATTACAAGGATTTAACAAAATGGCAAAAGTCGTAGGAATTGATTTAGGTACTACAAATTCTGTAGTTGCTGCAATTGAAGGTGGTCAACCTAGTGTAATTATTAACGCTGAAGGTTTGCGAACAACTCCTTCCATTGTTGCATATACAAAAAAACAAGAATTATTAGTGGGCCAAATTGCGAAACGTCAAGCAGTAATTAACCCCGAAAATACATTCTTTTCTGTAAAAAGATTTATCGGATCAAAAGAAAAAGAAGTTTCTGAAGAATCAAAACGATTACCTTATAGTGTTGGTAAAGATAAAAATGAAAATATTAAAATAAAATGTCCAGCTTTAAATAAAGATTTTAGTCCGGAAGAAATTTCGGCTCAAGTATTAAGAAAGTTAATTAATGATGCTACAAATTATTTAGGTCAAGAAGTAACACAGGCAGTTATTACAGTGCCAGCATATTTTAATGATTCGCAACGGCAAGCAACTATGGATGCTGGAAAGATTGCTGGTGTTGAAGTCTTACGAATTATTAACGAGCCAACTGCTGCTTCATTAGCTTATGGATTAGATAAAAAACAAAATGAGACAATTTTAGTTTTTGATTTAGGTGGTGGGACATTCGATGTTTCAATTTTAGAAGTAGGTGATGGCATTTTTGAAGTTTTATCAACTGCTGGAGATACTAATTTAGGTGGTGATGATTTCGATAATTTATTAGTTAACTGGTTAATAAAAGATTTTAAAGAAAAAGAAGATATTGATTTAACACACGATATCCAGGCTTTACAACGTTTAACTGAAGCAGCTGAGAAGGCAAAGATTGAATTATCTACAGTGGATAAAACAGTAATTTCTTTACCATTTATTACAGCAGATCAAACCGGTCCAAAACATATTGAGCAAGAATTAACAAAAGAAGTTTTTGAAAACCTTTGTAAAGATTTAATTGATCGTTGTCGTATTCCAGTCGAAAAAGCTTTAAATGATGCTCGATTAGATAAATCAGACATTAATGAAATTGTTTTAGTTGGGGGCTCTACACGAATTCCAGCTATTCAAAATTTAGTAGAATTTTTGACAAATAAAAAACCAAACCAATCTGTAAACCCAGATGAAGTAGTTGCAATTGGTGCTGCTATCCAAGCAGGTATTTTGGCAGGTGAAGTTAAGGATGTTCTATTACTAGATGTAACTCCATTATCATTAGGTGTAGAAACACTTGGAGGAGTTATGACAAAAATTATTGCAAGAAATACTACAATTCCTGTTAAAAAGTCAGAAATGTTTTCGACAGCTGTCAATAATCAAACAAATGTAGAGATTCATATTTTACAAGGTGAGCGAGAACTTGTTTCGGGAAATAAAAGTTTAGGAAATTTCCGCTTAGACGGTATTCCAGCTGGTGATCGTGGTGTACCGCAAATCGAAGTAACTTTTGATATTGATGTAGATGGTATTTTATCTGTGAAAGCTCGAGAAAAAGAAACAGGTATAGAACAATCTGTAACCATTCAAGGTGCCTCTAACTTAAGTGAAACAGAAGTTGAAAGCATGTTAGAAGAAGCTGAGAAATTTGCCGCAGTAGATAAAGAAAAAAAAGAAAATATTGATTTAAAAAACCAAGCCGAAGCTTTATGTTTTGAAGCCGAAAAAGAACTTACTTTAGTCAAAGAAAATATTTCCAAAGAGAAAGAACAGATTCTTAGTGATTTAATTTCTGAAATTCGTCAAGAAATTCAATCTGATAATATTGAAATAGTAAAATCAAAATTAGAAGAACTAAAAACAAATATGAAGGATTTACTTGCAGCAAAAAATGGAACTGACCTAAACGCTGATCCAACGTCTAATTTAAATGATCTTTAATTTTTTAGAGTTATAAAGAACATCAAAATAAAATCTTGAATATTTAAGTTTATTAAAGTAATCTATTTAAAAATATAATGATCAAAACTTGCTTTTAGAGAATTTTATTGGTAAACTTTTCCATAAGCAAGTTTTTATAAATTAAATTTAAATTATGAGTATTCTCTGGTCTTTTCCTGGATGGACCCGTGTGGTTCAAACGGTTAAAAATATAAATAATTCAACCGAAAATAGATTAAAAATGAGTGAAACGGCTGATAAAACTTTGATCTATGTCACTAAAGTTACTCCGATTTAATCTGGTTCTGATAATCGAGTACATCTTTAAAAGTAGTCCATAGTTCGGACTCTTTTTACACTTGTTTTCATAAAAGTTGTAATTAATTTTAAAAATAGTATTCTAATAAACATAGAATTAAAAAGGTAATAAGGGTTTGGTCCAGTTTTTGTTTATTGCTAAGTTTAATTTTAAACTCTCTTCTTGTCTAGTTTAGTATAACCCATATAAATCTTAGCATTCATTATAAAAGAATTAATAAAAAAATTACCAAGAGAATATATGATATGTGTCTAAAGAAATTGTAAAGATGCTTAAAGAAATTAGTTCTAAAAAAGCTGCAATAGTTGCTCAAACGCCATTTGATCTTTTCGAAGATAATCTAGATCTGCAGGTCATTGAAGAACGCTTACAAAGCATATATAGCTTGATTGAGAGCCATCCAGATTTAACACGTAAATATGTAGAAGAAGCCATTCTTCCCATACAGGGTCAGCTTGATAATATTGAGCAGAAAATTAATAAGTTATTGCTCCAAAAGCCCAAAAAGCGCAGCATTCTTGCGCCAAGAGATCCAGTCTATATAGACCTATTTAAGGTTTTTTTTAATGTTGCTGGAAGCTCGTATAAAAGGCAGAAAGATTTAAAAATTGCTCAGTTACAAATAGCCTATACTTTAGATGAGCATTAAGATAGTCAGAAAGTAATTAAATATTTTTATGGAGAGGTCAGAAAATATAATGTGCTCTCAGCGGTGGATTAAGGGGTCTATAACGTGAATCAATCGCTTTTAAGTATAGTTAACCCCAGCTAAAAATCACCCAGAATTTTTGGAAGAACCAGAAATAACGATAGAAGTTAAGAATCCATCTGGCAAAACTGAACATATATTTAACGAAATAGCTAAAGATCCAACAGATTGTCAAAAAGAATATAGAGGGGAAACTATGCTCTATATTATCGATAATTTAAAACTAAAACAATTTCAAGGTCTTTCATCAATAATATCAAAATTATTTACCGATTTAGATGTATTCGAACCAAACCCCTTATTAAGGGAAAATTATGAAATAGGTGAAGAAGAACTACGGTATTTTGCAAAAGAGGCATTATCAAACATTAAAACTTATAATGATTCATAAATACCTTTTTATCTACCCCACTAAAACCTGTCCGTTTGGGATTGAGTTTTAGCGGAAGGTATAAACTCCCTATTTAAGTTATCCAATAATCTTCAGGGCCTTTTAAAAGGCCTCTCCGAATACATTTTAGGATTAGAGATGTATTCGGAGAAGGGAAATATTTTTTAGTTTTAATTTCTTAAAAAATTATTCAACAAATTTTATTCTGATTCTGTTGAATGTCGTATATAATGATGAACGTGCACGACATAATTTACCAATTGTTATATAACCCTCTCAGTTCAAATTAGGCGATGAATCTAGTTAAAAGTTTTGCGATCAAATTTCACAACTTTGTGGAAGCTTTTAAGTTATACCCGAAACACAAACTCTCGTGCTTGACGATAATGGCTTTTGTAGCCTTGTCTCTAAATCAGATGTAATTCTTAGTACTATTTCCTCTGACTTAGGAGTAACTAAAGTATCAGCAAGGAAACAAGCCCAGAAGTTTTTTCAAGACAAGAATATTGTTGTTCAAGCCAGGAGAGTCCAAGGGACTGTTTATAAAGTTGGTTCATACCTGTAATCGACAGGCCGTGCTAGATTAGTCAGCCAGAATCTTGCACTTGTAAAGTTAGCTGGAATCAGCGGTTTGCAGATCTTGCAATCACAATTCCAACTACAGGCGCTATGTCCTTTTATGGGTGCGGAGCGGTCTTTGAAATAATACAATCGGAAAAATTTTCGTTACTACAGGTTATGTTCTTGCACTTCCAGTGAAAGGTGTTGAAATCATGTGGAATTCATATGGTAATACTTAATATGACTCAAACTTTCAAAACTGGACCCGGATACACTCTCAAAGAGATTCGTAACTATATTCTACTAAACAACACCTCTCTGTTGAAATCTATCAAGAATAAAGGAATTAAGTGGTTATGGTAGACTTTCATAGCTACTCCGTAATGAATAATTGAAAAGTAAGTTATTAACTTGATAAATTAAAATCAGGGTGACAACAAACTATACATTGATCTATTTTTTATTTTAAATAAATATTTTAAGTGATCTAAGCATATTTCAATGGGAACGGAGGGACTTGAACCCTCACGCCTATCACTAGGCAACGGATTTTAAGTCCGTCGTGTCTACCAATTTCACCACATTCCCAGCATTTAAATAAAGGTATAGTAATCTATATTGTACTATTTAAAGATAATTAAAAACAAGAGTACAGTAAAAAACAGTTAGGCGGCACCCAGATTCGAACTGGGGATAGAGGATTTGCAATCCACGGCCTTACCACTTGGCTATACCGCCACTTTATTTTCATATTTAGATTATAGCATACTAATCTATTTATTTTTCTACTTAATTAATATTAATATCTTCAATTAAAACACGT
>ERZ1740068.154-NODE-154-length-43294-cov-26.476144_pt1 | contig 43294 bp, 30 predicted proteins | sample MGYA00581735_ERZ1740068 | MGnify/ENA primary metagenome ERZ1740068 (study PRJEB43018, sample SAMN04849740) | marine metagenome | isolation source: floating plastic debris | place: Pacific Ocean | collected 2008-08-30 | study: EMG produced TPA metagenomics...
AATTCATTGCTGACTCATCTATTCTCTTCCTCACCACTTTAGACGGCCAGTGCCCCTCGGGCCAGGACCAGAATGGTCGGTTCAAAAGAATACGATTCCCTCCCTAAAGACGCTGGAACCTTCAGAGTATTTTGCAGTTGATATAGAACTCGAATTTACAAGAGAAGCCTGTCGTATCGTTTCACAAGAGCTGCCCCACATTCCGGTACAGTCTGTCGCTGTCGATTTTCACGCTCAGCACTTACCGAATCCAAAATCTGCAACTTCACTTATCTGGTATCCTGGCTCGACGCTAGGGAATCTCCCGTCAAAATCTGATAAGACATTCTCTGACAATCAATTTATTACCAACCATCTCGAGCGGTTGCGAAGCTTTCAAGCAGGTTCTTCGTCTAACTCAGGTAAATCAGATGCTCAGCGCTATCTCGTTTTGTTGATGGATAGTTATAAGCATGATAAAGCTTCTATGGTGAACTTGTATGCATCTCCTGAAGCAGAAGGATGCTTTTTGAGCATTTTACACAAGCTTAAACGAGACTTGAAAGCAAGCTCTTTTAATCCAGATGCTTTTACGTATTGTCCTTGCTGGAACGAGAAAAGTAGCGTAGTCGAGCATCAGTTTACGGCTTTAGAAAACCAGGAGTTTTCCATTTTTGATTGCTTCACAGAACGGGAAGCGACGATACAAGTTTCAAAGGGCGATCGCTACAGCTTGGCGAACTCAATAAAACCAAGCTGTGAAGATATGAGAGATGCACTCTCTCGTTCGGGATGGGAGCCGCTGAAGTCGTCCTGGGATACAGAACGGCAGTTTCACATCCACCTGGCCCGTTCTCACTAATACTGTCGCCAACGCCGATCGCGGTAGTAGTTCACCACCACCGGATGCACTAGTCGATTAATCTCGACGTCGTTTGGCGCAACGGTCTCGTCCTTCGGTAGCGCGAACAGTCCCTGCAACACCTCCGGCGTCAGAAAGCGGGTTTCGATCTCGTCGGGAAGCTGCAAATCCGCGATCGCGACTGGCTCCGGCGTCGCTAGCACGAAGCCCCAAGGCCCAAAGCTCGGCACGTCCACGCGGAACGGGTGGGTGGCGAATCCGGCGCTGGCGATCGTCTTGATGATGCTGCTGAAGGCACGGGGCGCAAAAAAGGAGCTGGTGGCCTGGGTAACGAACGCGCCGCCGGGTTTCAGGCGGGATTTGACTTTGCGGTAGAAGCCTTCGGAGTAGAGTTTAGCGATCGCTTTGCTGTCGGGGTCGGGGAAGTCGGCTACGATCGCGTCGAAGCGTCCGGGCAGACGATCGATCTCGCGCAGGGCGTCGCCGTAGCGGATCTCTAGGCGCGGGTCGTCGAGAATGCCGCCGTTTGCAGCGACTAGCGCTGGATGCCGCCGCGCCAGCGCCACCACCGCCGGATCGAGCTCGAGCAGTACGACTTCCCGTACGCTCGACCACTGCAAGACGCGCCGCGCCGCGAGGCCGTCTCCAGCTCCGAGGACGAGGACGCGCTCGGGGTCTTTCGTTAGGGCCGCGGCGGCGAGTGTCGGATGAATTAGGGCTTCGTGGTAGCGGTGTTCGTCGAGGGTCGAAAACTGCAAATCGCCGTCGAGGAAGAGGCGCGTGTCGCTGCTGGCGCGGGTGAGGACGATGCGCTGGTAGGTCGTCTGCTGGCGGTGGACGATCGGCCCGCCGTAAAGCCGGTTTTCGATCGTATTGCCCAGGGGCTGACTCAGGGGCAGCAGTAGCAAAATCGCGATCGCCGTCACCCGACCGGCGCGCTCCAAGGACGCGAGTTCCGGCGCGACGCGCACCAACACCAGCGCCACCAGCACCGGCGCGAGCCCCAACACCACCGCCGCCGGAAACACGCCGAGGCTGGGCAAGACCACCAGTGGCAAGCCGATCGCGCCGACCAGCGCTCCTAGGTAGTCCAGGGTCAGCACGCGAGAAAGCGTCGCTTCGAGCCGATCGCGGCGCTCGCGATCGGTCAGCAGCCGGATCGCGAGCGGTACATCCATCCCGACAATACCGCCGATCGTCAGTGTTGCCAGCACCAGCGCACCCCAGAGGTTCTCGCCAAACGTAAAGGATGCGAACACCACCAGCGGCAGCAGGGCGATCGCCGGGGCGGTGGCAATGGCCAGGGTCGCGATCGCTTGTAGCAGTCGCTCGCGATCGACCGTCTGACTCAGCCACGAGCCGATGCCCATCGCCGCCAAAAAGCAGCCGACGGCAATCCCGTAGGCCAGTGCCGCATCGCCGCTGAGGTAAGCCGCGAAGTTGCCCAAGAGGAGCTGTGCCGCTACGCCGGACGCGGATGACACCACCACCGAAAGCAGCAAAACGCGCCGCTGGGTGTGAGTCAGCGGCAGGCGCTTGATTTCGTTTTCGGGGGGGCCGACGATCACTTACCGCTCCCCGGCCCGCCACCGCGAAAGCTGCCGCTGGTGCCGCGACTGGGGCTACTGTTGTAGGTGCCACTGCTGCCGGTACTACGATCGGGGCTATAGCGTCTGCTGCCACCACCGTAGAAAAAAACGGTGTTTCGGTGTCGTTCCATGCAGCTGCGCTCGGTGGTGGCGTTGTACGTACCGGGATTGACGTTCACGCGATCGTAATACCGCTGACAGTAGCTGCGGGTGTATCGACTGCCGCCACCACAGCTCGCGAGCCCGAGCAGCAGGCACGCCCCGATCGCGAAATGCAGCGGCGAGCGGGCGAAAGTCAGGCGGGATGAGGTGGGAGCGGGGCGATCGGGCATGGCAGGGCCTCTTTCTCTGGTGTTACGAAATCTGGTGCTGCGAAATCTGGCGTTGCGAGGATAGCGAGCGGGCAGGTCGCGGCCAAATGTATCTGCTTCTGTCAACACGATAGCGAATCGCCGTTCCCGTGAAATGTTGCCGATCGCGAGACCGCTGGCCGACGAAAAGCTGCCGGGGTTGAAGATAGCGCCTATCGTTCGGCGGGCTCCGAACAGGGTGTCGAAGCTGCGATCGACGGTTCTGCCAGCGCCTCCGTCGCCGGTACGCGGGTTGGTTGGGCTGCCGGTTTGGGGTCTGGCTTAGAGGAAGATTCGGCTTCGAGTTTGGGGGCAAAACAGTAGCTGTTACGCCCTGCCGATTTGGCGGCGTAGAGCGCGCGATCGGCGGCTTCTAGGAGCTGGGCGGGCGTCAGGTTTGCGTTCGGGACGACGGCGGCGACGCCGAGGCTGAGCGAGACGATATCGCCCGCACTCGATCGCGCGTGGGGGATCGCCAGCGCCGCGACTCGTTCCTGCACCGCGTCTAGGACGATTTGGATGCGCGCGCGATCGAGACCGGGGAGCAAAATCGCAAACTCTTCGCCGCCGTAGCGCGCTGTCAGCGAGGCGCAAACGCAGTCGTCGGAAGCGTCGGTCATATCCGTTTCGTCATCGACGGCAGTGTCGATCGCCTGCGCCACTCGCCGCAAGCAGTCGTCGCCCGCCTGGTGGCCGTAGGTGTCGTTAAACAGCTTGAAACGATCGACATCGCCCAGCACGACGGCAAATGGGATCTGGCGCTCGCTTAGAATCTGCCAGTTGCGAGCGAGCTGCTCGTCGAAGCGGCGACGGTTGGAAATCTGGGTCAGGCCGTCGATCGAGGCAAGGCGCTGTAGCTCGTGATTGGCCTGCTGAAGTTCGCGGGTGCGGGACTGGACGCGCGCCTCTAGGTTCTGATTGATCGCTTCGAGCTGGCGGAACGACGCCCGCAGCCGAACCGCCATCCGCGCGAAGGCCGTCGCCAGCAGGTGCAGCTCGTAGATATTTTGCGGCTGGACTTTGCCCACTTCTTGCAGATCGCCGCAGTCGAAGCGCTTTGAGAGAGTCCGGCTGGCCTGAGCGAGGTCGCGAATCGGTCTGGCAATTCGGTGGGCGGTAATGATTCCGGCCAGAACGCCGATTGCGATTGCCAGCACGTACACCCGCAGCGCATCGCGCGACATCTTGAAGATCGGCCCCATAAAGTCGCGCTCTGGGATGACCACGACGATCGTCCACGCCAGGCCGGTGTCTTCGTAGGGGATCGTTTGCACTAGCGTTCGTTCGCCATCGATCGCGAACAGATTCTGGGTTTCGGTGTCGGGCAGGTCGCCGTAACGATCGATTAACTTGCGGCTGGTTTCGCGGACGATTCCGATGCCGCTGGCCAGTACGTCGAGGGGCTTGTCGGTGGACAGGCTGGCGGACTCGGGCGCGGACGACGCGATTTTGCGCCCGTCTTCATCGAGCACGAAGGCAACGCCGGTAACGCCGACTTCGAGGGAACCCAAGAAGCGGTTGATTTGCTCGAGACGCAGGTCGGTGCTGACCACGCCGAGGAGCTGGCCGTCGGCGTCGTAGAACGGTTGATTCGCGGAAATCACCGGGAGCTGGGAGCCGTGATACTGGAACACCTCGCTCCAGGTCGCCTCGCCCGCATCGACCGCCGCGCGATACCAGGGGCGCTCGCGGTGGTCGTAATCATCGCGAACCTGCACCTGTGTGGCGGGCTGGCCGCTGGCGTCGAGCTGCCATTTCTCAAATGGGCCACCGCCAAACAAGCCACCTTCGCCATACCAGTCCAGCAGAATTTCGGAGCCGTCGCCGATGCGGCTGATGCCCACGTACTGGCCGGATTCGGTGGCGATCGCCGTGTAGCCCAGCCCTTCAAAGCGCTGAAGCTGCTGGAAGAGATAGGCCCGCAGCGCGTTGCGATCGCCCAGGTCGAGGTGGCCGAGGTCGATCTCGTCGGCGCTGAACTCGATCGCCCGCTTCGCTTCGGCCAGGTAGCGCGCGATCTCCCGCTCGATGCTGCCCGCGATCTCGACTTGGAGCTGTTCGATGGTTTCCGAAACCGCTGTGCGCCCCTGTCGAAACGAGATGATCGCCACCAGCGCGAAGGCCAGCCCGAGCTGAGCGACGAACGGGGCGATCAAGATGGTTTTGAGCGAGAAGCGGCGCGGCCAGCGTCGTCGGAGCCGAGACCGGAGCCGCGATCGAAGCCGGGAGGAATAGCGCATGAAAGACGTGATGGCGAGGTGGTTGCGTGGCGGTTCGCCGGTTTGGCGATCGGAGATGCGGGGCTGGATGTCGGGCGAGCGGCTGCGGCGATTCAGGCCGGTGCGCTCGTGGGGCAGCGGAGATGCGACCGGCGGGGCTATCCGCATCATTCTAAATATCGCCCGCAGGCGGCGATCGGCGCAGATCGCCGCCACAAACTATCTCCATAGAATCTCTACAGGCCAATTCACCAACCAACCGTAAAAGCGTCTAGTCTAGATGCGTTTCGAGCTGTTGGAGACCTGGGCGCGTGACCGTAATTTTTGCTGGCGATATCGGCGGAACGAAGACGATTTTGCGCCTGGTGCGCGCCTCCGGCGAAACGAAGCCCGGAAGGCCGATCGCCGTCGAAATCCTGCACGAAACGACTTACCCGAGCCAAGACTATTCCGAGTTTACGCCGATGGCGCAGCAGTTCCTGGCCGAGGCCGGATCGGCGCTGGGAATGCCGACGATCGCCGGGGGCTGTCTGGGCATCGCGGGGCCGGTCGCAAACGATCGCGTCGAGCTGACGAACCTGAGCTGGAAAATCGAAGGCGCAAGCCTCGCCCGCGATCTCGGCCTGCCGTTCGTGACGTTAATCAACGACTTCGCCGCTGTCGGTTATGGAATCTTCGGGCTGCCCGACGCGGCCTTCGAGACGCTGCAGGCAGGCGCACCCGATCGCATCAAGCCGATCGCCGTTCTCGGCGCGGGAACCGGCCTGGGCGAGTGTTTTATGTATCCCAACGGCACGCACTACAGTGTCGGCGCATCTGAGGGCGGTCACGTGGAGTACGCACCGACGACGCCGATCGAGCTGGAGCTGGCGGACTATATCCGCAAGCGCGCCCCGACCGATCGCGTTTCGTTAGAGCGGGTCGTCTCCGGCACGGGGATCGTGACGATCTATCGCTTTTTGAGCGAGTGCTGTCATGCAAACGACCCCAACGCCGGTCGCTTTCTGGCGGGTTCGACTCCGGCAGCGGCGATCTCGCAGGCGGCGCTATCGGATGACGACGCGATCGCGGTGCAGGCGATGGAGCTATTTGTCGATGCTTACGGGCGCGCAGCGGGGGATCTGGCGCTGCACCTGTTGCCCTACGGCGGACTGTATTTGGCTGGGGGCGTGGCGGCGAAAAACCTGGCGCTGCTGAAGGCGGGCGATCGATTTATGGCGCAGTTTCGCCAGAAAGGTCGCGTCAGCCCGGTACTCGATGGCGTGCCGGTTAAGGTCGTGCTCGACCAGAATGTCGGCGCGATCGGCTCGGCGATTTGCGCGCTGCTCTCGTCTTGAGACCCGTTCGGTAGAGACTGTGCCGGTCACTGGCCACGCTGCGAACAACGCCACGTTGCGAACAGCACAGTCTCTACTAATGGCTCATGCGGTGCGGGTTTCGAGGTATTGCCCGATCAGAACTTCCTCGCCCGCGCGAGAGGCGATCGTCTGGCGGGTGCGGTGCTTCGTGCCGACGAGCTTGATTTCCTCTTCAAACGACGAGTTGCCAGCGACGGTCAGCAGGCGCATCGTGTCCGGGTTGGCGAAAGTTAGCTCGGCGGTGACGGGCTTCGGCGACGAAAAGCTGCGATCGCGGTACAGCAGCTCGCCCGTGCCGATGCCGATAACCGTCGAGCCGATCGCGGGCTTGCGCGTCACGTTCAGATAGCGCGACTCCCAGCGGATCGTCGTCCCCAGCAGCATCGCGTCGTCCTCGAGGTCGTGGGCGCGCGCCAGCTTCACCAGCTCGGGATGCCCGGCGGGCAACAGGTCGATCTCGATCGCGCTCTCTAGCTCCTGTGGCTCGTGGACGTTGAGCGTGTAGTAGCGACGTTGCGAGAGCCAGCGCCCCGCCGATCGCTCGAAGAAGCGGCAGGCGAGCTGACTGACGGAGGTTTGGATTCGATCGAGGGCGACTGTCATAGGATCTTCCTTCCAAGAATCGAAGAGTTGACGGGCAAGGCTGTCAACCATTGCCGACTCTATATTCACATATCTTTATAAAGCGAGCGTAGCCGATCGCACGGTTTCTCGGGTGGTGCGCCGCCAGGGTCGGGGAAGCAGGGTGTTAGCGTGGAAAGCACGACCTTGTGGGTCGGCGGCGAGAAACAGCGCGCTCGTGCCCCAGGGCTGACGCTACTGAAAAACTTTTTACGCTCATGTCGAAATACGTTTTAGCGCTCGACCTCGGAACCACCGGCAACCGCGCCATCCTGTTCGATCGTGCCGGACAGCTCCACGGCCAAGCTTACAAAGAGCTGACGCAGCACTATCCCCGTCCCGGCTGGCTCGAGCACGACGCCAGCGAAATTTGGACAGACACCCAGGCCAACCTCCAGCAAGTCCTCAGCGACACGGGCGCAGCCGCAACAGACATCGTCGCGATCGGGCTGACCGTCCAGCGCGAAACCTGCCTGCTGTGGGATAAGACCACCGGCAAGCCGCTCCACAAGGCGATCGTCTGGCAAGACCGCCGCACCGCGCCCCTCTGCCGCGAGCTGACCGAGAAAGGCAAAGCGGAAGAAATCCAGCAGAAAACGGGACTGGTTCTCGATGCTTATTTCTCCGCCACGAAGCTGAAGTGGCTGCTGGACTGGGTGGCAGAGAATGCGTCCGAGACGAATCTCGATAATGTTTTGGCCGGGACGATCGACACCTGGGTTCTGTGGAACCTTACCGGCGGCAAAGTCCACGCCACCGACCACAGCAACGCCAGCCGCACGATGCTGATGAACCTGAAAACCCAAGAGTGGGACGCCGACCTGCTCGATCTCTTTGGCATTCCGGCGCACATCATGCCGAAGATTCAGCCCAGCCTCGGCGAATTCGGCAAGACCCGTCACGAAGTTTTCGGTGCGGAAGTCCCCGTAACGGCACTATTCGGCGACCAACAGGCGGCGCTGTTCGCCCACGGCTGCGATCGACCCGGACTGCTGAAATGCACCTACGGCACGGGCTGCTTCCTGGTAGCGCAGATGGGCACGGAAATCGCTCGATCGACCCAGCAGCTACTCTCCACCGTCGCCTGGACGACCCCCGACGCCAGCTATTACGCCCTGGAAGGTGCGATGTTCACCACTGGAGCCTGTATCCAGTGGCTGCGCGACGGCGCGAAGCTGATCGAGTCCGCGCCGGAAACCGAGGCGATCGCCCAGTCCGTTCCCGACAGCAACGGCGTCTACTTCGTCCCGGCGCTGTCCGGGCTCGGCGCGCCCCACTGGGATATGAGCGCGCGGGCGGCGTTCCTGGGCATCACGGGCGGCGCAACCCAGGCGCACATGGTGCGGGCGGTGCTGGAGTCGATCGCCTACCAAGTTAAGGAAGTGGTTGACGCGGCCAATGCCGACAGTCAGTCGCTGATTTCGCGGTTAAAAGTAGACGGCGGTGCGTCGAACAATAACTGGCTGATGCAGTTCCAGGCCGATGTGCTGGGGATTCCGGTCGAGCGTCCGGCGGTCTCCGATGCGACGGCACAGGGTGCGGCCTTTGGGGCGGGGCTGGCCAACGGCTTTTACGAAAGCTATGACGATCTGATTGCCGCGCGTCAGGTCGATCGCGTCTTCGAGCCCGGAGCGGGGCAGACGGCAGCGCAGGAGAATTTCGCGATGTGGTCGAAGGCGGTCGCTCGGGCGAAAAACTGGACGGATTGATCGGCCAACACGGTATCGACCGGACTGGCGGCGATCGCACTCGATCGCAGTACGGTTTCCACGAACTAGCACTCGGATATGCAGAGTGCTAAGTTCTTAACTTGGAGTCGTTCGATAAGCTAAACGATGGCGAAAATTGTTGCATTTGACGAGAAATCTCGTCGGGCGATCGAGCGTGGTGTTAACGCCCTCGCCGACGCCGTGAAAATCACCCTCGGCCCGAAAGGCCGAAACGTGGTTCTGGAGAAGAAGTTCGGCGCACCGGATATCGTCAACGACGGCATCACGATCGCCAAGGAAATCGAGCTGGAAGATCCGCTGGAAAACACTGGCGCGAAGTTGATTCGCGAAGTGGCTTCGCAGACGAAAGAGAACGCCGGTGACGGGACGACGACGGCAACGGTGCTGGCCCAGGCGCTGATCCGCGAAGGTCTCAAGAACGTTGCGGCAGGCGCGAATCCCGTGGCGCTCAAGCGCGGAATCGAGAAAGCCACCGCGTTCCTGCTCGAAGAGATCGCCAAGGTCGCTAAGCCCGTGGAAGGCGACGCGATCGAGCAAGTCGCCACCGTTTCGGCGGGTAATGACGCCGAAATCGGTCAAATGATTTCCCAGGCGATGGACAAAGTGACGACCGATGGCGTGATCACCGTCGAAGAGTCGAAGTCGCTTAACACCGAACTCGACATCGTCGAAGGGATGCAGATCGATCGCGGCTATCTGTCGTCGTACTTCGTCACCGACACCGAACGCCAGCTAGTCGAGTTCGAGAACCCCTTCCTGCTGATTGCCGACAAGAAAATCGGCGCGATTCAGGACATCATCTCGGTGCTCGAAAAGGTCTCCCAGGCCGGACGCCCGCTGCTGATTATCGCCGAAGATATCGAAGGCGAAGCGCTGGCAACGCTGGTGGTCAACAAGTCGCGCGGCATCCTCAACGTTGCGGCGATCAAGTCGCCGGGATTCGGCGATCGCCGCAAGCAGATGCTGCAAGATATTGCCGTGCTGACCGGCGGCCAGGTCGTTTCGGAAGATATCGGCCTCAGCCTCGATACCGTTTCGCTCGACATGCTCGGTCAAGCGACGAAGGTTTCGATATCTAAAGACAGCACGACGATTCTGGCTGATGCCGACACGCGCACTCGCGACGACGTGAAAAAGCGCATCGAACAGCTTCGCAAACAGCTCGACGAAACCGACTCGGACTACGACACCGAGAAGCTCCAAGAACGCATCGCCAAGCTGGCTGGCGGCGTTGCTGTCATCAAAGTCGGCGCAGCAACCGAAACCGAACTCAAGAGCCGCAAGCTGCGTATTGAAGATGCGCTAAACGCGACTAAAGCCGCCGTACAAGAGGGCATCGTCCCCGGTGGCGGTTCGACGCTGCTGCACCTGGCGAAGTCGCTCGAGGGCTTCAAGGCGACGCTGTCGAATGACGAGCAGCTCGGTGCGGATATCGTGGCGCGATCGCTAAGTGCGCCGCTGGTGCAGATGGTGGACAACGCCGGTGGTGAAGGCTCGGTGGTGATCGAGAACGTCAGCGAGCGCGAGTTTAACATCGGCTATAACGCCCTGAGCGGCGAGTACGAAGACCTAATCGACTCGGGCATCATCGACCCGGCGAAGGTCGTGCGCTCGGCGCTACAAAACGCGACCTCGATCGCGGCAATGGTGCTGACTACCGAAGCGATCGTGGTCGAGAAGCCCGAACCGGAAGCGCCCGCTCCCGGCGGCGGCATGGATCCGATGGGCGGAATGGGCGGAATGGGCGGAATGGGCGGCATGGGCATGCCTGGAATGGGCGGAATGGGCGGCATGATGTAGCCCTTCGCTCCCTGTCTGAATAAGACGGCCAGACTGGCCGGTGCGCGTGGTTTTCGCCTCGCCGTACCGGCCCTGAATTTGAAGCAGAGCTGTCAGCGTCGGCGGCTCTGCTTTGTTTTTTGAGTTTGGGGGTCGCGGATTTAGGGCCGCGAGTTTGGGGTCGCGGGTCAGCTCGGCGGCAGGCTCGGGTGGTAGCCATCGGGCATGATCGTGCGACGATCGAGGATGGCGTTTTTAAGACTGGCTCCGGCGCTGCGAAACAGCCGCGCTCCAGACAGGTTTGCGCCGTCGAGAACTGCGCCGTGCAGCGCCGCGCCGCTGAGATCGGCGTTGCTGAGGTCGGCATCTCTAAGGTCTACCCCAGATAGATTGGCGCGATATAGCACGGCACCGCGGAGGTCGGCCTTACACAGGGATGCATCGCGAAGGTTGCAGCGGTGGAGCCGTGCCGTGCCCAGAGTCGCACAACGCAGGTCGCACTGATGGAATTGGCTGTCGCCGATTTCGGCAGCTTCGAGGTTGATTCCGTGAAGCTGGCTGTAGGAGAAGTTCGAGTACGGCAGGTAGGAGTGTCTGAGGTCTGCGTACTGCAAGCTGATATTGCTAAGCGCGGCCTCGAAGAGCTGAGCGCGCGCCAGGGAAATACCGTCGAAGTTGCGATCGCCTGAGGCATATCGCTCGAGCAAGCGGGCCGCGTCGAAGTCGCGTCGGGGCACGGGCCGCGAAGACGGGCACAATGAGGGGTCCGGGTTGGATACTTTCACGTGTTTTCCTTCCTGCCTGGTGTGGACGGTCTGGTGTGAATGTTCTGGTGCAGACGCTAGGATCGCGCTCGTCAGAGGGTCGTTGGCAAATGGGTGCTGGGGCAAACGCGCCCGTCAGCTATCCCAGCCCGCCGAATATTGTTAAGAAGTTAATCGACCGACCCCCGTTTCTAAACATCGCTTAATATTTTTCTAAGCATGAGCGAGTCTTGAGGCGTGCTCTTTTTCAACACCGAATGCCTCTCGAGGTCAGACGTCCAGCGCCCGACCAAAAAAAATCAAAGGGGCTGAAACCCTGGCACGATAAAGCTGTCAGCCTCATTGGTGGCGGCCCTTCGGTTGCTTGGTGTTTCGCTCGCTCGGTGTCGCGATCGGCCGATCGCGACACCGGGCGATTGCGACCGCCCGGTATCGTATCTAAACGTCGTCCTTTTTCTTTTTTGCAGCGCGCGTGAGCCATTCTTCCCAGCTATCGATCGCCGAGCACTATCACGACCGCACCAAATACCACCCCGAGACGATCGGGCGGGGCGGTGCGAGGATCGACTGGGATCGCCCACCGGCCACGAGCAAAACTTACAAAATCGGCACGCGGGTCGATTTGCGCCCTCACCTCAAACCCGAGGTCAAGCCCGAAGCGGGCGAGTCGGACGATCGCAGCAACCTGTGCAGGCTGTCGCGCTTGCTGTACCTGACCTACGGCGTGACAGCCAAGATGCAGGGAGCGGGCTCGCAGTCGTTTTACCTGCGGACGGCTCCGTCGGCGGGCGGCCTCTATCCGGCGGAAGTGTACGTTATCTCGCGCGGAACGGCAGAGCTTCCGGCGGGGCTCTACAACTACCGAGTGCTCGCCCACAGTTTGCATCGGTTTTGGGAGAGCGATGCGTGGCCGGAGCTACAGGCGGCCTGTTTTTGGCATCCGGCCCTAGCGGCAACGAAGCTGGCGATCGTGACGACGGCGGTGTTCGAGCGCTCGGCGTGGCGCTATCAGGATCGGGCCTACCGCCGCATTTATCTGGATACGGGACACTTGATCGGCAATCTGGAGCTGGCCTGCTCGCTGAACGACTACCGCGCCCACGCGATCGGCGGCTTCCGCGATCGCCAGCTCGACGACTTGCTCTACCTCGATCGCTCGTTAGAAGGCGCAACGACGGTATTCGCTCTGGCCGATCGCACCGAATTGGAACAAAATCTTCCGGCCTACGCCACGGCGCTGCCCTCGACGATCGAGCGGGACTACCCGCAGCTTTCGGACGGATCGCTGCTGAACTACCTGCACGGCGCGAGCGCCATTGAGGTCGAACCGCGCTGCGGCTGGGAGACGATCGGCGACAACCTGCCGGAAATTGACAATACGGGCTACGACCTGCCGTTCTGCACTAAGGTTTCGACCGATACGCCCAATATCGACTGGGGCGACGGGGCGGGCGACTTGGAGCGGGCGATCGTCAGTCGGCGATCGTGCCGCCGCTTCAGCGCGGAGGCGATTTCCCTCGGCGATTTGCGGGCGGTTCTCGATTTTGCCTACCGGCCCGATCGCTACCACCTTTGGTCGCTCGACCCGACGCCGGACTATTTCGACCTGCCTAGTATCCGCACCTTTGTGGCAGTCAGTGGCGTGGACGGCCTCGAGGCGGGCTGCTATTACTACGCCTCCGAGGCCGACGAGCTACGGCAGATCCGCTTCCGCAACTTCCGGCGCGAGCTGCACTTTTTATCGCTCAACCAAGACCTCGGACGCGATGCGGGGGCGGTGGTGTTCCATACGGCGGACTTGAGCAAGGCGATCGACCGCTACGGCGATCGGGCCTACCGCTACCTGCACCTCGATGCGGGACATCTGGGGCAGCGGATGAACCTGGCGGCGGGAGCGCTCGGGCTCGGGGCAAGCGGGATCGCGGGCTTTTTCGACGATCGCGTTAACGACGTTCTCGGGATCCCCGAGTCGGAAGCGGTGCTGTACCTGACGACGATCGGCCAGCCGGATCGCGAGTAGGGTGATGAGTAGGGCGATCGGGGCGATCGCGGCCATCGGCGTTATCGACGCCCATTAATCCTCGAGGCGGTTCGGGATGCCTTCGCAGCCGCCGGGGATCGTCCGCCGCGATCGCTCGCCGCACCACTGGCAGCAGTACTGCCGCTGGGCCTCGGACATTCGCTGCACGCCCGAGAAGTCCGCGTCCTCGACCACCGCGCCGGTTCCTTTGCCGCTGCTGTAGTCGGGCTGCGCGCCGCGCTCGCGTGGCGTTGCCGTTTCGAGGTCGCCGTAGAACAGCCGCGTCCCTCTAAGGTCGGCCCCGGCCAGCCGCGCTTCGTACAAAATCGCGCGGGCGAGGTTGGTTTTGACCAGATCGCAACCGCCCAAATCGGCGCGCACTAAGTTGACATCGCTGAGATCGACCCAGCGCAGGTCGGTTCCGGCCAGGTCGGCAGCGGCGAGCATCACGTTGAGATCGATGACGCGCGTGCCGCGATCGCGATCTTCCGAGTAGCCGCCCGTCCCGTCGAGAATCGGACGCCCGAGCCGCCGATCGCGCTTCAGTGGCGAGAGCAAACGCGACTGGGACAAGAAGCGGACGATCTTGGCCTTCCCGGCAGCATCGACGCTGCTGAGGATAGCGGCAGTGCGACCCTCGGCGATCGCTCGTTCTTGGGGCCAGTCTTCGAGCAAGCCCTCGTCGTTGAGCGTCAGGTCAGAGACGCCCTGAAAATACGCATCGATCGTCTGCTGCTGGGTGATGCGGTTTTGCTGGATCGTCAGGTCGCGCGAGATCACGTACTGCTGCCACGCCACGTACACCGCCAGAATGGCGATCGCGATTTGGCCGACCGCACCGACGATCTCCCCCAGCGCTCCGACCGCGTCCCAGTTGATTTGAATCGCGCGACTGCCCTGCTGGTTGGAGCTGCCGAGCATCAGCAAACTAACGCTGGAAGCCATTAAACCCAGCGCAGCAATCAGCGGCGCGCGCCAGGGCTCGGGAATCAGCTGCACCCAAAGCTGGCGGCTGCTGGGCAGCAGTAGCGCGATCGAGACGCTCAGGCTGACAATCGCGCCGGTCAGCCCCAGCCAAAGACTGTCGATGGCGAGGCCGACGATCGCCGCCACTGTCGAAATCGCGATCGCTAAGCCAGCATCGAAGGGCAGCTTGGCCACAGCCCCGAGATCCGGTGCGGCGATCGCATCGCGGCGCGGGCTGGCGGGGCGCGGCTGGCGGGGGTCTTCGGCACGGACGTCGCGCGGCAACCGATCGCTGGTCAGGTAGGCGCGGTTTGAAGCGGCCTTGGCGGGATCGTCAGAGTCGTATTCGTCGGAGGCGTATTCGTCCTGGTGCGGGGCTTCGTAGGTGTCTTCGTCGAACTGGGCGGCGGCGTCGTTCGACTCGAGCGGCCACGGCTTCGACTCGGCGCGTTTTTTTGAGGCGCGGTCTTCTGAGGCGTTGGGCTCGATTGGCTCCATAGGCGCTCCGGGCAACTAGGCGAACGGGCGGCGGGCGCGGGGCCTGCCGACACTAGCCGACATCTTAGAGTGTGTTCTCCATTCGCGCCAGACCCTTTGCAGAGTAGGCAGTTGAACGCCCGGCAAGGCAAAGAGGCGATCTAGAAGACCCGTTCAAAATGGGGGCGGAGCCAAAATCCAGCAATTCTCTGGCATTGGCGAACGGCTGCGTGCTGTCCTCGTTGCATTTCAGCAATTTTACGTAGCTCTAATCCGAGCGGACTCGTAGATTCTCGTGGCTCAGTTCGATCGAAATTTCTTTAAAATATAAAAAAATTCTGGCGGACGTGGCCAGCATCTGCCGAGTGCGATATCTTCTTATCCGTCAGCCAAATCGGCTGATTTCAAAGCCATTTTAAACACCGCCGAAGGTAGCCTTCATAAGTTTCTTTGGCACATATATACCAGCGGCCCGCTACTCGTGTTTGGGTGTCTTCGGACTCCACGATACGAGTGGCGGGCTGTTGTGCGTGGAGACCGCCCGAGGTGAATCGTTGTGGGGGCTGGGGCGGGGCAGCACAGAACAACGGTGATAGAGTATCTGAACGCCGTTCGGGCGAGCCTGCCGCCTCCCTTCCGATGACTCAATCCACCGTTCGATCGACTGCCGCGCAAAAGCTCGTTCGCTGGATGGGTGAGCGACCGGGTGTCCTGGGCGCGATTTTTTTTATTTTGCTGTTCTGCGGGTTTGGCGTCGGCCTGGTGCAGCGTTACCTGACCTCCGAGCTGCGGACGATCGTCAAGCTGGTTCCCGACGACGCCACGGTGGTTGCGGCGATCTCTGTCGAACAGTCCGACTGGGATCGAGTGCTCGACTACGGCACGCCAGACAGCCGCACCCTGGTGCGTACTCGGCTCGAAGCGGCGGACGCGCGCCTGAGCGAGCTGACGGGACTGACCTTCGATCGCGACGTTCGCCCCTGGCTCGGCGATCGCATCTTTCTGGCGATGCTGCCGCCGCGCAATGTCTCTAACGATATGGATCCGGAGTCGATCGCGACGGGGTATTCGCCGGTATTCTTCCTGCCGGTCGAGAACTCGCGGCGGGCGCGGGAGGCGCTGGTGCGCTCTTCGGAGACGGCGGGCGAGCTGGTCGAGCGCGACTATAAGGGCTTTCTGATTCGCGACTCGGAGGCGTTTTCGATCGCCCAGATCGAAACAATGGCCGCGATCGGCCCCGACCGCAGCAGCGTCGAGCGGACGATCGACGCCTACCTTTCAGAACGGACGATCGCCAGCGTCGAGGGCTATAGTGACGCCTGGAACATCCTCGCTGGGGCCGACAGCGCCGCTTCGGTGTATTTCAACGTCGCTAGCGCCTCGGAATTTCTCGCCAGCCAGTCCGTGGGCAAAGTGGACGAGATCGATCGCCCGTCGGTGCGCACCCAGGGCTCGATGCTAGCGCTGTTTTTGGCCGACGGCGGCATCGAGGTCAACGGCCTGTCGTGGCTGGCTCCAAGCTCCGATCGCCGCTACGATCGCGACGTGCCGACGCCGCAGATCGCCGAAGCGATTCCGGACTTTGCCGCGATCGCTCTGGCGGGCCTCGATTTCCCGCAGATCTGGCAGGACTACCTGCGCGACTCGCGGGTGAATGCCCTGCTGCCGATCGACCCCGAGTGGCTGCGTACCGCCCTGAGCACCACGCTCAACCTCGACCTCGAGGACGACATTATCGCCTGGACGACGGGCGAGTTCGCGCTGGCGGCCATCCCCGCACCGAGCAACCAGTCGCCGCTGCCGCTGGGCGTGACGGCCTTCGTCGATACCGCCGACCCGAAGCCCGCCGATGTCTTTTTCGAGAAGCTCGATCGCACGGTGCGCGAGCGTTACGGCATTCCCGTCGAGCCGATCAAGGTGGGCGATCGCACGGTGCTGCGCTGGACGATGCGCCAGCAGGGCCTGACCGTCGAGCGGGGCTGGCTGACGCGGACGATGGCGTTTTTTAGCGTCGGCGCATCGGTGGCTGATACCTTCGTCGGTGGCGTCGAAGAGTCGCTGGTCGACAGCCCGGACTTTCGAGCGGCGCTGCCCAGTCAGGGTCTGGAAAACCGCAACGGCTTTTTCTATGCCGATGTCGCTACGCTGCTGGCCGAAGGCGGGCTCGGGACGCTGCGCCTACCGCCGGAGCAAGATGCCATGCTGCGCGCGATCGACAGCATCGCCATTACGGGCGGTATTCACGACGAACGGCGATCGCGCTACGACCTATTTTTGCGCTTTGTCGGTTCTGAAGAGTAGCCGTCAGATTCATTAGCGTCGCCCGTTCCGGACTCGCTCGCTTCAGATTTACCCACCTCAGATTCCCCGACCTCAGAATAACCTCGGCAGAGCCGCGCGGTTGAGTTTGCCGCGATCGTTGCGGGGTAGTGCTGCCACCTGCCGCCAGCGCTTCGGAATTTCGTAGCGAGCGAGGCAGCTCGTCAGGCGATCGCGAATTTGCGCGGCAACGTCTCGAGAAAGCGCTCGGGGGTCGCTGCTGTCCTTCTGAGAAGCGCGAGGCAGGACGTAAACCGCCGCCAGCACCTGCCCCCACTCGCGATCGGGCAAGCCGCATACCGCCACGTCCGCGACCAAACCCGTCGCGCGGATCGCCGCCTCCACTGCCTCGGGATAGACGTTCTCGCCGCCGCTGATCAGCTTCTGACTGGCGCGCCCGATCACGTGCAGGATGCCGCTCCTGTCGAGGTAGCCCAGGTCGTCGCTGCGCCAGTATCGCTCCGTCGTTAGCGGTCGGGCCATATCCGTCGCGGGGTCGTAGTAGCCGTGGCAGAGTGATGCAGCGCGGATAGCGATCGCGCCGATCTTGCCGGTCTCGCCATCGCCGGTTTTACCATCGCCGGTCTCGCCATTGCGGCTCTCGTCATCTCCGACGGGCTCGATCGCGATTTCCGCGTGGGGCAAGGCGCGCCCGCAGCCCGTCCGTCCTGCGAGGAAATCATCGGGGTGCAGCGTGGCGATCTGCGAGGCAGTTTCCGTCATGCCGAAGGTCGGCGCGAGGCGCAGTCCCTCAGTGCGGGCACGATCGAGCAGTTCCGGCCACGCAGGCGCGCCGCCGAGGAAGATCGCATCAAACTGTTGCAGCCAGTCGCGCCAGTCCGCCACCTCGAGCAGCCGCTGGAGCTGGGTCGGCACCAGGGACAGCCAAAAGCTCGAAAAGTCAGCGGCGGGCAGCGATCGATCGGGACGGATCGAGCCAGGGGAGGCGATCGCCAACCGTCCGCCGCTGACGATCGCGCGCACGAACTGGGACAGGCCGCTGACGTGGAAAGTCGGCAAACAGCACAGCGAGTCGAGGCGATCTCGCTGGAATGCTGCCCGCACGCCGCACGCCGAGGCCGTCAGGGTTTGCCAAGTGTGGCAAGCGAAGCGCCTTTGGCCGGTCGTGCCGCCTGTCGGGATGGCGATGTAGGGTTCGCGATTGGCGCGATCGGCTAACTCTGCCCAGTTGCGCGGCGCGATCGCGGCGACTTCTCCCTGCTCGTTCCACTCGCCCCCGTCCCAATCGCCATCTTTCGCGTCCGAGACAGGCGCGATTTCCCTCAGCAACCGATTGCGCTGCGGCCACTGCGGATCGCACAGAAAGACATCGTGACCGAGATCGTAGGCGGCAACGGTTGCTAGCAGGCAATTTAGCGGATCGGCGATCGCCAGCCCGACGCTCCCCCGGCCCGACGGCGCGACTCGCATCGCTTGCTGGATGTGCCTTCGGTACGCTTCGGCGATCGCTTGCTGGGCAGCGGGCAGTGCCTCGAAGCACAAGCGCCGCTCGATCTCCGGAGTGGGCTCGAAAGTTAGGATTTCCACGGGCGGCAGGCGAGACGGTTAAGGCAAAGTTGAGGTAAAAAAGCGGAGGCAAAAAGGGGCGGTGTGAGCCTTTCGCCGATACAACCCGCGTCAGTCGCGAATTCGGTGAATATAATAGTGCTGAGAACGACACCATTATCCGAGCGAGAAGCCAGGCTGCACCGCAGATTCGAGCGGCCCGGTTGTCGATGTACGAGTATTGAAAACCCCAAACGCGGTACGGCGATGATACGGCGATATCGCAGCCAGTCTTTTGTCGAATCTGGCGTCAGGCCCGGAACGACGTCCGGCATCGAGTTCAGTATTGAGCCTCTGTGGATTCGCCCGAGGAACTGGCCTTGTGAAATGCCCAGTGAATCAGACCGGCGAATCAGTCTGGCAAGTCCGTCAGACTGGCTCGGGAAGCTAACCATACGGATTAGCCCGATGAATCAGCCTAAACAATTTGCCAGACAAATTAGCCTAAACAAGTTGTCAGACAAGTTAGTCCAACTAACCGGAGGGTTGCGCGATGGTTGCAAACTCTCTCGAGTTCGGTAAACAAACATAAGCCCGACCGTAAACTGCGATCGTGAATCCAGCCCCTTCCCCAAGACTTTTAGCGACGCCAGACGCCACCTATGCTCGATGCTGAATGGCTATCAGAGCTGCGGATGCAATGCCGCGATGAGGCTATCTTCGAGCAGATCGTCCAACTGCTAAACCTCGATCGCGCTTCGCATGACAGCACCCCCCGCGCTCGCGAGGCACTACGCCCCGACCCACCTGAAGACGACGCGACGTCCCAGACGGCTTGGGGGGACTTTCGCGTCTTCGTGCGCGCCCTCGAGCTTATCCGCCACTGCCTCGATCCCGACGAAATCTTGCGTACGGCAGTTAGCGAAACGCGCACTTATCTCGACCTCGATCGCGTCCTCGTCCTGCGGATCGATTCCGACCTGAACGCCCAGTTCGTTGCCGAGTCTCGGCGCGACGATCGCTGGTCCCACGTGGTCTCTGCCGTCGGCAATGTCAAAGATACCGCCAATGCCGATCGCGGCGCGACCCTCGATCTAACCGCTAACTACCCGACTGCCGACGACCTAAACGCGACGAGCGAACCCGAGCGCCACTCGCGGCTCGAAGCGGTCTCGCTATCGTATTTGGCGCGCTTCGAGGTTAAAGCTGTTGCCCTCGCGCCGATCCTGTGTCGTGAGCTGACCTGGGGCATTTTGATTGCCGCGCGCCGTCAAGAGGGCCTGTTTTGCTCGCGCGCCCACGAGACCTTACAACAGTTCGGCCTAACGATAGGCAGCGCTCTCGACCACGCCGAGCAGCTCGAGCAGACGCGATCGCAAACCCGTAAGCTGGCGACAACTCTACGCGCGCTGCAACAGACCCAGACCCAGCTCATCCAAAACGAAAAAATGGCCAGCCTCGGCCAGCTCGTCGCCGGGATCGCTCACGAACTCAACAACCCGGTCAACTTTATCTACGGCAACGTCAGCTACATCCGCGACTACACCGAAGACCTGCTCGATACGATCGACGCTTACCAAGCGGAATTCGAGGACCAAGACCCTCTCGCCCAACAGCTCGGCGAGCTCGAATTCGACTTTATCCGCCAGGATCTGCCGCGCCTAGTCACTTCCATGCACAACGGCATCACGCGGATTCGCAAAATCGTCAGCTCCCTGCGGACGTTCTCGCGCCTCGATGAAGCCGAGCAAAAAACTATCGACATCCACACCGGCCTTGACAGCGCCCTGTTGCTGCTGCGCCACCGCTGCCGCGCGATCGAGCATCTCGAAGATGTCAGAATCGAGTGTCACTATGGCGACCTGCCGCCGGTCACTTGCTATCCCGCCTCACTCAACCAGGTGTTCGTTAATATTCTCACCAACGCTTTCGACGCCCTCGCCAGCGTCAAAGACCGCTCGCCCAAGATTTCGCTCGCCACGACCCGCCTCGAAGAAAACTGCGTTGCGATCGCTTTCCGCGACAACGGTTGCGGCATTCCCCCCGAGGATTTACCCCATATTTTTAATCCCTTTTTCACCACGAAGCCGCCGGGAAAAGGTACTGGGCTCGGCCTGTCGGTGAGCTACCAGATCGTCGTAGATAACCACGAGGGTCAGTTCTTCTGCGATTCGGAACTCGGCGGCGGTACGACCTTCACCATCGAACTGCCAATCGACGCAGGATTTTAGGGACAGGCGCGATCGACACAATTGGCGATCCGGATCGGCGCGCGCGCGTGACGAACAGTGAAGACAAGCAGATACTTCGGGTCTCCTGGCTATGGCTCTTCCACCTTCTTCCGCCCCTACCCTCGTGCCGATCGGCCTCGACGATCGCGAGCTACGAGTCCTCGCGAGCCAAATCACTCGGGACTTGTTGCAGAGTCCGACCTATCGCGATGTCCTCGACATTCTGGCCGCGACCCCTGCCGATCGCGATCCGGAAGCCGTCCACCGTGCCGTCCAGACAACCGCTCGCCACGCCGTCCGCACGACCCTGAAATATTTTCGCTTGCGACCCGCCACCATGCCGACCACGCGCCCGCGCCCGCCGCTTCCGCTGCCACCCCGCCCGCAAATGCAGCGCCCCACCACCGCGCACCCTGCCACCGATCGCACTCCACCTCCAATCCGCAGCGCCCGTCCGGCCCGAAGCAACGTCAGCCCTCGTACCAAAAGCGCCCGCTACAATGCCAGCTCCAGCTACGGCGACAGCCACACCAGCCCCGATCGCCAAACAGCATACTTGCTTACCCTGGGCCGTCGGCTTCGAGCTCGCCGTCAAAGCTGCCGCTTCTCCCTGGCGCAGCTCCACCATCTGACAAAGATTCCGCTCCAGCACCTGCAAGCCTTCGAGTCCGGTCAGCTCGACGCCCTGCCCTCCAACCCGAGCTATCTGTGGGGAACGGTACGCATTTGGGGGAACGTCCTCGGCCTCGACGGGCTGGCACTGGCCACCGGCATTCCCGATAGCCCCGCCACCGAGCTGCCCCTAACTTCTGCGCCGCCCACCAGTGCCCACCCCGCTTTGGCTCGCCCGACGACAGCCTCCGCGCCCCAAGGCAGCCAGCTTCCGCGCTATCTCACCTACGGCACGATCGCGGCAGGAACCCTGCTGGGCATTAGTTGGCTGGCAGAATCTACAGGGCCTCCGGCACCGGAGCCCCCCCCATCGGAGCCCTCCGCACTGACGACGATCGGCGATCGCCAGCGACAACAAGAAGTGCAGCGGGCGATCTTGCCGTCTGATGTCGCGCCGCCGGAGGGGATACGCCGCCACCTGCGCCGCAATTAGGCCACGACGCCCGAGAACGACGCAACCGTGCGACGCGCTCTCAGACGACAAATTCTTGTCTCGATGCAGCGCCCAATAACGTTAATGGATATGAACTCGATCGTCGATTTCGTTGGCAAACCCTTACCTAGCTCGGCTACGGACGAAAAATACTATTGAGTTTGAGTATCATCTAAGAGGTCGGCGATCGCCCCGCGCGATCCCAGCCCTGTCCTGGCTCAGTCGAAATTGTGCCGATCAACCAATTATTATTGAATTCCAGGAATTTTTCGCGATATTCGCCTTCCAGGTAAGTTTGAGGCCCGCAGAAACCCTGCGCCTCGAGTCGTCAAATCTGCCGCGATCGCGCTGTCTAAAACTGAGGCTTTAAACGCTAATTCTTCTCAACTGCTCGACCTTGTTCGGCAAGCGTCCACAATGTTAACATTGCTTACAATTCGTAAAAAGTAAAAACGTGTAGCTGTTATGGGTCGTGTTGGCGTCTTGTTGCTCAACCTCGGAGGGCCAGACAAAATTGAGGACGTGCGTCCTTTTCTCTACAATCTGTTTGCCGATCCCGAAATCATTCGCCTGCCGATTCCCTTCCTGCAGAAGCCCCTGGCATGGCTGATCTCGACACTACGCGCGCAGAAATCCGAAGAGAATTACAAAGAAATCGGGGGTGGTTCGCCGCTGCGAGCGATCACCGAAGAGCAAGCCAACGCGCTGGAAGCAAGCCTTCAGGAAAAAGGCTGCGACGCCAAAGTTTATATCGGCATGCGCTACTGGCATCCGTTCACCGAAGAAGCCCTCGAGCGCGTGCGCGCCGATGCGATCGACCGGCTCGTAATCCTGCCGCTCTATCCGCAGTTTTCCATCAGCACCAGCGGCTCGAGCTTTCGTCTGCTCGAAGAACTCTGGAAGCAAGACCCGTACCTCAAGCAGGTGGACTACACGGTTATTCCCTCCTGGTACGACCGTCCGGGCTACTTGGGCGCGATGGCCGAGCTTATTGCGGGCGAACTCGACAAGCTGCCCGAACCCGACAAAGCCCACGTTTTCTTCAGCGCCCACGGCGTCCCCGTCAGCTACGTGGAAGAGGCGGGTGACCCGTATCAGAAAGAGATCGAAGCCTGCACGGCGGGGATCATGCGCACGCTCGCTCGCCCCAACGCGCATACCCTGGCCTACCAAAGCCGCGTCGGCCCGATCGAGTGGCTCCAGCCCTATACCGAGGATGCGATCGAGATGCTGGCCGAGCGCAAGACCCAAACTCTCGTGGTCGTGCCGATCAGCTTCGTTTCCGAGCACATCGAAACGCTCCAAGAGATCGATATGGAGTATCGCGAAGTTGCTGAAGAGGCTGGCATCGAGCACTTTCACCGCGTCCCAGCCCTCAACACCCATCCCGGCTTTATCGACGATCTGGCCGAGATGACGCTCGAAGCCCTCGCGCAGCCCAGCGTTCCGTTCGGTGCGGCTTTCCGCCCGCCCGAAGAAACCAAGTTCTACCCCCAAGAGCGTTGGGAGTGGGGTCTAACGACCAACGCCGAGAAGTGGAACGGTCGTTTGGCGATGGTTGGCTTCCTGGCGATTATGGCCGAGCTGATCGCCGGTGCGGGGCCGCTACACGCCGTCGGGCTGCTTTAATACTGCTAGAGCGGCACGCTAAAGGTCTGAGAAACCGGGTTCTAGCGGCTCGCCTCGATACTTCTGAGCCGCCCCGATCGATGCGATCGCGGGCGCAGCTTTTTGGGTTTTTATAGGGTGATTTCGTGGCGTTTTGGCTGATGCCGACCGTACCACCAGCCGCCCGACCCAAAAATAAAGCTAAGGACTAAAACCCCTGGCTGACTGGGGGCTAAACGTTTTATTCGTGACAGCCTCTTAGGGACTCGCGTGCGGCGGGTCGACTGTTCGCTACATCCAGAAAACCATGCAGTTTATCGATCGCGTTGAAATTGAAGTAGAAGGCGGAAAAGGCGGCGACGGTATCACCGCGTGGCGGCGCGAGAAGTACGTGCCAGCGGGCGGGCCTGCCGGTGGTGATGGCGGTAAGGGCGGCTCGGTGATTTTCCAGGCGACCGATCGCCTGCAAACCCTGCTGGATTTCAAATACAGACGTGTCGTCAAGGCTGATGACGGCAAGCGCGGCGGCTCGAAAAACCGCACCGGCGCATCCGGCGCGGACGCGATCCTCGAAGTCCCCTGCGGCACGATCGCCTACGATCTCGAAACCGATGAAGTCCTCTGCGACCTGACCGGCGATGGCCAAACTGCCTGCGTCGCGGAAGGTGGCAAAGGTGGCAACGGAAACCGCCACTACCTGAGCAACCGCAATCGCGCCCCGGAGTACAGCCAAGAAGGCGCACCGGGGCGCGTCCGCAGCCTGCGACTCGAGCTGAAGCTGCTGGCAGAAGTGGGCATCGTCGGCTTGCCGAATGCTGGGAAATCGACGCTAATTTCGTCGGTCTCTGCCGCCAAACCGAAGGTGGCCGACTATCCATTTACGACTCTGGTTCCCAACCTCGGCGTCGTCCGCAAGCCGACCGGCGACGGCACGGTGTTCGCAGATATTCCCGGCCTCATCGAAGGAGCCCACACCGGAGCCGGTCTCGGCCATGAGTTCTTGCGCCATATCGAGCGCACGCGCCTGCTGCTGCATCTAGTGGACGTAACCGCCGAAGACCCGATCGCGGACTACCAAACTATCCAGGGCGAGCTAGAAGCCTACGGTCACGAACTGGCCGATCGCCCGCAGATACTGGCGCTCAACAAGCTCGACGCCTGCGATCTAGACGAAGCTGAACTCGACGAGCTAACCCGAGATCTGCGAGCGCTATCGGGCGCGCCGGAGGTCTTTCGCGTGTCGGCGGTGGCGCGGATGAACCTCGATCGGCTGCTGCAAACTATCTGGGACACGCTTGACGACCTCGATCGTCGCGACGCCGAGCGCGAAGCCAAGCTGGCCGAAGCCATCGCATCGACGCCATTCGACGCCGCAATCGCCGAGCGGGCGCGCCAATACAGTCCCTAAAGCGCCATTCCCAGTACGACTTCTCATCCCTCGCCAAGAACGCCCGTAACCATCAGAACGGGCTCGATCGCGGTTTTAGACTGACCTCGATCGAGCCCGTTTTGCATCTTGCGTACGAACCAGCGGGATTTTGAGAAGCGCTCAGTTGCGGTCGATCCATTTCTGCGCCTTCAGTCGCTTCAGCACGCCGTAGACCAGCAGATCTAGCGTAATACGACGCTCGTCCATCAGGAACGGCTCGATCGTGCTGACCTGCGTCCCGTTCGCGACACATGAAAAAGCACGCGGCCCCTTGATATCCGCCTTCGGGAAATAGATATTGAAGCGCCGCGCGCCGCCATCCCAAGAGCCCAGCGTCTGCCAGCACTCATTGCCGGGGCCGAGCAGCGGCACGCGCTGCTTCTCGAAAGTTAGCTCCAGGTCTTCGATGCCGCGCTCCTCGAGCGCCGTCCGCAGCGCTGGGAGGTAGTCCTGGTGCATGAAGTCGGCAAATGGCTTGTCTTCGACCTTCGGCGGCTTCTCTTTTTTCGGCTGGGCCTTGGGTTTAGCCTCGGTTGCCTTTGGGTCTTTGCTCGTGTCTTCAGCCATAGTTCTAGTGGTTGGGCGATCGGGCGGTCTGTCGCATCGGCGATCGAGATTAACAGCCCCGAGCCGCCGACCGACGCCCCAGAGCCGCAATTATTCTATCGCTTCCACGCCGACGCTTCAGACCTCGCCCGATCCGGGTTTTACTGCACGTAGCGGCGCACCCACTCGTGGATTTCGCTATCGCCCATCACCGCGCCGTTGCGGACTTCCTTACCCTGGGCGAGCTGGGTCTCCGTAATCGAGATCGTCTCGGTACACTCAGCGGGGTCGGACACCTCCGTTGACGAATCGACCACCGCGCCGGTAGCAGCTTCGACCAGCGTCAGCGTCGTCACGGTGCGGTAGCGCTCGATCGCGTAATCCTGTGCGGCGACGGTGTACTCGCAGTTTTCAATCAGCTCCGGCTCGGCAGACTTATCCACACAGAGCACGAGCGCCGTACCGTAAGCATCCGACGCTTGCAGCGACGTTTCGACCACCGACTCTTGCAGCACGAACGGACTGGCTGCGGCCTCCCGCACGAAGCCCGCAATCCCCGGCGAGTCGCTGCCGCTGTAGGGCGCAGCGTCGGAGAACGCCGTTCCTTCCGTGCAGGCCGCCGCCAGCGTCGCCCGCGAGACGAATTTCGAGCCGCTGGGCATCGTCGTCGTCTCGTCCACGGTGGCGACGGTTAGGGTCGCGCTGTCGTCGAGCTGGGCGTCGGTTAGATTTGCGCCGATTAGGTTTGCATCTTCTACAGTCGCGCCGGTCAGGTTCGCGCCGGTCAGGTTTGCTCCCGCCAGGTTGGCGCTGTTCAGCGTGGCCCCGCTGAGGTCTGCGCCGCTGAGGCCGGCGTTGGATAGGTCCGTGCCGGTCAGGTCGCAGCCACTGCACTGTTTGCTGTCGAGCAGCGTCTGCCGGTTCTCCTGTTGCTGGACGAATGCAGCCTCCTGGGCTTTTCTAACTTTGGCTTTTTCGCGCTGGCTGCTGAGGACGCCCCAGCCGATGCCGACGCCCGTCAGCACCAGTAGCGCGAGAACAGCGTTACTCATGCAGCCACTACAGCCGGGCTTCTTTTTTTCGTTTTGCTCGGATTCTGACATTTGCTCTGTTCGCTGGATTTCAGTGCCGTTCGTCAATATCGAACGATCGAACCCGAGTTACGGCTCTTCGCAGCTCGGGCTGGCTTCATACTGGCACAGGCGTCAGCAGACTTGCACGGGCGGAGTTTTGACGAGCTTTTAGCAAGTTTCTGGCGAACTGCGAGCAAACTTCAGGAGATCGGGGCTAGCGCACTTTCGCGCGCGGCTTGCGCTTTTTGGCCGATCGCGTGGGCGGCGACGGTGGCGATCGCCGAACGGACTGCATTTTTGTCACGCCCAGCTGGCCTTTGAGCTGGTTGAGTTCCTGCTCGATCGGGTCGAACGGCACGGGCGGTCGTTTCGGTTTCTGTTTCGTTGCGCTGGGTTTTCGAGCCTTGGTGGCAAACCAACGCGCCGTGACGTAGCGTCGCGCGATGCGCTCGACCTGATACAAACACGCTGCCGAAACAAGCAACAGCAAGGCGAGAGCTGACTCATCCAGCGTTTCGTAGCGGTAGTAATAAGCCAAACCTTCCCAATCGTAATAGAGGGTTCGTCTCGAAGCCGGGAGCGTCAAAACAACGACATTGATACAAGCTAGAACCGGAAAAACTAGTCCGAGAAATCCCTCCCAAAGTCCGCGTCTCGATATGAATCGAAGGACGAGACGATCGCTGTCTGGCCTCAGAAATAGCGCATCACAAATACGTCCGAAAGCCACAATGCTAAAGATGGAAGCCGCTATCAAAGCGAGCGCAAGAAACTCTGTCTTTAGCGTCAGATAGGTGACCAGGACTCCCCAACTGGCTGCAAACCAGAAAAAATACAGGCAGATGGATAGCCAGACGATCGAAATAAATCCCCGAAGCCAAGAACCAGGATAGGGAAACCAGCGCGGCCACTTCATTTACGTAAAAATACAGGAGTATTCTGTGAACTAAATTATTGAATTCGTCCACAGGATAGCGCCTATTGAAGTTCTTAGAACGCACGATTTATTGAGGTTGTCTGACATTTTGACGAGAAGGCCAGCGCTCCGTATCGAATATTCCTACACCTGCGGGTAGCGGCGCTGTAAGTAGTCGATCGCGTGTTGACGAGGTGCGATCTTCGCCGAGCCTTCGCCACGATCGAACTCGCCGTCCAACGTGCGATCGCGCAAATCCGCCAAAATCTCTTTGAAAATCGGCCCCGGCTTGTAGCCCAGTTTCTGCAAATCGCGACCGTTGAGAATCGGGGCGACGTCAGCGAGCTGGGTCAGATATCGCCAGACGGCGCGGCGCACCGATCGCGCACAGTGCGGTAACAGCAGAAGCAGCGTCGAGCGATCGAAAGCATTCAGTGCGGTGTAGATTTCGCTGGGTTCGGTGGCGGTGGCGAGGGCGGCGGTGGTGGCGTCGAGCGTGGCGGCGAGATTTTCCAGGCGGGCGATGCTGGGGTCGGAGAGCTGGAGCGATCGCGCCGTCTGCCCGCGAAACTCAGGCGCGAGGTGGGAGAGCAGCACCTCGAGAATCGCCTGCCAGTGTTCGATTTTGCCCCCCGGATCGAGGCGGCGCAGGGCGCGATCGCTCAGCCGCACGTTCCACCAGATATTGTGGCTCATCCGCAGCGTTGGGTGGATGCACTGCAACGCCTCCAGGTCGGCGAGCATTAACAGCGCTGGTTTCCAGTAGTCAGTTTGTAGCAGATATTTCAGCTCGGCTTTGAGGCGGGTTTGCAGCGCGGGGGTGCGCTCGTTTTCGGCTTGCGATCGGGCGTAGACACCGGAGCCTATGGCGTGGCGGATATAGCGCTCGGTCTGCGGCTCTAGCGGAAAACCGAGACGGGTCGAGAAGCGAACGGCGCGGTAGATGCGTGTCGGATCTTCGATAAAGCTATTGGTATGGAGGACGCGGATTTGCCGATCTTTGAGATCGATCGTGCCGCCGAAAAAGTCGAGCAATTTGCCCCGTCTCGGATGCGTCAGCCGCAGCGCCAAGGCGTTGATCGTAAAGTCGCGCCGATAGAGATCCTGACGGATCGAGCTGGCCTCGACTTCCGGGTTGGCGGCAGGATAGGGGTAAAACTCAGTGCGGGCGGTGGCGATGTCGATCCACAGCGAGCCCAGCACCGGATCTTTGCGCCAGGTGAGCGCGGCGGTTTGGAACTGGCCGTGAACCTCCAGCTTTGCGCCGGGATAGCTCTCCTGAATGACCTTGGCGAGTTCGACGCCTGCGCCAACTGTGGCGACAGTGTGAAAACCATCGACGACCATATCGATATCCAGCAGGCCGATTTCCGCCAGGTCAGTCGCGCCATCGCCGTCGATTTCGCGGAATGCCGACAGCAGCAGGTCGCGCACGGCTCCGCCCACGAGGTAAAGATGCCAGCCCCGCGCTTCGGCGGCTTCGGCCACGCCCTGTAGGAGCGATCGCAGCTTCTCGGGTAGACGGCGCTCCAAGGTTTGCCAGAGCAGAGGCTCGAGGTCGGCGGCGCGAGTCGGGCGCTTATGAGAAACGCCACGGCGATCGGGCAGGTGGCAAACGGCGGCACTTTCCTGGTGAAGTTCGCGCAGCACGTCGGTGCGGGTGACGATTCCGACCAGATTGCCGCTATTCAGCACTGGAAGCCGTCCGATATCGTAGGTGACCATCAGCGTCTCGATCTCCGGCAGGGTGGTGTCGGGTGCGATCGTTTTGAGCTGGGTCGTCATATAGCCCTTAACCGGGGCGTGTTCGAGACGGTGGTGTCGCGCGATATCCAGATCGCGTCGAGAAATAATGCCCACTAGCGTGTCGGTGTCGTCCACCACCGACAGGCCAGAGTGGCCGTAGCGCAGCAGGATGCGGTGGGCTTCGCCGATCGCGGTGTTAGGGCGGATCGTCCGCACGGGCGACGACATCAGATCGCGAGCGGTGGGCGGTTGGGGGATATTTGCGATGAGGCGATCGAGCAATGTCTCCAACGTCGCCGCCGGATCGGTGGTGTCAATTTGAGCGGCGGCAGCTTTGGCGTGACCACCACCGCCGAACTCGCGAAACATCTCGTTGAGGTCAGTGTTGGGGATGCGCGATCGCCCGATCGCGCTGAAGCGATCTCCACCGGACTTCGTCTGATAAACGTGGCCGAGAATTAGCGCGTCGCTGTCGGTCAGCTCGAGCAGCCGCGTTGCCAGTCCCGCCAGTCCCGACACGTAGCGATCGGTTTCCAGCAATACCGCACCGACGGTGTAGCCGCGAACGTCGCGTGATTCGACGCGATCGAGTGCCGCCGAAAGCAGCGTTTGCAGCTCGTCACTGAGGCCGGGTTCGATGTATTGCGCGACGACGGCCTGGTTTGCGCCCTGCTGCATCAGCCACGCCAAGGCGGAGGCGTCGCGTGCGGTGGCGCGATCGTAGCTGAGCGAGCCGGTATCGACGTGGATCGCCAAGGCCATCACGGTAGCTTCGCGGACGGTGGGTGCGACGTTGGCTGCTTGGAGTTGTTCGACGATTAGGGTGGTGGTGGCTCCGATGTCGGAAACCTGTCGATCGGTGGCGGGGATGTCGCTGGTGATGCCCAGGTGGTGGTCGAAGACTTCGACGGCCTCGAGGTGCGGCAAATCTAGCCACTCGGCGGCTTTGCCAAGGCGGCTGCGGCTCTGGGTATCGACGATCGCGATCTTGCGAATCTCGTCGGGCACGACGGAGCGGCGCTCGATGAGCGGATACTCGTCGCGGTGCAGCCGCAGGAAGGTTTCGACGCCGGGATGGGCTCCGCCGCTGAGGACGATCCGCGCGCCGGGGCGTAGCTTTGCGAGGCCGATGGCGGCACCGAGGCTATCGAAGTCGACGGTGGTGTGGCAGAGGATTAGATCCACGCTTAGCGCTCGGGAACGGTGGTGTCTTCGTAAATATCGGCCAAGGCGATCGCGCAGTCGAGACTCGCAAGCTGAATTGGTTCGCTGGCGGGCGCGAGGCTCCAGTCGCCGCGATCGTCTTTTTGGAAGACCTCGACCTGTTGGCGATCGGTGGAGACGAGAATGTATTCACAGAGGCTGGGATTGGCACGGTAGTCGGCAAACTTTTCCGTGCGGTCGTAGCGCTCGGTACTGGGCGACAGCACTTCGACGATGAGCGTGGGGTGATTGATGTACTGCTCGTCGTTTGGCCGATCGCGATCGTCGCAAGTCACGACTACGTCGGGATAGTAAAACGCATTGCTCGCTTCAACGCGAGTTTTCATCCCTTCCACAAACGCACGGCAACCCGATCCACGCAGACGTGGCGCAATCGCCATGAGAAAGTTGGTGGAGATCGCGTGATGGTTGCGCGTACCGCCCGTCATCGCGAAGACTTCACCGTCACGGTACTCGTGACGCATGGGGCTGAGTTCTTCGGCGGCGAGATAGTCCTCGGGCGTGATGTAGAGCGGATCGGTTGCAATCATCAGTGGTGACTCTGGTTAGCACTTTGAGTTTAAAGCCAGCCGTCGCGATCCCGGTGCAAACGCTTCAGCAATCCAGCAGAAGATTTTGACCTTACAGCCTTGTCACGCTTTGGTTGTACCTTGCGTGTCACGATCGGGATCGATAGCGTTATTGCCATGAGGTTGTATCCTGCGATGACTCTAATCTTCGAGCTGTTGCTGTCACGCCGACCTGTTTCCGCACAAGGAACGAGTAAGGCGAGCCGTAGGAATAAACGTGCTTGGCAAGACTACATTCGCGAAGAAGCACGGCAAAGCTGGACGCAAGCCCCTATTGCCGATCGAGCGCTTCGTTTTACGGTCGTCTACCTGTGCAATGGCACTCCAGGTGACATCAACAACATAATCAAGCCCATACAAGATGCACTCAATGGCTTGGTTTATGTTGATGATGGCCTAGTTCGAGATGTGAACGGCCACATGCGACTACTTTCGGAGCCGATTGACGTCGCCAGTTTACCGGAGATCTTGAGAAACGCCGTTCTAGAGCGTTTGGAGTGTGTCTACATTAGGGTAGAAGAGTCGTCGGAACTCAATTCGGAGATGAAGCGATGAGCATTCTCACAAGGGGCGAGCAAGCAGTTCGTGAAGTCGCCAGCGAACTCGAGCGGCAGGGCTATCGTGTGATTTTCGCACCTGAGTCTTCTCTAATCCCATTTGACCTTGAAGGATATCGACCTGATTTACTTGCAACTCGTGACGATGAGAATGCAATTGTAGAGGTCAAAACTAGACGCAAGTTCAGCACGATCGAACGCTACAAGCAAATCGCTGAAATTGTCGGTCGTCATCCCAACTGGCGCTTTCTGATGCTGACAATCGATAGTGAGGATAGGCTGCAAGATGGTGTGATTTGCAATGACAGCGGCACTGCCAGTATGAAGTCCTTGTCCTCAGTCAGCATCCTCAACGAGCTTAATGACCTCATTGCCGGTCAGAGCTACAGATTCTCTCTGCCGTACCTTTGGATGCTCTACATTAAAGCCGTGCGGGCGATCGGGCATAGCTTAAATATTCCAATGGACGTTAACTCCGATCGCAGTGTCCTGGACTACATGTACTCGCTTGGCGAAATTTCCATGGAGGAGTTCGACTGGGCGTTGGGCTTTTGGAAGTTGCGCAATGAGGCCGTCCACAATCTGAACTTCAGCATCGACCGAAACGAAGTCGAGGAACTTTACCATCGCGTTAAAGAGAAACTCGACGAAGCGGCTACAGCACCAGCATCCTAAAACCAGTCGTCCTCGTCGCCCCAATCTTCATCGTAGGCATTCGTCCGCCCGATCCGCGACGGGCGGCTGCGATCGTCAAGGCGACCGGCAGGCCGATCGCGGCGCGGTGGACGAGTCGGCAGACCGTATCCACCGTTGTCGTAGGGCCGCTCGTCATAGCTCGGACGACCCATGCGCGACGGGCGCTCCTCAAAGCCGAAATTCGGGTCGTCGTCGCCGCTGAACGTCTTGCGGATGCTCTCGAAGATGCCCTCATCCTCTTCGCCGAGAAATTCCGACACCTCGCGGTTTAGCTCGTACATCGCATCCTGGAGGCTGGCCGAGTTGAGGTCGATGCCGCGCTCGTCGTTGCGGCTGAGGCTGTCGCGTAGCTCCTGGACGAGGATATCGATGCGGCGGCGCTGCCCTTGGGCGAATTGGAGGCCGAAATCGAGGGCAACCGATCGCAATTCCCGCTCGGCGCGGGTCGCCAGGGCTTCGGCGCGGTTGCGGCGATCGATCTTCTCGCGGCGCAGGCGATCGTCGTCGGCGAAGTCTTCGGCCTGCTGGATGGCTTGGCCGATTTCCTGCTCCGTCAGCGTCGAGGCTCCCTGGATCGTGACGCTTTGCTCGCGACCGGTGGAGCGATCGAGGGCACTCACCTGCAGGATGCCGTTGGCGTCGATATCGAACGAGACCTGTACCTGGGGGATGCCGCGCGGCGCGGGGGGAATGCCCGAGAGCTTGAAGCGACCGAGGGATTTGTTGTCCTCCGCCATCTCGCGCTCGCCCTGGGCGACGTGGACTTCGACTTGGCTCTGATTGTTTTCCGAAGTCGAGAACACGTCCGATCGCCGTACCGGAATCGTCGTATTGCGCGGGATCAGCTTTTTCATCACGCCGCCGATCGTCTCTAAACCGACCGACAGCGGCGTCACGTCTAGCAGCAAAACGTCAGACACCTCGCCTTCGAGGATGCCCGCCTGAATCGCAGCACCGACCGCGACGACCTCATCGGGGTTGACGTTCTGGTTGGCCTGCTTGCGAATCAGTGCTTCTACCAAGTTCTGCACCATTGGCATTCGGGTCGAACCGCCCACCAAAACGACTTCATCGATGTCGCGCGGGTGCAGTTCGGCATCGAGAACGGCTTGCTTGATGGGAATTCGCAGGCGGCGCACCAGGTCGTCGCACATCGACTCGAACTCGCCGCGCGCCAGGCGGGTTTCGATATGCTGCGGGCCTTCTTCGGTGGCGGTGATAAAGGGCAGGTTGATATCGGTAATGCCGACGCCGCTGAGTTCGATTTTGGCTTTTTCGGCGGCTTCGTTGAGGCGCTGGAGCGACTGACGATCGCGCCGCAAATCCACGCCAACCCGCTCGAGAAACGCTTCGGCCAGCCAATCGACGATCTTCTTATCGAAGTCGTTACCGCCGAGCTGGGTGTCGCCGCTGGTCGATCGCACCTCAAAGACGCCGTCACCCACTTCCAAGACGGAGACATCAAACGTGCCGCCGCCGAGATCGACCACGAGGATTGTCTGGCTGCGGGCGTTCTCCATGCCGTAGGCCAGCGATGCGGCGGTCGGCTCGTTGAGGATGCGCTTGATATCGAGTCCGGCGATGCGTCCGGCGTCGCGGGTGGCCTGCCGCTGGGAGTCGTTGAAATACGCCGGAACGGTAACGACGGCTCCAGTGACTTCTTCGCCCAGGTAGCGCTCGGCTTCATCGACCATTTTGCGGAGGATCATCGCCGAGATTTCTTCGGGAGCGAAGTCCTTACGCATCCGGGGGCAGGCGACTTTGACGTTGTTGTACTCGTCGCGGCGGATCGTATACGGCACGCGCTTGGAGACTTCATCCAGCTCGGCGTACTTGCGACCCATAAATCGCTTGACAGCAAAGAACGTGTTTTGGGGGTTGAGGACGGCTTGGCGACGGGCGAGCTGGCCGACGAGGCGCTCGCCGTCTTTGCTGAAGCCGACGACGGAGGGCGTCGTGCGGGTTCCTTCGGAATTGGCGATCGCGATCGGTTTGCCGCCTTCCATGACGGCGACGACTGAGTTCGTCGTTCCGAGGTCAATGCCAACTACTTTTCCCATAGCTTGTGTGGTGGGCGATCGCCGAAGGAGGTGAGGTTCTGGGGCTGTCGATCGCGGCGGAATTTCAAACCGAACGCGGATCCGACGCAACTGATATTACCAACTAATTTTACGGGCAATGTTGCGGACGTGCGGTGCGGCCTTCCGGCGGGCGCGCGACTGGCAGGCGGGGCAGGCGCGACGACAGCGAATATCCCGCACCGATTCGATCGCCAAAGCCTCGCTCGGAGCCGTTCGCGGTGTTTGGAGGTAACAGTCGGCAAAGATCGTGGTTTTCGTCGCGCAGCCCTCCCGGCAGCTCCGATCGTTCGCGCTGCGGCGGAGCCGGATTCGATCGCGGCTCTGTGGAGATTCGGATATGAGATATTAGGGGCAGTCTACGGCGCAACACTGCCGCAAAAATCCGGACGCGGTGCGCTCGATGCTGGCCCTGGCGAGACTTCCGGGCGATCGCCTCCATCCGCTCCCCCACCTCCAGTCCTCTCTCGTGCGAGCTGTTCTATGGATTCCGATCGTCGTGAATTGAGTTTGGCCGAACACTGCCAAGAGATCGAGAAACGCGTCGAAGCCAGCAGGGCCGACTGCAAAGGCGACACGACGGCACTGCTGGCGTTACTCCGCACCCTCGAAGGGCTTCACCGCCAGGTTTTTGAAGAAGATTTCGTTCCCAGTCTGCCCAACAGCCGTCAGCCGCTCTACGCCCTGCTGCGCGAGATGGAAGCCGAGGGCGGCTGGCCGTATATCCCGAAGATGCGGATCTACGAGCTAATCGACTACCTCAACGCCCAAGCCCAGGCGGAAGAGGCCACCGAGCCGGACGAGGACGTATAGACAAAATGGAGGCAAGATGGCATCCCGATTGACGGAACTGTCGCGCTTATTTTTGCGGCTGGGTGCGGTGGGCTTTGGTGGCCCCCAAGCACACATCGCCATGCAAAACGACGAGGCGGTGTCGCGGCGCGGCTGGCTGACACCGGAGGAGTTCGCCCAGGGCTTGGCAGTGTGCGAGATGCTGCCGGGGCCTGCCTCGACGCAGATGGGCATTTATATTGGCTACGTGCGCGCTGGGGCGATCGGGGCGCTGGCGGCAGGGCTGAGCTTTATCGCACCCGCGTTCCTTATCGTCGTGGCGCTGTCCTGGGGGTACTTTCAGTTTCAGGGCGTGCCACAGCTCGACGCGCTGTTTTTGGGGATCTTTCCGGTGGTCGTGGCGATCGTCGCGGCCTTCTGCTGGAAGCTGAGCAAAAAGGCGATAAAGCATCCGTCGCACTGGGCGATCGTGCTGGGGGCATTTGGACTGTCGGCATTTGCGTCGCTGGGCGTGCCGTGGATTTTCGCGATCGCGGGCGTGGTCGGGCTGGCGCTGTCGGTGATGCTGCAAGCTGCGGGCTCGGGTAGTTCGGGTAAATCGGGCGCGTGGCTGTTGCCGGTTCCGGCGTGGCAGGCGCTGGCGAATTTTCCCGTAAGTGTTTCGACAGGCGTTTCGCCGGAGGTGCTGGCGATCGGTAGCTTTTGGGGCCGCGATCGTATTGCCGAATTTGCCCTACCGCTGGCGGGCTTTTTCCTGAAGGCAGGCAGCGCGATTTTTGGCGGTGGTCTGACGATTATCCCGCTGCTGGAGTTCGAGGTGGTGGAGCGTTTCCACTGGCTGACGCTGGATGAGTTTGTCAGCGGGGTGGCGATCGGGCAGCTTTCGCCGGGGCCGGTGGTGTTGACGGCGGCGTTTGTGGGCTACAAGGTGGCGGGCGTGTTGGGGGCGCTGGTCTCGGCGGTGGCAATCTTTACGCCGTCGTTTGGCTTCATTATCCTGGCTGCGCCGTTGCTGCGCCGATTGACGCAAAACCCTTGGGTGAAGGCATTTTTGCAGGGGGTGACGCCTGCGGTGTTAGGGACGATCGCGGCGTCGATGTTGCCGCTGGCGCGATCTGCGTTCGTGTTGCCGTCGTTGGTGGCATCGGTATTCGCCGTGGCGATCGGGGTGGTGGCGTTGGTGGCGGTGATTCGGTTTAAGACGCCGACTTGGGTTTTGGTTCCGGGTGGGGCGGTGTTGGGACTGGTGTTTGGGGCGTTGGGGTTGGCGTGATGGATGCGATCGGCCGGACGATTCTCGCGGTTTTTTCGACCTTCAAAACAACCTGAGCTGCTGACAGCGCGATCGCTCGTACTCCTGCTGCTTGTACTTCATATAGCGTTCGATCGCGCCCTTCACCTTCAGCGCCGCCTCGAACTCCTCGCCCTGCTTTGCCGTCAGGCGCTCCCGGACGATCGCTCGCAGCTCCGAAATTACCTTCCCGTTAACCTTGCGGGTCTGCTTCCAGTCGAGAATCGCGTCCGGATAAGCGCTGTGACCGAGATATCGCTTCTGCTCGATTTCCGGCAGGCTGTAGCCCCGCAGCTCTGGAACCCAGTGGCGCACGAACTGTAGCTTCGGGTCGCGATCGAGCAGGTTTTTGTTGGGATTGTAAATCCGAAACCCCTTCGACATCGGGTTGGAAATTCCCGCTTGCATCTGCCACTGCCAGTGGTTGATCGCAATATCGCCGTCGATCAGGTGATTCATAAAATGTTCCGCGCCGTGCTGCCAGGAAACGCCGCAGTTAATCGTCAGAAAACTGACGCACATGGCGCGCGTACGGAAGTTCATCCAGCCCATCGCTTTGAGCTGGCGCATGCTGGCATCGATCAGCGGAAAACCGGTCGTTCCGGCTTGCCACGCGGCGAACAGCTCGGCTTTTTCATCGGTTAACGGCTCGCCGGTATACCAGTCGTCGAACTCGCGGTAGTAGTTGCGCCAGCCGATGTCGGGTCGGTAGTAGAGGCGCTGGGTAAACGAGTCGTGCCACCGCAGCCGATCGCAAAAGCTTTTTAGCGAAAAGTCGGCTTTCGCCTCTTTTTCTTGGCCCTTAAGTTCCTGGCGACGCTGCTGCACGGCGCGATCGACGATGCGGCTGGAAATCGTGCCGAAGGTTAAGTGGGGCGAGAGGTGCGAGGTGGATCCGCGCTGGGCGAGCCAGGGTTGGGACAGCTTCCAGTGGTAGCCCCAGAAGCGTTGTTTAATAAAGGATTGGAGCGTTGCGTGGGCGGCGGTTTCGCCACCGAAGAAGTCGGCGTGCGGATGCTGGCAGAAGCGGCGATATTTTACGAGCAGGTCTTCGGGCGGGAGGATCTCGAGGCCCGAACTTTCGCCGGTGAGGTCTGGTGTGTCGAGGCGATCGGGCGCGGGAAAGATATCGTTTTTTAGGTAGGCTTTTCGGTCTTTAAACCAGGTGTCCCAATTAATTTTGGGGCGCTGCATGTAGTGGTTCAGGCCGAGGAAAAGCTCTACATTTTTAGCTTTATAGTATTTCTCGATCTGCCGATCGCGATCGACGCCGTATTTTACCTGCACGTCGCGGTTGTACAGCAGTCGGAGCGGCTGATTTCGGTCTAGAAAATATTGCGAGATCCGCTGGATAACTTCAAAGGATTTGCCTTCAAACAGGTAGAGCCGACTGCCGCGATCGCGCAAGTTGCGATCGAGATCGAGCAGTGACTCGAATAGGAAGCGTACGCGCGCTGGGGCGGGCCGAAACTGCTCGTAAAACCAGGGATCGAGGATAAAAAACGGGACGATCGGGGCGGAACTTCGGGCGGCGGCAGCCACGCATTCATTGTCGAGGAGGCGCAGGTCTCGCCGAAACCACAGGAGCTGCATGACGGGGAACTCGGAATGTTGGCTTAATTATGGCGAACCTCGCCGATTAGGGCATCGAGGCGATCGCGTAAATCCCGACAGGCGCTCGCCCAGTTCAGCCGCGTCTCGAACTCGTGGCGTGCGCGTAATGCCACTGTTTCGTAGCGATCGCGATTGCCCCAGAGCGCTGCAATTGACGCCGCATACTCCGCCGCCGCCGCATCGAGCCCGAACAACTGCCCGCTCTCGCCGTCGCGCACGATCGTTGGAATGCCGCCCATCCGCGTCGCGATCGCCGGGATACCGTAAGCCGCCGCCTCGCAAAAGACCATACCGTAAGTCTCGGCGCGAGTCGGCAGCAGCAGAAAGTGACTGTCGCGTAGCGCCTGCTGGAGCGCGCCCCGATCGTCGGGGTCGGTTTTGTCCAGATAGCCGAGGATGCGGACGCTGTCGGCCAGGGCAGTCGGCACGTCGGGCGTTTCGCCGATGACGGTCAGCCGGGCGGGTACGCCGCGATCGCGCAGTGCCGCCACGACTGCGAAGGCGATCGGCCCGCCTTTGCGTTCCCACTCCTTTCCGAGGAACAGTAGCTCCAGGCGATCGCGACGGCGATCGGCGATCGCGCTTTCTACGGCCTCGCGATCGGGTGCGCGCTCCAGATTTGCACCCCAGGGAATCGCGACGATCTTGTCGGCGGCGCTGGGGTATTCGCGCCGCGCCGCCGCTGCCGCCCACTCGGAGCTGAAGCAAGCCAAAGCGCAGCGATCGAGCGCCATCGCCTCAAAGCGCCGCACGTTGCGTGCCGTCTCGCTGCAAAGGTTGCTCATGTAGGGGTACAGGCCGATCAGCGACACCAGTGGCGCATCCGTCCACAACACCAGCGGCTTCGGGCTGTAGACGGTGGCGATCGGCAGGGCATTCTCGACGCAGAGGGCGATATCGCCAGGGCTGTCTCGCAGGCGTCGCGACACCTGCCGCCCGTAGCCGCGCACGATCGCTGGTTCCGCCCAACGGTAGTAATCGCGCCGCGAAACGCGCCGGTAAAACTCCCATTTGAGGCGCGTCACTGGCTTGACCCAGTGCGGGACGGCCAAATTGCCGACGTAGTTCGCGCCGCAGCCCAGGCTGGAGAGCCCCGTCGCGATCGCCGCTGCCGCCTGACACATGCCGAGCTGCGTTTGCGGCCACCGCGCCCGATCGGGCAGGTCGTACATGGTGATGTAGTCTATTCGCACGAATTTCGCCTCCCCCCAAGACTTTAAACTTCTCAAACTCGTCAGCTTCAGACTATGCCCGATCCGACCGCTGCCGCCGTCTCTCCGGCGAAAATCTTTCCGCCCTTCCTCAAGCCAGGCGATCGCTTGGCGGTTATCGCGCCCAGCGGCTGCTTGCGCGAGCCGTCGAGCTTCGAGCGGGGGCTGGCGGTCTGGCGATCGCGCGGCTACGACATTGCCTGCCCCGAGGGCTACGACGATCGCCACGGCTACCTGGCGGGGACGGACGCCGATCGGCGATCGCGGCTGCGAGCGGCGTGGCGCGACCCGAAGGTCAAGGGTCTCCTCTGTTTGCGCGGCGGCTACGGCACGACGCGGCTGCTGGAGGACTTCGAGTGGACGGAGGCCGATCGCGCTCATCCGAAGTGGCTGGTGGGCTTCTCGGATATTACGGGGCTGCTGTGGAGCTTGGCGCGGGCGGGGCTGGGCGGCGTCCACGGGCCGGTGCTGACGACGCTGGCGGACGAACCGGAGCGATCGCAGCAGCGCTTGTTCGATTTGTTAGAAGGTCGGGCGATCGGGCCGCTGGTGGGTCGGGGTTTGGCCGGTAGCGGCGGTGAAGACCAACGGGCGACGGGCTGGCTCTGTCCGGCGAATCTGGCGGTGGGGACGAGCCTGCTGGGGACGCCGCACCAGCCGGATCTGACGGGCGCGATCGTCGCGATCGAGGATGTGGGCGAAGCGCCGTACCGGCTCGATCGACTGTTGACTCAGTGGCGATCGATGGGGGCGTTCGCGGGCGTGCGCGGTTTGGCGCTGGGGCGGTTCAGCCAAGCGGAAGTTCCGGCGGGCTATCCGAGTTTTTCGGTGGTGGAACTGATGCGCGATCGGCTAGGGGATTTGGGGATTCCGGTGGTGATGGATTTACCATTCGGCCACGACGGGGAGAATGCGGCGCTGCCGTGCGGCGCGATCGGGGCGATCGATGCGGTGGCGGGCACGCTGACAGTCAGAGTCCAACAAAGCCGATGAGCGCCCCCGATGAGCACTGAGCGGAGTCGTTGGCGTAGCCTTCGCTTTGCGAATAGTGCGGGTTTCGCTAGAAGCGACAATCTTGGAGCGCGTACTGTGAATCTGTCGCAAGCTAAGCCGATCGACGCGGGCTCAATCGCTCTCAACCCTAAACCGCACTTCGACAGGCTCAGTGCTCAAATTCTGAATACTGGACATTTATTTCCGTGGAGTACTCTAAGCGACTTGCCGATCGCGCTCTTCTGCCCAGCTCGCGTAATCGGGAATCAGATGCTGGTGCAGCCGCGAGCTAATCGTCGCCAGGATGCCCGACAGCAGAGCGCTGCCCGCACTATCGATGACCGACTGGGGCGTAAACTGCAAGATCGGCGGTAGCTGAACGCCCACTTTCAGCATCGCGCGACCGACCAGCGTCGTAGAGCCCTTGCGAATCGTTGGGTATAACCGGCCTGACAGCTCGAGCGTAAAGCCGTACTGGATATAGTCCACGCCTTTTACCTCATAGCCGATCGACTGGAGGCGCAGCGTCCCGTTCGGCTCCGTCCAGATTCGCAAATCGACGATCGGCTGCAAGTCGAGCATCACGAACGACAGCGGCGCGAGGGCGATGCGATAGGTGTCCGAGCCCGTTTTCTGAATGCGGCGGGGATTCCCGAGCAGGTTGACGAGGCGATCGGTGTCGCGCAGGTAGCCATCGACCGAGACGGGCGCGTCGGGGACGGGAATCGAGACGGAAGTGTCGGCAGAAAAGCGGCTCAGCATGGGTGATAAACGGGCGACGACAGCGCAGGCGGGGCTTCGACGGACGGCAGCAGCCCAGGCGATCGCGAGATGAGTAACGTTGCCTTAATGCAAATGTGTGAAATTACATAGAATTATATTATTTTCTCAGGGTTTTCCAAGGTCGATTCATTCCGCTACTGTTACTTTTTATCTTTATTCCGTTTCGTGCATCGGATTCGTCGCGCGGACGCTCTCGGTGAGCCTCTCATCTAACTGCCGCGAGCGCCGCTCTTTCACTACGCTGTTCTCTGTTGCACCGCTTCAGACTCTACCCATGACCACACGCACCGCTCCCTACGGCTCCTGGAAATCTCCGATCGCGTCGGAGGCGATCGTCTCGGCGGGCTTGCGGCTCGGCGCGGTAGCGATCGACGACGATCGCCTGTTCTGGCTGGAAGGTCGCCCGAGTGAAAAAGGCCGCTCGGTGCTGGTGGCGCGCGAGGCGGACGGCACGACCCGCGATGCGATTCCCGAGGGGTTTAACGTCCGGACGCGGGCGCACGAGTACGGCGGTGGCGCGTATACGATCGCGGGCGAGACGGTGTATTTCTCCCACGACGGCGATCGGCGGCTCTACAAAACCGCGATCGGCGGCAAGCCTGAGGCCATCACGCCCGAGGGCAACTACCGCTACGCCGACCTGTGCGTCGATGCCACGCGCGATCGCCTGCTGGCGATCTGTGAAGACGCGAACAGCATGGGCGAGCCGATCGCGTCGCTCGTGGCGATCGCGGGCGGAACCGCGACCGTTCTGGCTGAAGGCGAAACCTTCTATGCTTCCCCAGCGCTGAGCCCCGACGGCGCGCGGCTGGCGTGGCTCACCTGGAACCACCCCGATATGCCCTGGAATTCGACGACGCTGTGGGTGGCGGCGTTCGCGGCAGATGGGACGCTGACCGAGCCGGTGGCGATCGCCGGGGTTGGTGCGGGGCTCGATCCGGAGTCGGTGTTCCAACCCCAGTGGTCGCCCGACGGCGCGCTGTACTTCGTCAGCGATCGCAGCAACTGGTGGAACTTCTACCGCTGGGACGGCGGCTCGGACGGCGACGGGCAAAAGCCCACCGCCGTCGCGGAAATCTACCCGATGGAGGCCGAGTTCGCGACGCCGCAGTGGGTGTTCGGTATGTCCACCTACGGTTTCGCCAGCGACGGCACGATCGTTTGCACGTACACGAAAGACGGTCTTTGGTTCCTGGCAACGATCGACCCCACAGCCGAGCCCGCCGATCGCTTTACGCCGATCGAGCTGCCCTACTCCGACATCTCGTCGGTGCGTGTCAGTGGCGATCGGGCAGTGTTTCTGGCAGGTTCACCGACGACCCCCGGCGCGGCGGTACTGCTCGATCTCACGACCCGCAAGACCGAAATCTTGCAGCGCTCCACCACGCTCGACATCGACCCGCGCTACCTCTCCGAGCCCGTACCGATCGCCTTCCCCACCACCGACGGCGACACTGCCTACGGCTTCTTCTATCCGCCCACCAACCCCGACTACACCGCTCCCAACGGCGAGCACCCGCCCCTGCTCGTTAAGAGTCACGGTGGCCCCACCGCCGCCACTGGCAGCAGCCTCAGTCTGCGGATTCAATACTGGACGAGCCGGGGCTTTGCCTACTTCGACGTGAACTATCGCGGCAGCACGGGCTACGGGCGCGAGTACCGCCAGCTCCTCAACGGCAAATGGGGCATCGCCGACGTGGACGATGCGGTGTGCGGCGCGCAGAACCTGGCCGATCGCGGCTGGGTCGATGGCGATCGGCTGGCGATTTCCGGCGGCAGTGCGGGCGGCTACACCGTCCTCAGCGCCCTGACGTTCCGCGACACTTTCAAGGCCGGAGCCAGCTATTACGGCATCAGCGACCTGGAAGCCCTCGCCAAAGACACCCACAAATTCGAGGCGCGCTACCTCGATAGCCTGGTGGGCGACTACCCCGCCGAGAAGGACACCTACGTCGCCCGATCGCCGATTCACTTCCCCGAGAAGCTCTCGTGTCCGGCGATCTTTTTCCAGGGTCTCGAGGATAAGGTCGTGCCGCCGAACCAAGCCGAGATGATGGTCGAGGCGCTGCGCGACAAAGGCGTGCCGGTGGCCTACGTGCCCTTCGAGGGCGAGCAGCACGGCTTCCGACAGGCCGCGACGATCCAGCGCGCGCTCGATGGAGAATTCTATTTTTACTCGCGGGTGTTCGGCTATGCGCCCGCCGATGAAATCGAGCCCGTCGCGATCGAAAATCTCGACTAGTGCAGCGTCAAGACTAAAGCTTAGGGGAAAGGGTATGGTGAGAGGCATGGA
>ERZ1740068.155-NODE-155-length-42940-cov-9.187245_pt1 | contig 42940 bp, 32 predicted proteins | sample MGYA00581735_ERZ1740068 | MGnify/ENA primary metagenome ERZ1740068 (study PRJEB43018, sample SAMN04849740) | marine metagenome | isolation source: floating plastic debris | place: Pacific Ocean | collected 2008-08-30 | study: EMG produced TPA metagenomics assembly...
ATCAGTAAAAGATAGGACTGAACTATTGTGGCCAAAGATTAAACTAATTACGCTGGTGTAAAGATAAGTAAAATCTTATCATTTGATAATAATTGGCCGTATTTTTTTGTGCGGTGCATGGTGAAAAGGTTGTTTCTTTTTGATTATCAGCATTTTATGGTTTCCGGGCGTTTATGGAGACACATATGGTAGCAATGTGGGTTTTTGATGGTATTCTTAATTGCAATCTACCTGGGATGGGCCTTTTGGCGATCGTTCTTTTATTTTAGTAGTTTGAGAGTGTATTAAAAAATGGCATTATTTGAATTTTTAATGTAATTATTGTAATCTTGTATTGCCAAAGATTAACTAATATATTTTTATGAAAAACAACAAATTACACATTGCAAAACTCAAAGTTCAGAGTTTTGTGACATCTATTGATGATGAGAAAAGTGCTACGGTGAAAGGGGCTGAGCATAGCGCACTTGGCACTTGTCCAACAGGGTCTGCTTGCGATACAGGAGTAGGTCTGTGCACACCTACTTATGGGTCTACTTGTGCCCGTGATTGCCAGCATTCAGATGCGTGCGGGGTTACAGAGGATTGGTGGTGCAGATAATAGACGATTTGTTGAACTGATGAAATCCCCAAAACCCTGGTGTTCTTGCCAGGGTTTTTTAGTTTTTTGATGGTTTGCCGGGAGACAAACCTTAGCCGGGAGCGTGGCTTGTGCTAATCATACGGTACCACCTCCAATACATGTTTAATCGCCTGCATTCTTGCGCTGGATTTCTTGTTGGCATTGATAATGAGCCATGGCGCAAAACCTGTATTGGTAGCTTCAAACATTTTGTTTTTGTACTTGGTGTAATCATCCCACAATGCTTGTGCTTTCTCATCGACGGGCGTCATTTTCCAGCGTTTGAGCGGATCTTCTTTGATGTCACTGAATCTTTTAGCCTGCTCTTCTTTGGTGATGGAGAAATACATTTTAATGAGAATGGTATTGGAGTCTACCAGCATCCTTTCAAAATCATTGACCTGCGACATGAAGATCTTGTATTCCTTTTCGCTACAAAAGTTATTGACCGGTTCCACGACCGCCCGGTTGTACCAGCTGCGATCAAAAAATACGATCTCTCCTGGTTTGGGTAGCTGGTTGATGTAGCGCTGAAAAAACCATTGTTTCCGTTCATCTTCTGTAGGGATGTTGAGGGCGACAATCCTGAAATGCCTGGGGTTGATGTACTCAGTGATTCTTCTGATGGCGCCTCCTTTGCCGGCTGCATCTCTGCCTTCGAACAGGATGACGACCTTCTGGTCGTTCTCGATGACCCAATTCTGTAACTTAATGAGCTTTTCCTGCTCTTGTTTCAGCTCATGGGTGTACTTGATTTCTTCCAGTACTTTATCTACCCGCACTTTTTTGTTTTTCAGTAGGGTGTGGAGACCAATTTTGGAATTGAGCAGGTCGAGTTCTTCTGGTGTATAGGTTGTTTGCTCCATCTATATGTCTATTTGTACTGCACTTCTGTGGTATCTCATAATCACATTGGGATCGGGGAGGAGGGAGATGCCGGACTCGCCTTTTTTGTCGTAGTCAAATTGTGACAAGACATGGCGCATGCTTTCCAGTCTGGCTTCTTTCTTATTATTGGTTTTTACTATGACCCACGGACTGAAGTTGGTGTGGGTTTTGCTGAACATTTGTTCTTTGTAGTGGGTGTATTTGTCCCATAGTTCCTGTCCTTTCATGTCTACCGGGCTGAATTTCCATCGTTTGAGGGGATTGCTCAGCCGGTCGTCAAAGCGCTTTTTCTGTTCGTCTTTGGAGATGGAAAACCAGAATTTGATGATTTTGAGGTCGTCTTCATAAAGGAGGTGTTCAAACTCTGTGACCTGCACAATGAATTTTTCATATTGCTCTTTGGTGCAGAACCCCATCACGGGCTCTACCACGGCGCGGTTGTACCAACTGCGGTCAAAAAATACGATTTCGCCGGGGTTGGGCAACACTTTGATATAGCGCCGGAAATACCACTGGCCAGTTTCTACTTCAGTGGGTTTGGTGAGGGCGACAACGCGGGAGGTTCTGGGGTTGAGGTGTTCTTTGAACCGCTTGATGGAGCCTCCTTTGCCAGCTGCATCTCTGCCTTCAAAGATGATGGCAACGCGCATTTTTTTTTCTGCGATCCACTTTTGCAGGTTGACAAACTCCGACTGCAGCTTCCGTAGCTCAGCTTCGTACTTTAGTTTTTTGAGTGTCCTGGAGATAGGGATGTTATGTGCTTTGGCGATGGCAATTAATTCATCCCTGGTTTTTGCTTCCAACAGGTGTTCTGATGTAAAACTCATTGATATGTATTTAATCTATCGTGCTATTTAGCATTTTTTGGGGTGGCCTTTTGACCACGATTTTTCTCAGTACTATGATAGTTGATAAGTTACTAAGTACGGGTGACTTTTCTCAATGGGTGAGGTGATTTTGTGAAGACAATCGGTTTTTGTGTTAAGTGACAAGCGTTGTCTTTTAGATGGTATGATAGTATACTTTACTGTCTTTTGGATGGCTTCACGCGGGCTAAGGATAGTAGTGGCAGACCCCGGTTCGTAGACCGGGGCGTGAGCGGATAGCCTGACCTGGACCCCGGATCAAGTCCGGGGGAAGGGAGCCCCCAGATCAGTGTCCGTGGAGCCCCCAGGTTTTCCATAGCTCCTACCTGTAATGAAGTTGGCTTACGGTAGAAAGCGTTAATGGAAGCAGTATTCAGCAGGTTTTGGTAACATAACTGACATAATTGAGTGCTTATGGGCTGGTTTACAGACCGTTCATCAAAAGTAAGTTACCTACTTATGGAAGTTGCCGTTAGTTTTGTAGTTGTAATCTCATTGTAAAACGGGATTTTTTATTTATCACAATCAATCAGCGCCGCAAATCGACAAAACTGGCGGTATTATTTGCTTCAGGTTGAGGCATTCTGAGGGGGGAATGGCTGGTAAACGAAGCAATTGAATAGAGGAGAGAAGATGTTGAGGATGAAAACCATATTAGTCGCAGTTACCCTGTTGACCCTGGGGCATTTGCTGATGGCTCAGGAAGTGGAAGATCACAATGGTATCAGTAAAAAAGTTCACTATGCTAAAAGGACTGAAACACCGCCGGTGATCGATGGTCAACTGGACGAAGTTGGCTGGCAGAACCTCCCGGTTGCTACGGATTTTACGGAGCGCAGGCCGGTGAATGGACAGGCGGCCCCTGATGCCTTCAGAACGGAGGCGAAGGTGCTTTATGATGACCAGGCGATCTACTTTGCAGTGAAAATGTATGACCCAGATCCTGATTCTATCCAAAGGGAGCTGACGGAGCGTGACCGTATTGCCAATGATGATTTTGTGTCGATCAGGATCAACGGTTACCGCGACGGGCAGCAGAGTTCTACTTTTATGGTGACTGCTGCGGGGGTACAAAGAGATATTCAAAACTCCAATAATGGCAATGACAACAACTGGAACGCGATCTGGCGATCTGCTACCAGGATTACAGATTTTGGCTGGGTGTTGGAGGTGAAAATCCCGTACAGAGAGTTGCGCTTCCCGGAGAAGCCGATTCAGGAATGGGGATTGCAGATAGAAAGGGAAGTCCGCCGCATCAGGACACGGTACACATGGAATTATGTGGACAATACGAAGGGTTCCACGCTGCAGTATCATGGCATCTTGCGTGGCATTGAGAATATAAAGCCGCCGGTGCGGTTGTCACTTTTTCCATATATGTCGTCTTACGTCAACTCCACGGATGGGGTGACGGAGGTGCAGTTCAACGGCGGTGCGGATTTGAAATTTGGTATCAATGAGGCGTTTACGCTGGATGCTACATTGATTCCGGACTTTGGGCAGGCGGGTTTTGATGCCGTGGTGCTTAACCTGGGACCGCTGGAACAGCAATTTGCCGAGCAACGGCAATTCTTCATTGAAGGGACGGATATCTTCTCCAAAGGTGGGCTGTTTTTCTCCCGCAGGGTAGGAGGCAGGCCTTCTGGTGTAAGGGATTTGGCGGAGAATGAAGAGGTGGTGAGTTCACCCGGTAGCGTGGACCTGATCAATGCGGTTAAAGTATCGGGCCGGACCAATAAAGGGTTGGGAGTTGGCTTTTTCAATGCCCTCACGGCGGAAACAGAGGCGGAGGTGCGCAATGTAGAAACTGAGGAGACCCGCAAGGCGGTGGCAGAGCCGCTGGCCAACTACAATGTCTTGGTGCTGGACCAGCGGTTTGGCAATAACTCTTCTGTGTCGCTGGTGAATACCAATGTAGTGCGGGGTGGAGACTTCACGGATGCCAATGTAACGGGTGTTTACCTGGACTATATCAACAAAGAAAATAGCTTTTCTTACTTTGCCAATGTGGAGCAGAGTGTGGTGCTGGACCCGGAGAATACCAAGACGGGTAATGAGTTCCGGGCGGGCTTTAATAACATAGATGGGGAACATCGCTTTGGTGCCAATGTATTTGTGCGTACGGAAGACTATGACATCGATGACCTGGGCTTTACGGGGTTTACTAACTTTCAGGATTTCAACATCAACTACCGTTTTCGCTATTTGCAGCCGCGTGGTAACCTCAATAACCTCAATTTCAACGCGAGTATCAGCCAGCGCCGGAGACTAGTGCCGGACCTGCATGCGTATACCAACGTGAGCCTGAGGGCGTGGTTCAATACCAGGAAGTTTTTTACTTATGGCGGTAACTACAATACCAATGTGGGCACGGTGAACAACCTCTTTGAGTCGCGGGTGCGTGGCCAGCATTTCATCAGCCCTTCCAGTCACTGGGCCAACGCTTTTATCTCAACGGACTCGCGTAGAAAACATCAGTTGGACATCAATGTAGGGTGGTCAGAGTTTCGCGATGCCGATGAATGGATCAACTATAATTTTCGCGTTACCAACCGCTACCGCTTCTCTGATAAGCTGACGCTACGTGTGCAGAGCAACTACAGCCGCAATAATAACCAGCAGGGATATGTGACGCAGGAGAGCGATGAGATCATCTTTGGCCGCAGGGACCGTACCACGATTTCCAATACCATCAACGGTCGTTTTTCTTTCAATGAAAGCATGACGCTCAACCTCAATTTCCGTCACTACTATTCTACTGTGGCGTACTCAGACTACTTTACGCTGGAGACAGCAGGCAACCTGCAGGATCATGACTTCACGGGCAATGGCAATAACACCTTCAACACCTGGAACATTGACTTGCGCTATGCGTGGTGGTTTGCGCCGGGCTGTCAGGTGACGATGTTATACCGCAATGCCATCTCCGGCTCTTTTGAGGATAGTAATCTTGGTTTCAATGAGAACTTCAGCCGCCTCTTTGATCAACCGGTGACGCACAATGTATCGCTGAGGCTGGTTTACTTCCTGGATTATCCGCAGGTGCGTGGGTTGTTTAGGGGAGCGTAGTTTTCAGTAGGCAACGGGCAGTAGGCAGTTGGCAACGCGCTGTAATTTTTGATGTGTGATGCGTGATTAAGTGATGGTGGAGGTTACTTTCAGGTGGCAACAAACCGGTACTCTTGGTCATATACGTTTTAGCTATCAGAAGGCTTTGGGTCCGTTTGTGGATTGTTTTTTTGATGTCGTAATTGAGTAATGCGGTAGTTCCATGATGTAGGCGGATGTGGGGACACATCCTTTAGCTTGCTGATGTGGGGATACATCTTTTGGCATGTTGGAAGCTATTCTCTTACTTTCAGCTTATTGATGGGAATCTCTACATCAACTAAAGTACCTGCCCCTTTATTTGACTCAAAAGTTATTTGACCGAGGTTGTGTAATCTTGCCTCAACATTTCGTAACCCCGATTTCAATCGGTCATTGGATCTCTCAGGATCAAAACCAATACCATCATCTCCCACCTGAATATGAAGTGCTGTCTTGGAAAAAAGTATTTGTATGTCGCAATGTGAAGCTTGCGCATGTTTTATGACGTTGTTTAACAGTTCTTGGACCACTCCGTAAACCTTTTCTTCAATCTCCGTTTCAAACCTCGCCTTGAAATCATTATGAATCAGGTTGACTTTGAGATCTGAATTTGAATCATCGACTGATGCAATCAAAACTTCGACTGCCTTTATCAAACCACTCCAATAAAGTGTGTTATTACTGATGTTATATACAAGGCCGCGTACATCATCTCTTAACTTAGAGACTAACTCAGATACTTTTTGAAGTTTTTTGTCAGTATCTTTTTCAATAGCCAAATTGAGTTGAATGATACTCAAGAATGCTCCGACATCGTCATGCAAATACATAGCGATTCTTTTTCTTTCCAGTTCTCTGCCATTGATGTAGGCATTCAATTCCCTCAAAGACATTTCTGGTTCTTCACCATCTGAAATTTCCAGAATTTCCTTAATTGGTGCATAATGCTGTGCCTTTATTGCGTCAAAGGAGAAATGCTTATGGCCCTGCAGGTACGAAAGGAATTCATCAATCGAGTCTCTGATTTTCTTGTATTTGTTTAAATCAGATATGACTGAGTCGCTGAAACCTATCGATGTTTGTTCCCTTACTTTTGCCTCAATGGTTGCTATTTTGCTTTCCCAGTAGGCCAAATAGGTTAATCGCGCGATCGGGTCATGAATGTTGGCAGAACTCAGGGTGATGGGAAGAATTCTGTCTTTAAAATCAGGGGTGTTGAGCAAGGTCATGGCCTCATACATGCAATTGGGAGACTTGAGAAATGAGTCGCTAATGATCACTAACGCATAATCCGTTTCTTTGATCTTTTGCATGAACTCCATGATACTTTCTCTGTAGTTTAAATCGCGAATATCTCTGATCAAAACGACTCCAAAGTCCAAAAAATCATTGTCAATCACATCAATGACCTTGGTGTCATCCCAGGAATAGGAAATGAATACTTGATTGTCTAATCTCATTTAACTGGGATGTTGGGTGTTTTTAAAAATCATGGTTGTAATCGGTTATTTGTTGGCGCTCCAAATTAATCAAATCACCAAGAGATAAAAAGCAGACAGTATGCATTTAGTTTAGCCCGAAGATTGGGGACTTATATGTGCTTAGGTTTTAACATTCTGCTCTGGACGCGTAGTCAAACAGGGTGATTGATTTTTTGATACCGTAATTGAGGAATGCCGGAATTGCGTAATTTTTGATGTGTGATTTGGAAAAGCGGTGACTCTATCATTGCTTGTTGTAGACGGATGTGGGGACACATCCTTGGCATGTCGATTGCAATGTCACCTGCTTTTTGCTTGTGTGCTGAGACGGTCAATCGGGGGTTGGTTAGGACAGTTTTTGTAATTTTGGTTACACGAGTTAGTTTGATGGCTGCTTTAGAAATGGCACAAAAAAGTATAAATGTGACTGACCTCAGTGAGAAGTGTGACACTGAAGCCAGTCAAAAAAATGATCAATTCAGCTACGCTGCGACTAGCAATCGTAGAATTCAGCACTGGGTTGGCCAGGCCAGGTGTCCAGGTAGGCAGCGGCAGGGTTACCATTGATTGTGGCTGACCTAAACTTCAAAATGTTGTTGCCAGGCCCAATTTCGGCTGTGTACAATACTACCTCTACTTGGTAATTACCTGCTTCAAGTTTTCCAGGATCAATCACGACCATGTCCAACGCTGTGGCTTCCACTCCATTGTACTTATAGTTCCCCATGAGTCCAAAAGCCTGGGTTCCTTGACCTTCATTGACCCATGTCCAGGTATTGGAAGTAGGTTCGTTAGGATTGGGTGGTATTCTCGACCAATTTGTATTGGTGCCTGGTGCGACCATATTTCCGATGATCAGATCGGTAACCTGATCTAAATAAGTACTACACCCTGCTGCTGAGAATGTAATCTGAATGCTTGTTGCTGCTGTTGACATGTAGTTATGTGTTAATTGTTTTACCTACTCTGATTGCCAGAAGCTCCTTTGCAAGTATCCTTACTGAGCCTAGCTGACTAAATGCCCCAACTGGGCGCTCTGGCTTTTCGGTATCCGCCAGTAATCAAGTTTATTAATCCAAAGATGAGGGGAAGTTGATATGATTCCGTCCAGCGTTTGCGGTATAGTGCATAATACCCCAATCGCGTTAAGTAATATTAATCATGCGTGTGATTGTGGCAATACAGTCAATGGCAGGAAGAAATAACACATCCCATTGCCTGTTGGAATTGTTTGACTGGTCATGCGCCACTTCTGCGGAAAGTACTTACCTTGTAGCCTTCTTCGCTAAACACTTTTGGTAGGAAAGGTACATTGACCGAATCATGAGTTCTTGAATACTGATTACAATGCTGTACAAAAAATTGACACGGAGGGAACGAGAGATTGCTACTTTACTGGTAGATGGCATCACCACAAGAGAAATCTGTGAACAACTGTGTATTGCCCAATCCTCTCTTAATTCTCATATCAACAATATGAAGAAAAAAACCGGGGTGAGGTCTATTCTCAGTTTGATAGCATATCTGATTAATAATAAGTTGGTTCCTGAGAATTTCTTTGATAGCAAGACGAAGCTCAATTGTAATCTAACACACAAGGAAAAAGAAGTGCTGGTATTGATCTCAGAAGGATTTACTGCACCCGAATTGGCTGAGAAGCTTTTTGTGAGTAAGCATACCATAGAAACGCACAAGAAGAACATCTCCAGAAAAGTGGAGTTTCTGTCTATGACTGAAATTGTTATTTTCTATTTGAAAGGGGTTCTCAATATCACCTTACCCAATGACGACGAATTTGACGATGGTCTGGACAGACCCTATGACCTGACCAAAAGAGAATTTCAAATTCTGGGAAGATTAGTCTCCGGGCAATCCACGCGGGAGGTGTCAGATGACTTGTTGATATCGGTGCACTCGGTAGAATCGCATAAGGGGAGAATTTTTAAAAAACTGGGTGTCCGTTCCGCAAAAGAGGCAATTATCAAAGCAATCAAAGAAAGTTTCTATGTACTTCAAATAGTCAAGGAAATTGAATTTGATGAGCATCACTTCAAAGCAGGGATGGCTATTCTCAGTCATTTCGGCACTGTGCTGAAACAGAAAAATCCCGACAATACGGCGTCGGTGAAAATTGAGCAGATTGGTTTGAAGATCCGGATGACGATCAGTTATAAAGATGGTAGTGAAAAAGAGGTGATTGAAGATACGCTGTATGATTATGGAGAGATGATCAGAGGGAATATAGCGCCTCATGAATTCTTTTTAGAGGAGGATCACATCCTTCAATTTGAAACAGAATTTCAGCTCGCCGCCGCACGCATTCAGCTGGATGAAAAGAGGATAGCAGCCAAAAAGAAAATCAAAGCGCTCAAGAAAGAAGTCAAATCACAGCATGATATCATCACAGCAGTCACTGCGCAGCGCGATGAGCTCAGGCAGGTGGTTGGAACACTATTATCAAGAAATGATACCTCTGGAGATGGAACTAAGAGAATCAGCGCTCCTGAAAAGCTTCGTATTCCTCAATCATTTGGAGAACTGACGTTTGAGGAATCTGAAGTCAATACCTTGATGGATTTGTATCGTAAAGCCGATCTTGATGAGTTGTTCAAAGCTTTTGACGAATTGATCATTAAGAAGAAGAGGGAAAACGGGAATGGGGATGAAGTCAAAGCACTGGCGTCGAGTTTACAGCTCATTAATGCGATATACAATACTTTTAAGAAAGAATCTACGATTATGGGTACGTTAAGTGCTGAAGAGAGTCGGGTGCGGTTCAATAGAATATTACACAGTATCCTGCAGCTAATCAACGCATTAGGTATCAAAGGGACATAAAATCATTGGATCAACGAAGACGTAAAACCCGCACAAATGGGTATTCGCGAAAAAAAATAATTAAATTATCCCTGTTTTGAAGTAGAGAGGCTATTTCTTCTCGCCTGCTACGAGTACTCATAGAATATCAGTCATTTCCATCCATTTTAGGGTTGTATCTCAATTTATAATTAAATCATCCCCATAATATAGTAGATAGCTCATGGTGTTTGACCTTTAGGATTTCTGGCTGTTTCATCTTTTCGATTTGCATGATCCTGAGTCTGACTTTATAAGTCTTTGACCTTGCATGAAGTTCAAAATTGCGGGTCAGCTTCAGTAGCCTAAATACCCAATTTCAAGTATTTTCACTTCAGTTTTTAATGAAATTATCCCTGAATAAGAGGAGAGAAGACCTTAAAACAAGGGCGCATTACTAACACGCCCTCATGCGTAATGTAATCTTTGGTTACTTAAACACCGTTACTGCCGCTGCACTTAAATGCAAATAACATAGGCATTGGTGCATTCACCTGGGTTGTAGGTCAGGCAAATCACTGGGTAGGCTGTGAAAGTTTTGTTCCCGGTTCCTCCTTTGGCAGTATTTGCAGTACTTTCACTCATATCTGTGACAAAACTCTTAACAGATAAATCCTTGATTTTTAATTGTCTCTTTTTCACGTTGTATTAGTTTAAAGTTAGAAATCTATAGAGTGAAGATAATTAATAAATTGCATATAACGTTTTGAAAGTGCCTATAGTTGATATAATACTGAAATGGCGTAATCGCGTAACATCGAAATTGTTAATGTCTGATATGTGATTTCTTATGTGTGATTAGGTCGGGCCGCGTAGGTCGGGCCGCGTAGGTCGGGCCGCGTAGGTCGGGCCGCGTAGGTCGGGCCGCGCAGGTCGGGCCCGCAGGCATTTCCTCAGATGAAAATAGGAGGTTTCGCAGAGAGTGACACTCAGCAATACAAAAAAACAGGCTGCCTCAACTGTGGAGACAACCTGTTTCAATGTTGTTTGATCTTCTGTTTCAATGAAGTTCTATGAAAGCAGAAGAGTTGTTTTTAAGGGCAATACCACACGGTAGGGCATCGCATCAGATTAGTATAGCAATTCTCAACAATACTTCTGGCATCCTCTGAAGAGATAGGTGTTACCCCACCTTTTACCGTATCCTCAGTTTCTGAATTCATCTGAGTTACGAAGCTCTTCACCTCAAAATCACGCAATTTTAGTTTTCGGTTTTTCATAAAAAATTAGTTAATCTTTAAAAAAAAATATAATTGAGTTGCCAATTATTTATTGATAATAACCATTAAGGAAATCACTTTTTGCTTTTGACAACGGAACCAATATAGTATATAAAATGTACATTTTTAACTAGTTAGGAAGGATTTTCTAATTTAAACCGTTGATTGCAAATATTTAACCATTTAGTTGTGTGTTTTTAGGTTTTAATACCTATTTTCTGCCTAGTCAATTTGGGTGCTGGTTTCCTGCTATATCACACGGAGGGGCATGCCCGAGGGATGTGGCTGGGCAGTACGAGGACAGTGTCTGAATGTTGGTCACCAAGTTTGGTTTTATGACACGTCCTGCAACCGACCATAGGCCTGATGGAATCACAGTGATATTAATTTTGCCATTTTATCCTTTACTTTTATCATCCCTGATAAGGGTTTACAATCATTGATCCATTATTCACTTGTGTGCCGGCATGTTTGTACTTTGCTGTATTTCACTTTGTAAGGGCCGGCCAGATTTAGAAACCACACTTTTACTCATGAAAACAATCAACATTACTTTCGCTTTATTCTTATTGGCCATTGGTGTCAACGCCCAGGAAACGAAGTGGCAATTATCCATCATCGGCGCTCACGACGTGGTCAAGGAAGAACTCTCTTTTGGTTCCAACCAGGATCTTCCCATCGGTTCCAACCAGGATATTCCCATATTGTACAACCGCATTAGCCAATCCAACAACTTCACAGCCGGATTTGAAATTAACAGGGTGGTGACTGACCGGTGGACCATTGGTTCCGGATTGTCTTTTTCCAACAAAACCTCTGGCAAGCAACGCAACAACTGTTTTGGCTGTTCAAATGACGTAGAGATAGAGCAACTACATTACCTCTCCATCCCACTCACTGCTGGCTACTCACTCACTACTACCAGACTGCGTCCTATTGTAAGGGGTGGGTTTGTCAATAACCTGCTGATCACCGGTGAATTTACCGAAGGCAGGAGATTTTTCGTAGAATGGCTGGCTGGAATTGACCTGCAATATGCTGCCTCATCCAGAATCAGTGCATTGGTGGGGCTGCATTTAAGAGGTGCCACTTCCAGTATTTTTAAACAACCTGCCAACCGTGGGGGTGGAAGCATTAAGGCAATTGTCACAGACTCTTTCAGGCTTGGGCTTAGTTATGCATTATAAAACTTAACCTGTTAGGCGATGCGTAAGAGCGTAGTTTCTGACCATTTTATATCAGCCAAACATTGGTCGAGGCTATGAGCCAGCAAATGAAAGTTTAAACAAATAGCCTGTTCTTTTTGTAGTAAGTCTAAGTGAATGATCTTTTTAACGAAAGGATTCAGCGCTTAATCGAATGTTGCCTTATCGTCTGATAACCATTCATTCGAATATTGTTTTTTTTGCATGTATTGATGATTGGTTTACAATTGATGCACTGTAAACTTATCTTGAATTTTACAGCTTGAAACACTCAATTACAACTGATATTGGCTGAAGATTAGACATGGTACGTCAATGTTGATGATATAAATTATTGCATCACTAGTAAGTATGAACCTAACCAGACTCAAAAGATATCAGAAGTGTCTTAAAATCCTTATTGTACTTGTCGGTGCTGTATTGTGTCAGCCTGTGCTGGCCGTTCAGAAGATCAATTTTGCGCCTGAAGATGCTGCCTACCTGTTGACAGAAAAAGAAACCACCATTGATCAGGTAAAAAATACGCCGTTCCGAAAACTGGCTGATTACCCCAATATCCTGGAAAGGCCGCAGGAGAAAAGCATCTGGATCAAGAAAAATATCCTTACCAAAGAGCGTAGAGAATTAGTATTTGATTTCATCCGTAAAGACTTTGTCAAGCTCTATATTTTTGCTGGCGATTCCCTGATCGCTTCCCATCAGACAGGCTTTTTGATGCCAGCAAGCAAGAAAAAGATGGGAAGGTGGAATGCCATTGATTTCATCTTTGAACCCAATACAGCCTATACTTTATTCTTTGAGATCAATCATGTAATCAACGATCCTGACCTGATCATTCTAGTGGAAGAGCGGGGAGAATGGCGCGAAATCTTATTGTATGATATGATTCAGGACATTGCCTTCTTGTCGGTTATGTTGATTGTTTCGATCTACATTTTTTTGCTCTTCTTTCAGAACAAGATGAAGGTGTTTCTCTACTTTTCACTGTATCTGCTCTCTGTATTTATCTTCTACTTATATGTGCTGGACATTTTGCGGGATTTCTTCATTTCCGAACACCCCGAAGTGACATTGTACTGTCTCATGGCCGCCATGTTTGGTCCTGTTTTTTACATCATGTTTACGCGTGAGTTCCTCAGCATGAAGGAAACCATGCCAAAATGGGACAAACTCTATCGTTACTTAGCTTTTGCGAACCTGTTCATGGCCGTTGCCACTACGCTACACTATGTGGCTTTCAAGGACTATTACTTTTTTGCAGATGTTGCCAGGGTTTGTCTGTTGACCAATGTAGGATTGGGTATCCTGATATCGCCTATTTTTCTGAGACAAAAAAGCACTTTGGTTTATTACTTTCTGGCTGGTAGTGCCTGTATGATGGGAGGTCTCATGATCGATTTGGTACTCTGGACATCGGCAAAAAACCTGGGCGCTTTCGCTCAGATTGGCTATGTACTGGAGATCATCTTTTTCTCACTAGGGCTGGGTAAAAAGATGCAGTCGATTCTCAAAGACAGAGAGAGGGCCCAAAGGTCTTACATCGGTCAATTGGAAATCAATAAACAACTGATTGAAAAGCAAAAGAGAGAATTGGAAGATACCGTCCTGGAGCGCACCAAAGAGTTGCAGGCCTCTAAGGAGGAAGCAGAAAGAAGTGCCAGGGTTAAAGAAGAGTTTCTCTCTGTCATGAGTCATGAGATCAGAACGCCGATGAATGCCATTGTAGGACTCACGCACATGCTTCCGGCTGAAGACAAAGGTGAGGCGTTTACTGAAAACATCACCACACTGAGGTATGCGGTGGATAACCTTATGCTCCTCATCAATAATGTACTCGATTACAACAAAATAAGTGCGGGCAAGGTGCAGCTTGAGCAAATAGACTTCGATCTTCAAAAGATCGTCTCCAGTGTTTGCCATCTATTCAAAGCCAAGGCAGATTCGAAAGGGCTTGATTTCATACTTCAGCTGGATGAAAATCTTCCGCAATACATCACTGGCGATCCTTTTCGCCTGTCGCAGGTACTTAACAATTTCCTCAGTAACGCCATTAAATTCACGGAAAAAGGCAGCATAGGCGTTGACGTTTCTTTGATTGCCTAAGAGAACGACAACGCCCATCTCAGGTTTAAAATCTCTGATACAGGAGTAGGGGTTCCTGAGGAAAAACAGGCTGAGATTTTCAAATCCTTTACACAAGTAAGTGCCGATATCACCCGCCGTTTTGGTGGCACCGGACTGGGATTGGCCATCGCCAGTGATCTGGTTAAGCTCATGAACGGCTCCATTGTAATGAAGAGTCAGGAGGGAGTGGGGAGCGAGTTTGCCATCAACCTGACTTTTACGAAATCCACCGAGCACCACGGCCTGGATTTGAATAGCAGTAACTATTCAAAATACAAGAATGCAGAGCTTTCAGACTTGTCTGTACTCATTGTAGATGACAACGAGCTCAACCGGATGGTACTCAAAAAGTTCATGGACAAGTGGCAGGTGGCCAGTGATTCGGCGGAGAATGGCCTGGTGGCACTGGAAAAACTCCATCAGAAGAAGTTCGACATTGTCCTGTTGGATTTACAAATGCCAGAGATGGATGGCTATGAATTGGCGGAAGCCATGTCAGTTCATGCTGCGCTGCAGTCGTTACCGATCATTGCCATCTCCGCAGACACCATTTCCAATGTATATGAAAAGGTGGTGGCCTCGGGCATGGACGATTTCATCACCAAGCCTTTCAACCCCGATGAGTTGAAAAGCAAGATCTATTTACATGTCTCCAAGGTGAAGGGGGTGAAAGAAGTCTGAATTTCTATTGGGTTGTCTACAATCCACCCATTACCAAATACTTATTGCTATGTTTCGACATCATCAGAGGTTCTCATAGAGTCGCCGTCGGTTCTTTTTATATCGCGCGTGGTTGTTGAAGAGTTGTCGTTGGTTATCCAAGGTATCAACGTTGGATGTTTTTGTATCGCGCACGGTTCCCGGAGAGTCGCCGTCGGTTCTTTTTATATCGCGCGCGGTTCTTTTTATATCGCGCGCGGTTCCTGGAGAGTCGCCGTCGTTTCTTTTTGTATCGCGCGTGGTTCCTGAAGAGCCGTCGTCGGATGTTTTTATATCACGCGTGGTTCCTGGAGAGTCAATGACGGGTAGATCGTTTGATGCTGCCGGTTGATGGCTGCCGGTTGTGTCTCCACAACCGACAGTGACTATTACTCCCCTCCGCTCACCTCGTAGAAGTTGGTGGAGCGGAACGGGATACCGTCATTGGTATAGCCTTCCAGGATCACCTGGATTTTACCTTCCAGGTCACTGTTGGAAAACTTCACAACACGCTCCTCATTGGAGATAGAAGGGTTCCAGTAAACAGTGGTGCGGTAATCGAGGCTTTTGTCCAGTAATACGGTGTGATCCGGTGCATAGAACTCAATATACTGCTGATAGCCTTTCATCCTTTTGAGGGCATAGTTAGGGTCTTTCCCATTGATAAATGGCTGGCCTCTTCTGGTATAGATCAGGATCATTCCATTGCCGCTATTGGGTCCTGCAGCAGAGAGCTCCACTTCTATTGTTTCAATTTCCAGCGGATTGTAGAAGTACAGTGTTTCGGCAGAGACGGGTACATTGTCAATGAAAACCAACATCTCGTCACCTGCTTTCTGATGCAGGTTTCTACCAAGAGAAATACCATACCTACGGCCGGCTGAGACTTCACTGCCAAAGCCATCACCTCCGCCGCTTCCGGTGTTTTCGGCCACAATGGCCCGCAGTCTTGGAAAGTTCATATTGATGACACTGAATACATTGGTTTTTTGTGCGGCTTCTACATCATCCATGCGCAGTACTTTGGTATTGGCACTGCTGTAAAGTCGTGGTATGGCCGGTTCCTCTTTGATTACCTGCCCTTTGATGACGGCATCGTTGAGGTAGTAAGTCCTGCCATCAAATTTGGAGATGGTGGCAAGGCTTTGTCTATCCACCGTTGCTTCAAAGGGGGCTTTTACAGTACCTTCAGCTGCCAACGTGGGCGCATTCGTACTGACCGGGCGCCAATCCATCTCTTCTATTTCAAAGTTATAGGCTGCTTTACCTTTTTGGTTTTCCAGTACCTTGAATATCAAGTCTGTAGAATCGTTGAACATGACATTCTCGAAAGTAAAATAACCTTCAGCATCTGTCACTGTATCAAATAAGGACGAAGAGGAGTCATTGGCTACCAGGTACACCATTTGATTGGGGGCCGGTATCTTTTTCCTGCCATTGGTGAGTCTGCCTTTAATTTGGAAACCATCCAGAAGATCAAGGGTGTCGCTGGCAATTTGCTGCATTTTTTTAATCTCTTCCCATTGGTACTTCCGCCAACCATTGACCATCATGAGCAGATCCAGCTGGTTTTTGGCCAGCTCCGAATCCGTAAATTCTGTGTCGAGACCCACCACGTTGCCCAGGATATGTGGCCTGAGGTAGGTACTCACAAAAATATTATCCGATTCCGATGCATAGGTGAAGCCCGAATTGATGGCAGACAAAGACGCACTCCTGATGTTGTCGTCTCCGGAAATGGTAATGATGGATTGCTCCCTTTTTGAGACGGTGACATTGGAAAGATCCAACTTGATATTGCTCCTGTTTTCAGGCGTTTTGAAATACAGCCGCTCCGCCAAGGGTTCAAACTGATAGTTGAACAGGGTGATTTGATTGATGCCATCCTGCAGTTTGGCTAGATCGATGTCCAGGGTTTTTGATTCTTCCATGGCAAGGCTCTGATAGTCCAGCACGCGCTCATTGGCCGTCACCAGCATATATACAGGTTTTTCTTCTTTGGAGTTACTCCTGATGTCTACCTTGAGCGATTTGCCTTCCTCTTTGACGAGCAGTGCCAGGTCCATCCCTTCAGAGACCTTGAGTGGGACGCGGAGCGACGGATCAACGGAAGATTTTAAAACGTACGATTTACCTTTTTTAGGCTTGAACAAAAAGGTGCCCTTACCCTGCCAGTCGGGTCTGATGGTCTGTAGTAATTTGCCCTGATCATCGTACAAGGTCAGGTCCGCATTGACCAGTTGGTTCCACTGATTTTTAATTTCGAAAGCGACATTGTTTTCAATGCCTGATACCAGGTGACCACCTTCGGGAAAAGCCCTCACAGTCAGTAGGGGAGTCTCTGTACTGACAGGGTCTTCCAGCGTTTCCTCTTCCAGGCCTATCTTTAGGGATTTATTGAAGTGATAGTGTTGTCCAAGGCTATCGGTCCAGTTGGTGTAGGCTCTGAGCATATAGTCTCCGGTTGCCATTTTTTTGGGTAAAGGCAATGAGCCAATCGCCAGCCCGTTTTTCACCGGTACAATCACCTTGGTGTAGCTGCTGTCATTGTTGAGTAGTTGAACATATAGCTTATTGGATAGATTACTCGGTTGGTTGTTGATACTGGCATAAGCCTTGAACCAGATGATCTCCTCATCCAGGTACAGGTCTTTGTCTGTGTGGACATGTAATTTTTCTGTAGGACGTTTTGTATTGTAGTTGGCGAAAGGCCTTACGACGGACTTGTTGAATTTGAGCAGGTTACTGCCGGTAGATTGATTGGTATATTCCAGCGGTAACAGGTAAGCGAAGTTTTCTTTTGACATCTGGCCATAGGCGATGATGGAAGAGGGGTCTTCTAAGACACCCTGCTGGTTGACTGCAGTGACTGATATGAGGTCTACTGATGAGGTTTGGTTTTTCTCACCTTGTTCACTGCCATAATAGTCGATTTGAATGTATCTGGCAAAGTTGAGGTAGCGTTTGCCGTTGCGAAAGGTGAAAAGGGTAGAGTCCGCTACTTCGCGATCCTTTACGGCATATGGATCGCCGGGAACCTGCGACTGCTCACCACCTTCTAGGTCGTAGATGAATTTTGCTTCAAATCCGTTTTCTTCTAAATTTCGTTCTACCACGGATTTCAGAAAGTGACGGAAGGATCCATTGTAGGCGGTCTGTCTGTTGTTCTGCCATTTGTTGTACTGTGTGAGGTCAGACGGTTCCAGCGCTGTGAAAGAAGTGAGCCCTTTGTAGGAAACGAGTTCTTCATCAGCATGGAAATCAGATAGGTAGTAAGTCATCAGATAACCTGTTGCTTCATTCCTTACTTTTAAAACCTGATTGGACCGGGCCGAGAAAACGCCATTTTTGTCATCAAATTCCAAGATCCATGGATTCAGGATGGTGCAGGATTTGGAAAACCGGTCATTGCCCAGAAATAGAGACTGAAACCGGCGCAGTTGTCTCTCCCATTTTTTGTCACTGCTGCTGCTGATCTCATATTCTGTCAGTTGCAGTTCATCTTCTACCAGTGAGACGGTCAGATACAGGCTATCAGCCGAGATAATGGATTGCTTGGCCGTTTTATAGCCCACATGACTAAAGAAAAGACTGATCTTACCACTTGCGGGAATGGATAGACTGAAGGTGCCATCTTTTCCCGATGTGGTACCAATCTGACTATTGTTCATGTAAATATTGGCTCCCGCAATAGGTGCAGCTGTGGCTTTGTCCTGGACAATCCCTCTGATGGTATTTTGGGCTGATAGCTGAGTGGTGAAACAGAGCAGAGCAAGGAAGGTGAAATAGCGTTTGGTCATAGTGTTCGAGTTGATAATTAAATAGGGAACAAATGGCAAAAGGCAAACCCTTAGTTGGTATGAGTGATCGATGAGTGTCTTGTTCAGCAAACATTGATTTGATAATATTTACTAACTAGTTTGCGCAATTTCCTGGGCGATGTTTTCTCTATCCGGATTTTAATACTTTATATTTATTTGGCTATAACAGGCAATTAAAAATGAAAATTCGACATATTAAGAAAGGAGAAATCATCCAACGAGGTGGAGAATACAATACCAAAGTATATAGAGTAGAATCTGGTTTGCTTCGCAGCTATTGTATTGACAAGAACGGGAAGGAAAATATCTTCATGTTTGCACCGGAAGGTTGGTTGATTGCTGACGCACATGCCCCTGAGGTACCTGCTGTACTCTTCATTGAGGCACTTGAAGATTCTGTTGTTGAGGAACTTCCCAAAAGCCTGGAAAGAGAAAAAGACCACCTGCCAGCATTGACCAGACGAATTGCCGCCTTGCAGGATCGGGTATTGATGTTGCTCAGTTCCAACGCCATCGAACGCTATGAATACTTCGAGAAAGCCTATCCCAATATTGTACAACGCGTACCACAAAAAATGATCGCCTCCTACCTGGGTATTACTCCGGAAACACTGAGTGCAGCGAAAGCAAAGCGGCAGAAAGATGAGGAGTAGCTCCTTTTCTTAAGAAATCATAATGGATTGGTAGTGGCTATGATGGACATTTGTTCATCATAAAAGTATAGAACTCACCATGAAAATCCTGATTACAGGAGGCCATTCTGGAATGGGTCTCGCACTTACCAAAAGACTTCTGGCAGAAGGCCATCATTTAGGCCTTATTGTGAGAACAGAGCACCGCAAATCGGAGGCACAGAAACTGTTCTCTCAAGAGTCCAATATCACGTTCTTTACAGCAGACTTGAGCAAGCGCCAGGAGGTGGAACATGTTGTGGCGGAAGTACAATCGACCTGGGAGTACCTGGATGGCATTTTCAACAATGCCGGTGTTCTTCTGGATCAGTTATACTTTTCTGACTACGGAAATGAATTACAGTTGGAAATAAATGCGATCAGTCCGTATTTGCTCATACAAGCATTGCTGCCTTTGTTGGAAAAAGCACAGGAACCATTTGTGGTAAGTACTGCCACCGGAACGCTAGACAAAAAAAAACTGATTGATATCCCCGCTTTTCAGAAGCCAAAGAAGTTTACCAAACTCATGGGTTCTTACATGGATTCGAAAATCACCATGGTAGCGCTCATGAATTACCTGGCGAAGCAACATGATAGAGTTCGGTTTGTGCATGTAGATCCAGGTGCCATTAAAACCAAAATGACCTCGGGTAGTGGTATGCCTTGGTTGCTCAAACCCATTCGGAATATACTGTTTAAAAGCCCTGAATATGGAGCAGAAAATCTATACAAGGGGGCCTTTGGTGAAAACTATCAAAAGAGCGGTCTCTACATATCCGGTCAGAAGGTCAGGCCTATCCGTGTTGAAATCACGGTTGATCAAATCAATGAGTTAATAAAAAAGTGAATAGTACTAAATGAAAAAAATACTGGTCTTTGGGGCATCCAATAGCAAGCACTCTATCAATAAACAGTTTGCGATCTATGCGGCGCAGCATCTGTCAAACGTTGAATTGCAGGTTGCTGACCTCAATGATTATAAGCTGCCGTTGTATTCAATAGATTTACAGCGGGAGGAAGGGGTAGATGCAAATGCCATTCGGTTTTCTGAATTAATCCAGGAAAGCGATGCCATTGTACTTTCATTGGCAGAATATAACGGATTGCATACTTCTGCATTCAAAAACTTATGTGACTGGATGTCCAGAATTCCGATGGATCCGCCCATGCACATCTGGCAGGGGAAACCCATGTTCCTTCTTTCTACAAGCCCCAGTCAAAGACCTGTGAATAACGTGCTGAGGGTTTCCAAAGAACTGTTTCCCTCCTTTGGTGCCAGGATCATAGCTGATTTTTATCTGCCTTCATTCCATCATTTTTTCAGAGACGATGAAATCATCGATGAGGTACAGCGAACAGCATTTAACATTCAAAAAAATAAATTTCAAGCATCTATTGATGCACTTGATTGATACCAAAACACAATCCATATGAAAATAACTTCACTCTTACTATTCCTAATGATTGCTGTGGTAACTACCAGCACGGGTCAAACGTACAAACTCACGGCCGATCAAACGCTGGAGGGCATCACAGTCCTGGCTTTTGGACCGGACAACGTCTTATTCATCGGCAACAGCAAGGCAGCAAAAATTCATGCAGTAGCCACTGAGGCGACAGCACTCACCGATCCTGTACCTTACAACATGGAAGGTTTCGATCAGGTGATTTCAGAAAAGCTGGGCATCACTCCCAGAGAGGTGATGGTGATGGATATGAAAATCCATCCGGTTAGTCAGGAGGCTTATATAGCGATCAGGTTGGGCTACAAGCCTGACGCGAAATCTGTCATTTCCATCATTCATCCGGCAACAGGTGCTATTCGGTTTTTGGCAGTGAATGCTGGCAACAGTACGAGTATTACACTGAAAAACCCAGCTTCTGAAGACCTGGTATTTTGGGAGGAAACACCAGCGAGTGCGTTGACAATTACAGACATGGACTACCATGACGGATACCTATATGTGGCAGGACTTACCAATAGCGACTTCGCTTCTAATCTCAGGAAAATAGCCTACCCTTTCAACGACTCGCAGGAAGCGGTGAAAAGCATAGAAATATACCATGCAGTACATACACAGAATGAGACAAGAGCCCCCATCCGGACCATGCTTTTTACTGAACTCAATGGTGCACCTACTTTAGTAGCCAGCTACACTTGCACACCCCTTGTCACTATTCCAACTGCGGCCATCAAATCAGGGGCTTCCATTACAGGAAAGACCATCGCAGAGCTGGGTTATGGAAATACGCCCATAGACATGTTGGTGGTTACCACGCAGGGATTTGACGGTAAGATGAGCAAAAGTCTATTGATTACCCATAAAAACCGTGGTGGATCTATGATTCCACTGAACTCAGTGGAGGCAGGTGTAAAAGGAGCAGGGATGGCTGGGCAGCGAGCCATGTTTGCGGCAGGACTGAACGGTATTCAGCAGATTCCAACTGCCAATGTGATGCAGGTGGATGTTCAAAATCCTCAAATGTTGGCCATGGTCCGTCGCAACATGGAGACCGGGTCCATTGATCTGGTTTCAGAACTAACAGGTACTTTTTTGAGACTAAGTGATTTTATTTCAGAATATGACTTTCCGAACTATCGTTATCCTGAGGCACAGACTCCCACCAGGAAATACCATGACATGGTCAAACAGATGGAAGGCTATCCTGAGCTGACTTCCGATAAAATGGGGAGAAATTAATTGAGGACTGCGATATCCATTTTTGTGATGTTGATTGGCGGCATCAATCCGATATGCTCGCAGCAGTTGAAAGCTACAGGCAGTGACCAGCAACTGCATGTTGTTGAGGTTTTGCCATCTGCCGATACGTTGCCTGCCAACCTGCTGAGAATGTATGTTCGGTTCTCTAAGCCGATGAAGCCTGTTGGGAACCTGGAGAAGATCCATCTCATCAGCGAAGAGGGCAATGAGGTGCCCGGGGCGATATTCAATAATGTACATGAGCTGTGGAATCGGGAGCAAACGCGGTTGACCATTCTTCTGGATCCGTCGAGGGTAAAGACTGGTCTTCTGTCACACGATGAAAGAGGCCGGGCATTGGTACAAGGCAGGCGATATGAATTAGTCATTGACGCACTGACCGATGTGGACGATCACATGACCGCGCCATTCACCAAATCATTTTATGTGACTGAGGAGGATTTTAGCTCTCCCGATTCAGATTTATGGCATATTAAAATGCCTCGTGCAGGTAGTCAAACCCCTTTGGTGATACAATTTCCGGCCATGCTGGATCAACTTTCTTTGTTGCAGCGTTTAAAGTTGACCGATCAGGAAAACCGGCCGGTAGCGGGAAAAGTAGAGATTGCTCATCAGGAAACAGCATGGCGCTTTTACCCTGCCACAGATTGGAAGCAAGGAGGTTATATCTTGTATGTGCACTCCAGGCTGGAGGACCCTTCGGGCAATAACCTCAATGGATTATTTGATCACAAAGCGGGCAGCCTCAGAAATGACAGTGAAGACACCATTGAATCAATGATCATTACTATTCCTGAATGAACCAATTTCAAGTGAGTCCTGGCCACAGCGACTCCTGCAAAATCAAAAAAATATGACAAGGAACATCATATCCCAGACTGTGCTGCTACTGCTGGTCTGCATGAAAGCATATGGCCAAACGGAGGAACGCCAGGAACCAGAAGCGCCACGGATTCTAACGACCAGAGCGGAAGAGGATTACTCCAGTTTCAGGGACAACGATAGTGTGGCGTTTTTCCTGAAAGACCTCAAGTACCTCTCCTTAAGTCAAAATGGTCCTGCTTATCTTACATTAGGTGGTGAGTTTCGGGCCCGAATGGACCATACCAGAAATGGGGATTTTGGTCCGGAAAATGAAACTTCCTACTTGCAGCGACTGAACTTCCATGCTGCGCTCAACTTGAGCCCACGCCTAAGGCTCTTTACTGAATTTTACAACGGATTATCTTCAGCTGGAGAGGTTCTTTTGCAGTCAGATCACGTCGACCTGCATCAGGCTTTTATCGATTGGAAAATAGTGGCTGAGGCAGATCAGTTGATCAGATTGCGACTTGGCAGGCAAGAACTGGGATATGGGTCATCAAGACTTGTCGGTATCAGGAATGGCCCCAATATGAGGCGGTCTTTTGACATGGCACAACTAAGAGTTGGGTTCAAACAGACAAAAATTGATGTCTTTTACGGTGCGGAAGTGGGGGTGTCATCCAGCGCGTTCGATAATACCTCTGCAATTTTTGATTCTGATAATTCCAATCCGACCCTGTGGGGTGTTTACCTGAACAGGTCACTGAAAGAACAACTAAGATTTGTAGAACTTTACTACCTGGGTTTTCACTCTGACTTCTCAGTCTTTAGCGATGCTCTCGGAGAAGAAACAAGGCATTCATTTGGCTTAAGGTCTTACGGGGCCCTGGGGAGGTTGACGTACAATTCAGAATTGATATTCCAAACGGGAGAATTGAACGATAGCGATGTATTTGCCTATAATTTTGAAGCGGATTGGAAGTATAGACTCAGTGATGTGGGATGGAAACCGCAGGTGGGTTTGAAGTTGGATTGGTCAAGTGGCGATCAGGAGCCGGGGGATAACAAGATAGGTACATTCAACCCTACATTCGTCAATCCGGGAATTTACAGTTTAGCTTCCATTAACACTCCTGCCAATATGACCAGCCTGCATCCAAATGTCAGTATCTCGCCTGCTGAAGGATTGTACGTCTACCTGGAATATGCGTTCTTTTACAGAACCCAGACAGCTGATGGCTTTTACCGTCCACCGCGCTTCCTTTCAAGACCGGCAGCTTCCAGTGAGGAGAAAAGTCTCGGAGAAACACTGGGTTTACTGATTAATTATGAGATCTCGAGAAATATGTCTTTTGATGTGGTGACTTACTTCTTTATAAGTGGCGGGTTTATAGAAGAGACCGGTGAATCTGAGAATATATCGTTCATCGCACCAACGCTGAGTTTTAAATTTTGACAGGTTAATTGTTATAGAGGTCTTTTTACTTTTTATCTTCAAACCTATTAGCACCATCCAGTAAGGTCATCGTGAGACGTTGTGCCTCTGTTGTGTGTTTTCACCAACAGGGATTCGATTTGGTTACTGTAGTCCAACAAGGTCATCGTAAGGCTTTGCGGGATGATTTGTTGATTGATAATACCCCGAAAGAACATGATTAAAATAGGAATAGATAGTTTCGCGGCAGCTACGCTTGACCCTGATACAGGTATATTTACTGATCCGTCAAAGGACATGAGTAGGCTGCTGGAGCGCATAGAATTTGCTGATCAAATGGGCTTACACTCCTTTGCCATTGGTGAGCACTACAGAAAAGAGTTCCTGGATTCTGCCAATGCCGTCATCCTGGCTGCAGCGGCGGCGAGAACAAAGGATATCCGTCTGGGTAGTGCTGTGACGGTTCTGAGTGCCGCTGATCCGGTTAGGGTGTTTCAAAACTTCGCCACTTTGGACCTGATCTCCAACGGGCGAGCCGAAATTGTGGCGGGCAGGGGGTCTTTCATCGATTCCTTCCCTTTATTTGGATTGGATATCAATGACTACAATGACCTGTTTGAAGAGAAATTGGAGTTGCTATTGAAAATCCGCGATCATGAATTAGTTACCTGGACGGGGAAATACAGGGCGCCTCTGAGCAACCAACCCATTTACCCCCGACCTTTGCAAAAGAAATTACCTATTTACCGTGGGGTTGGCGGTACGCCTGCCTCGTTCATCAAAGCAGGACAGCAGGGGCTTCCGCTTGTTGTTGCGGTAATTGGCGGCCAAACAGAACGTTTCGGGTCGTTGGTAGACTTGTATCGGCAGGCCTATCTTGATGCCGGGCATCCTGAGCAGGAAATGAATATCTCTTTACATTCCCTGGGTTTTGTTGGTGAAGATCACCAGCAGACGCTGGATACCTACTATCCGGGCTATGCTAAAATGTTCAATGACGTTGGCAAGGAAAGAGGCTGGGGTGCTGTTACCAGAGAAGGGTTTGATTTTCAAACTGATGAGCAAGGTGCTTTGGTGGTGGGTAATGCCGGGCAGGTGGCGCAAAAGATTGTGCGACACAGCAAAGCGCTGGGAGGCGTAGACAGATTTACCTTTCAGATGGACAATCCGCTGCTCACACATGAACAACTCATGAAATCAATAGAATTGATCGGCAAGGAGGTAATTCCGTTGGTCAATGAGGCTCATGCAGACCAGCGCTGAAATTAAATGGTAATTTCCTGATATGACTTTGCTGCGCATGAAAGCATGGTGGTTAATTCAATGACCCCGCCTGAATATATTCTTTGGGACTCATGCCGGTTTTCTTTTTGAAAAGGCGTGAGAAGTATTGCGGATATTCAAAACCCAGCCGATAGGCGGTCTACCTTTAAATTTTCAAATTCATACTCTGAGTTTAATGTTCTTTGCCTTCTGGTTTGTTATCAGATACAACAAACGGGCGGTCTGCAGGCCAGAAACGTGAAGTCGGAATATTAAATTGATAAGATTATCAGTGGAACTAGCGTTTACTGTCTTAAACCAACACACACCAAACCATGAAAAAGAAAACCGGCACTTACCTCTGCTTGATTTACCTGTCCTTTTGGATTTCAATCCCATTGTCCGGAGCGACAAATGATCCGGTAGCACAGTTAAAGGAAGTTAGAAGTCAGCTGCGGGTCATTGGACCCTATGGGGAGGCGCAGATGATAGATTCCTTGTATCGGCGAGCGATGCTCCTGGCAAAACGGATTCCTGACTACAATGAACTGACCAGGGTCTATGCCCAATATGGTAAGCGGTCTATTGGGATCGTTCAGGATTTGGAGAAAAGTCGTGCTTACCTTGACTCTGCCGCCGTAGTCCTTCAACAGCAGGAAATCGGTGAACTGAGGTCCATGGTAGCCATTTTCAATGCCTACTACTTCAATGTCCAAAACCAGCGAGATAGCTGTCTGTTTTACATCAAGTTGGCTAAAACGTCTCTGAGTATGATTGTCACAGAGGCGGAAAAGCAGTACTGGCAACCATTGATCCATAAAGACGCGGCAGACTATTTTCATCAATTAAACTTCTACGACTCTGCACTGGCCAATTATCAAACAGCGATCCGGCTATTTGAGACCTATGGTAACAGAAAAGGGCACCTAAAGACCCTTAATCACCTTGCAGCATTGTTACTGACACAAAATGAGCTGCCAAGAGCATTGGAAATTTATCAACAACTGCTCACTGCTGCTCAGACAGATGCCAATCACATGGGGATGGCCTCAACAATGGCTAATATTGCAGGTATTTTGACTACCAGGCATCAGTTTGATTCTGCGCTGGTGCTATACAGGCGGTCTTATCAATTGCGTAAAAGCCATGGAGGACCAGATTTTGAGGTCATTATAGCACTTGCAGACTTACATGCGTTGCAGGGAAGCTCAGATAGTGCACTCTATTATTTACGAAGTGTTGATGCAACCCGGATCAAACAAAACGACCGGTTTTTCTTATGGACAGGCTATGCCACTGCCTACCTTGGTAGCGGTCAATTGTCAAAGGCACTCCGCTACAATGGCCAGGCCATGGCATTTGCTGAGGGCAATCGTAATCTTCGCTTGTTAAATCAGGCGCTGGAACAAAGAATTAAGATCATGGAGGCGATGGGGGACTATGAAAGTGCCTTCAAAAGCCTCAGTAGACTACGTGTGGGGGAGGACAGTATTTTCAACATAGAAAAACAGAAGTCTATCACGCAGCTGGAAACAGCCTATGAAACCAACAAAAAACAGCAGGAGATTCTCTACCTGGAACAACTCAACGAAAACAAAGACCTTCGGCTTTCCAGTCAGCAGCGGATTATTTGGATTACGGTTATTTTTGCGGTGTTGTTAATTGCTTATTTGCTCTTACTGTTCAGACAAAATAAACTGAGGGCACATCAGAAACAGGTCAATCTGCAGCAAAAGTTGCTTCAATCACAGATGAATCCTCATTTCATCTTTAATGCGCTTACCTCCATACAAAATTTCATCTTAGATCAGGATACAGACAAGGCCATTTACTACCTGGCCAGATTTTCAGAATTAACCAGAGATATACTGGAAAATTCCAGGAAGGAATGGATACCGCTTACCGACGAAATTCATTTGCTTGAAAGCTATGTGGATTTGGAACAGGTGAGGTTCGACAAGGATTTGACTTTGGTATTCGACTACGATGAGCAGCAAATCGAAGAACTACTGATACCACCCATGATGCTACAGCCATTTGTGGAGAATAGCATCAAGCATGGCTTTGCCGGTAGAGATGAAGGTAGCATTGTGGTGCGATTGACAAGGTGTATGGAAAAAAAGAAAGTGCTGTGTGAGATCGTGGATGATGGGGTAGGTCTCAAAGTAAATCTGGACGAGACAGCCAACTCACTGGCTATCAGTATTACCAAAGAAAGGATAGGCAGTACGACTTTGTCCGATAATCAACTCAATTTTTCTATTAAAAATAAGTTAGATGATCAGGGAAAAACAAGCGGGGTATGCGTCAGGTTTTATATGCCTTTGAAATATGCAGTATAATGTACTTAGAACAGTAATTGTAGAAGATGAAAAGCCTGCCAGAGAGGTACTGGTGAAGTTGCTATCAAAAAACTGCCCGGAAGTTGAGGTAGTCGCAGAAGCGGGCAATGTGTCAGAGGGGATTTCTTCCATCAGGCAGCTACACCCTGATCTGATCCTGCTGGACGTACAGTTACAAACTGAGCGATCATTCTCCATTTTGGAAGCACTGACAGACTATCAGTATCAGGTGGTCTTTGCTACAGCCCATCAGGAGTATGCAGTCAATGCTTTCAAATTTGCGGCGGTAGATTATTTGATGAAACCTATCAATCCCGTCAGGTTAAGCGAAGCGATCCGTCGCGCTAAAAGAAATCTAGAAACGAATCGACCAGTCAATACCATTGAACTATTGCTCAACAATCTGAAAGCTGAAACCCAAAAAGGCCGTAAGATTGTACTGTCTACCATGGACATGATGCACGTGGTGGAACTCACTACCATCATTTGCTGTCAATCGACGATGAACTACACCACTTTTTTCCTGGAAGATGGTGAGCAGATCATTGTTTCCAGAACACTCAAGGAGTTTGATAAACAATTGACCGCATTTGACTTTTTTCGTGCCCATCGGTCATGGCTGATCAATCAACATCAGGTCAAGGGTTATTCCAAGCGAGAAGGGGGAGAGATTATTATGTCTGATGACCGGCGGATTCCGGTCTCACCTGTAAAGAAAGAACATTTCCTGAAAATATTGAAAGGAAGCATTTAACTGCCTATTTTGGGTGCTTGACGCACTTGATGCAGGAGGTGCAATCCGTGCAATAGGGTTACCGTCAACACATTCATTTGTCAGGAAAAATTGGTGACTTTACTCTGCGGGCTATGCTCTTCCACTATCCGTTTTTCGATACAAACCAAATTCCGCCAACCACCTACCCAACAAGAGCCCTTTCAGTCAAATACCCAACTCCTTCATTGAGAAACAGGCCTCGTTCATTGGTCAAAAAATCTGGTCGTGGACTCCCTAATTTAATGACCAAGAAGGAGGAAGCCGAAAATCCAATCCAGAGTAGGCATCAATCAATAATTTATCACATGAAAAAGAAAATAGCATTGAATGAGTTGATGGTCAGAAGTTTTGTGACTGACCTTCGAGACAGACAAACACAGACCGTGAAAGGTGGAGTGCCTGATAGTACAGCCTGTCAGGATGAACCGTCAGGGTATGATACTTGTCAGGTTTCATGCGTAGCAACCGTTTGGCAAAATCAGTGCAGGATTGAGGATCCCATCGACCGCTTATTCACCAACCGGCCAATTTCAATCTGTGCGGAATAATGAGTTGAAGCGGACTCAGCAGTAAATATGAGCCTTCTGGTCATCAAAAATGAGTTTGATGTCAATCACTGTTTTTGATGGCCAGGAGGTCCCTTTTAAAATGCAAGATTAACTGAAATAGATGCTTGATTAGTTGAGAACCATGGAACATTCGTTGTCTATAAGCATCCATAGCGGATTGATCTACTTTACCATCAAAAACAGTAACATATGAAAAAGCAAAAGTTAAAACTAGGAGAAGTAAAAGTGAAAAGCTTTGTGACAGACATGGCAAAAGACAAAGTACAAACAGTAAAAGGTGGAGGACCTTCTGATCTGTGTATTTCAGACGGAGGCTGCAACTGGACAGAAAACTGTCTGACGTTCAATGGATACGGTCAATGTAATTTCCACACGGCGCAAGCGCATAACTGTAGTGAGGTGATCTGTTATTCCAGATTTTGTAATTCCACCGAGTGCAACGGAGGCGCTTCCGACGTTTGTCCGGTGTAATTTGGATGAACGATTGCATCTTCCGGGCTTAAAATGACAGTCCCGGTACTGTAAAAAGGTACCGGGACTGTTGTTTTACTATTCTTAAATTCCGTAGTTTATCAATTTCTCACCACCATCTTATGCCGAATATTGTCCCCCGTAGAAGTCGTCATCACATAAACATAGATGCCGTTTTTTACACTGTTGGAATCGAAAGTGATGCTGTATTGGCCGCTTTCTTTTGATCCATTGACCAGCGTCTCCACTTGCTTACCATGCAGGTCAAACAGGGTGATGTTCACGTTAGCGGCCTCTTCCAGAGAAAAGTCAATCGTGGAAATGCCCGTCGCCGGATTGGGATAGCTGCCTCCCAGGGTGGTTTCTGAGATCACGTCGGTTACAGTGCTGGTAACGACGCCTGTTCTCCCATTGTTGGACCAGCCATTGTCATAGGCGCCATCGCCACATCGGAAAAGGTCCGTAGTTTGAGATCCACCGTTGTCACTGAATACGATGTTGGCGCAGTTGGCATTGGGGATGGTATAGCTCCACCAGCCGTCGCCCTGGTCTGTCATCTGTACACCCGGCCAGTTGGTGTTGGCAGTGCCCGCCGGTGTCACATTCCAGTAGTGCATATTGGCTGTACCCCAGTTGTTGGGCTTTCTGAAGAGGATGGTAAGCCCGTTGCTTCCTCCTGTGCCAGGAAGTTGGTCATACCACTGTCCGTCCAGGTACCAGCCTTCTGCGCATCGGTTGAGGTCTGGGGTCTGTTGCGCACCGTTGTTGCTGAAGATGATGTTGGCACAGGTGGCATTGGGCAAAGTATAACCGTACCAACCATCGGCCTCTGCGGTCATCGTGACTCCTGGCCAGGATGTCTGCTGTCCGGAAGGCGTCACCGCCCAAAAGTAGATCTCAGGATCGCTGTAGGTTTCCGGCTTGAAATGGACCGTAAGCCCTGCGGGTGGACTGCTAAACACGTAGTTTTCATTGATCAAGTTGGATGATAGCCCCACACTGCTGATGACGATTGCCCTCAGGTTTGTTGTTTGCGTAATGGCCAATGGGCCGGTATAGGCCGTACTGCTACCGCTGGGAGTGGAACCATCGTTTGTGTAGTAAATATCACCGGTCACGCCATTGGAAATGGAAAGTGAGACGTTGACGGTAGTTCCAGTCGTATGGTTACCTCCAGCCGGGTTTACAGCCAATTCGGGAGCTGTAGGCCCTCTGGGGTCCTGGTCGTGCCACACGCCATTGAGGTCGTACCATCCTGACCCAGCCCTAGATAAGTCTGCGGTCTGGTTATTACCACCATCGCTGAAGATAAGGTTGGTGGAGGCGATGCCATTGAAATCATATCGGTACCAGCCGTCGCCTTCGTCTATCATTTCCGGTCCTGGCCAGGTGGCGTCTCCGAGAATACCAGCCGGGCTGGCATTCCAGTGGTAAAGATTGGGGTTCCCCCAGCCACCAGGTTTCTCAAAGTACACGGACATGACCGTGAGTTCTCCTGTCGTATAATTGCGAGAGACCTCCACCGACCGGTTGCCCTGGTTGTCGATAGCGATTGCTTTGACTGTGGTGGGATCGGTGACCTGGAAGCTGCCGGTATAGCGCGTGCTTCCCGGGTTGGGAGTAGCGCCATCAAGGGTGTAGTAAATATCGGCCGGATTGTCTGACTGCACGGACATAGAGACGGTCGTCCCATTGGTATAATGTCCACTTTGCGGGTTGACAGAGACAATCGGGTTGCCACCGCCTCCTGAACCAGCCTGGAAAAAACCTGCGCCGTTGGCACCAATTCTACCCGGCCCATTGCGTACATAAATTCCTGCCGATCCCCGCTCTACCCTGAAGCTGATGTTACCACCATCTACGGATATTTCATTGCCGGTAACCGCATCTCTGTAGATACCATTGGTGAGGCCTGAGAAGTTAAAGTCTACCGCACCGTCCTTCGCCAGGCCTACTGCTACTTCGCTGTCCTGGTAGGTACGCACATAGCCTATTCCGTTACCGCCGCCATTACCATCCCAGCGCCAGCTACCTTTTTGTAAAGCTGGAATGGCTCTTCTGATGGCGTTGAGCTTTTTCAGGTGTTGATAGATGATGTGATTCGGTGCATTGTCAAACTCGGCGCCATAGTAGGCACGTCCTGTGAGGTCTATCGACTGCTGAATCCCTGCTGCATTGTGGATATCGGCAAACTCACCGGCCATGAAACGAGACTCGGTACCGTAATAGACGATGGGGATTCCCCGCCAGGTAAACATGAAGTTGAGGCAAGCCGCCAGGTTTTCATCACTACCACTGTAGCGTCTGTTCCAGTCGTTGTTGGGCCCGAAATCGTGGTTGTCCAGCCAGGTGAGCAGGGTAGAAGGATCGCTGTACAAGTGGTCGTACCTGGCTGCCGCTGTCACATTGGAGAAATTCTGTCCTTCTTCAAAAACGCCGTGGAAGGTCGCATGCCCAAAGAAGTCGATCACGGCGATGCCTGAGTTGGCAGAGTTATTGACTTCGCCCCTCCACGTATAGTAATGTGGGTTGATTCTGTCCTCCTGATGGAGTTCATGCCTGAGCTGTGCGACTTCTCCGAAAATGAACAAGTCAGGGTTGACGGCTTTGAACTCATCGTAGAAATACAGGACATCTTCCTTGCTCATGTGCTTCATGGTATCCCACCGGAGACCATCTACGCCCATGTTGATGAAAGTGGTATAAGCAGCCACCAGGTAATCCCTTACTACCTGACTCCCGGTATTGAGGTCTGGTGTATCGCCTGCCAATGCCCGGTTGTGGAGGTTTTCAATGTCGTCAAATCCCTGCGCGAAGCCATTGCCTGAGTGATGATACCAGTTGGGATCGGAAGTGTCAACATAGCTTTCCTTACCCGGATATTGAAACTGGGACAGGTCCTGATTGTAAGGTGCGGGCATCTTGGTCAGGTTGGCACGACTCCATATTTTGCCATCGTCGGGATTGGGTGTGAGCCCGTCATATTCCCAGTTGGGGTTGTCTTGCAGCGGATTGCCATTCAGGTCTTGCCCCGATGCCTGAGTAGGATCGGTATTGTACTTGATTTCGGCCACGCCTTTGATGCCGAATCTACCAGAGTGGTTAGTGACCACATCCAGTACAATTTTCATCCCTCTGGCGTGCACTTCATTGATGAGGTCCTGAAAAGTAGCACCTGGTGACTCAAGTCTCGGGTCTACTTTGGTGAAATCCCAGGCGTGGTAGCCATGGTAGTCCAGCGGTCCACGGTTTTGTACGATGGGCGTAATCCAGATGGCGGTAAAGCCCAAGTCCTGGATGTAGTCCAGTTTCTGGATGAGTCCTTTGAAGTCCCCCCGCCAGGTCACATCCTCGGGATCAGTGATCGAAGGGTTGATATTGGGATCGGGATTGTAGGAGCTCCATTCCGTGGGTGCATTGTTGTTTGGATCACCATCAAAAAAGCGGGTAGTCATCAAAAAGTAAATCGACTCCTCCCTGAAGTCTACCTGACCATAGGAAGCCACCGAAGACAGCAGCATGATTCCGGTCAGGAATGCATAGATTTTTTTCATAAAAATTTGTGTAGGTTAGTTTAACAGTCGTTTTCCGTGTATCAGTGATACCGTCGGATTTAAAAAAGTTAAATGTATCCTGCGGCGCTTTGAGATGCGTTGCAACCTATAAATTGAACCTTTTTTAATACCGGAATGAGGTAATGTCGTAATTATTAATGTGTGATTAGGGATGATTGATGAGGTAGGTTTTGAAGTCATGAAACCGTTTAGAGGAATGTAGTAACGACGTAATTATTATTGTCGTAATACCGTAATTATTGATGCGTTGCTGGGGATTATTGATGTGTGATGCTTGATTAGTAATGAAGGTATTCTCCCAGGAATAAGGTACTGAGAAAACGATTAGAAATTCCCTGGTTCTGAGGATTGTAACTGCTTGTTTAAACTTCGTAATTGTAGGAAGAAAATTAAACGAAAGAATTATGTCTGAAGATGAATTATTTGGCATCCCACGGGGTTTGCATGAGCAGGATTTTGAGCAAAAACAACGGAAAATTGCAGAAGAGGAAAATCGAAGACGTGCCGAAGAGAATCGTAGGAGGAACGAGCAAAACAATTGGAATCAAAATGATGGAGGAGGCGGCAGGAGAAAAGGGTCAGGGAACTCTTTGAATTGGATCGACTTGGTATTTGGCTTTATTGGTACTATAGCAGGCCTGTCTCTTACGGAAGGTGAGGTGGTAGGTGCCGTTCTCGGTGCGATTGTTGGTCTTGCGTTGAGAAGCATCCTGGCAATGGTTGCTGAGCTGGTCAAAATTGTGGTAGGCGTAGGCTTTCTTCTTTTGGTATTTTATTTGATCTATACGTTTTTGACGGGAGGATAGCGTGAGCCCTTTGCCTGGATGTAGACGCCAATATACAGTTTTGCTTTTTTATAACTTTCCTATTAATTGTTTTGAGGTATTGCTGAAAGAAACAGTTTGGGTATAAAGCCTTCAATCGAAATGAATATCTTACAGCTAAATTTAAAAATCAAAATAATGAAAAAGTCCAAATTAAGTAATTTCAAATCATTTGAATTAGCAGGAAAGCAATTGAAAAATTTGTTGGGAGGTAGTGGTAATGACCTTGGTGATGCAAGAAAGGATGTAGTCGTCGAGTTACTAGACGCATAAGCTTACTTTACCCTGGGCGTAGACTCCGGTCTACGGCCTTTCTATTACGTAGCTTTCTTAGCAATTAGTTTGGTGAAATGCTGCTCACTCTCACTCTTTACAAACTCAAATCGTATTAAACCAACCAAAGACCATTTCCCGGTGCTGCTTGCTGACGGGGATTTTGTTTTCGTTGATCATGAGCATGTTACCGGCAAAGCCTGTGATGCTTCTTCGGTTAACGATGTAGCTGCGGTGTACCCTGAAGAACTGTTCTTTGGGTAGGGAAGGCTCTATCTTTTTGAGAATGGTGGAGTAAAGGTAAGTCTCTGAAGTGGTTTGGATTTCTGTGTAGTTACCATCGGCCTCCAGCCAAAGGATTTGCTCAAACTTGACACGCTCAAAGTGGTCGCCCTTTTTCAGGAACAAGGAGTCATTGATGGTGAGGGTTTTTGTCTCTGATTGTTGATCGTCAGAATGTTGATTGCTACCCGCTCCCTGGCTGCTGGAAAAATTAGCCAAAGCGACTTCAATGGCAATTTTGATCTCTTTGTCTCTGAAGGGTTTCAGGATATAAGCCGATGGCTTGACCGCTTTTGCCCGCTCTATGTATTCGTCGCCCGCATGAGAGGTGAGAAAGATGAAAGGCAGGTCATAGTGTTTTTTGATTTCCGCTGCCAGTGCAATCCCGTCTATGTACTTGCTACCAAGGGCAATGTCCAGCATCAGGATGTCTGGTTGCGTCCTGGAGAGGGTTTCCAGCGCTTTTTCAGGGTTTTTGGCCAGTGGAAGTGTACCATAACCCATCTGCTTGAGACGGGCAATCATGTCCATCCCCAGGATGGCTTCATCCTCCACTACCAATATTTGCGCTTTTTCGATCATTTAGGAAAAGTCAGGGTCCACTGTGCACCATTTTCATTTTTAAAGATAACGGTTCCGTCCAATTGATCAGCTAAAGAGTAGATTAATTTCAAACCAAAAGAAGGAAGATCGTCTACATTGGGTGGCTCCATCCCCGGTCCATTGTCGTGAACGGCTAACAGGTAATTGGCTTCATGGGCCTGTAGACTGACAGATAAAATAGGGTGTCCTTCTGCTACTTTGCAGTATTTAAGGGAGTTGGTCAACAGCTCATTGATGATCAAGGCAAGCGGAATGGCTTGTTCTACATTCATCCTCACCGGCAGAATGTCTGACCTAAGCTCCACATCAGGGTCAAAGCTATCGACCAGGTGCTCAAATAGCTCCGTCAGATAGGGCTGCATGTCTATGTGAGAAAAATCTTCTCTGTAGAGCTTCTGATGGATCAATGCCAGGCTATCTACCCTGTAGCGCCCATGTCGTAAGGCCTCTGCAGCTACATCATCTCCTACATCTGCCGACTGCAGGTTGAGCAGACTGGAAATCATGTTGAGGTTGTTTTTGGTACGGTGGTTTAGTTCATTGAGCAGCAAGGCTTTCTCCTTTTCGCGTTGGGCCAGGGATTGATTTATTTTCTTTCGCTGTTGGTTGTTGCGATAGAGTAGTCCCAGTAAAACAAGCAACACGGCCGAGGCAGAACCCACTACCCACAGTGTGACTTGCTGGCCCTTGTTCAGCTCATTGAGGAATTCGATTTCGGTTTGCTTTTGTTGTACCCGATACCTGCTACGTAATTGCTCTACTTCCCTCACATTTTCTACATTGAAGAGACTGTCTTTGTAGACCTGGTAATTGTTTTGGTAAAAGAAGGCTTTTTCAAACGTTCCCTGACGCTGATAGTATCCCGACAGGTATTCACTGAAATCTCTTACCTGCTCTTTCAGCCCGTTGGCCAGTGCATTGTCGTATGCCTCCAGCATCCTGCTTTCCCCCCGGTCTTGCTGTCCCTGGCTTTGCAGCACTTTGCCCAATTCAAAGGTGTACACCGCTACAGAATAGACATCACCCAGCGCCTCCAGCGTACCGACAGACTGCTCCAGCAATAACTTCGCTGAGTCATATCGCTCTTGAGCAGAATAAGCCATTCCCAGGTTTCCTGATGCATAGCTTTCTATCAATTCATCTTGTGAGAAGTTATTGGCAATGGCCTCCTTGAGATAGTAGGAGGCAGAATCATACCTTTTAAACAATCTGAAAGCCTCTCCCATGTTGACCCGAATGTAGTTGGCCATCAGGGTGTCCTGTAGCTTTTGATAGGTTTGCAGGCTCTTTTTAAATTCCACTACCGCTTGCTGATACTGCCCTTCGATTACCAGGAGCGAAGCTTCCTGCGCATAACCAGCAGCGAGGAAATCATTTCTGCCCAGTTTTTGGAAAAGTGCTTGTGCCTTCAGGTAAAACTGATTGGCTTGCTCAATATTTCCTAAATCTCTGTGAGAGAAATGGAGCAACTCATACGCCATGCCAATTCTGACTTCATCATCAATTTGCGTGGCTAGAGTGAGCAGGCGGTTCGAATATTCCAAACGTTCTTCCGGTACTGTTTCGTTATCAGCGATGTCCCAGACAAGGTCAAAAAGCTTCTTGTCCGGGATGTCTCGTTGTGATTCCAGTACCGCTTTCAGGCTATCCGCAGTCAGTTGATTTTGGCCAAAAGAGCAGATGGAAGCCAATAAAAGGAAACCGGGGATCAGTAGTTCTTTAAATTTCACACGTTAGTAAAGTTTCAGAATGCTAAGATTTAACAATGTTTGGGCTTTTCACTTTCAGAAGCGGATCAATGATACAACTGTAGGTTTTATCTTTAACCTCAATGGTAAAGCCAATATTGAAAGCTGCAATGATGCCGTCATTCCGGTCTTTGTCAGAGATGAGTACTGATAGTTTTTTGCCGTCGTTTTCATCTTCGGGAGCAAGGTAGAGGCGCCCGTTTGGTGCAGCGGTGAAGCTGGTGTCAGTGCTGTCATCTGGCAGAAAGTACCCTTTCCAGTCACTCTTGGTCATGGGCTCGTAATAAGATAAATCTCCACTTTGTTGAAAAGGATTCATGTTGACAATCTCAATGTATTGAATTTTTGGTGCTTTGATGCGGGAATCATACTCAATCCAGTCGGATTTTTCTACCAGCCATTTGATGCCGTTATAGGTGTCATCAACCTCCGGCAGTGACTCATCTACTGCTTTTGGGTTTTTGTTGCCTACAGCATAGGTATTGTCTGTCCACCCATGAATGAAAGGGCCAAGTTTGATAGGATTGAGATAGCTGCCGTGTGATAAGCAGGTGTTTGTGAGGTAATCATATAGTTTGGTGGTGGTTGCGGTGAGTCGCAATTTGAAGTAATTGGTGTCGCTCATCTTCGTATTTTTTAGTGTAAACGCTCGGTAAAAATATTATCAAAGGTAAACAGGCTTTTTAATATATGGCACTTAGCGGGGGGAGGTTTACATTTATTTACTGATTCTCGTCATTCATACAGGCAATGGGTCGAAACATACATTTTTCTGGATTACGGCTAGCGGTCCCTGTAATCTTACAACCATGATTGAGGGAGCAATTTTTAGTAGTCTTCGCTGTGCCAGCCGGTGATTTTTCCCATCAGTCTTACAGGTGATCACCCGAAAAACCTTCATTAAAGAGTAGGGACCTAAAAAAAACGTGATGAAAGAAAAATCAGATTGTGATTGCACTACCAGCGCTGTTATCGATTCCGAAGCAAAAATCCATGTGACTGATTGTCAAAAGGCGATTGGTTACGTCGTTTTTGACTGTATCTGTCTGTTCCTTGGCGCTTCTGGCCTCCGTGCAACTGTAAAAGGAGAAACCATTGAAGAAATGGCCAAATTGTCTATCAAGGCAACGACCGCGATTGAGCAGCAGATTGAGATGATTGCTCACGAGGGAGCCACTTTGCAACAGCAGGCGCGCGCTGTTTTTAACGTCGTGTCAACTTTACAGGCCGGAGGGAGGCTGGGTGCCATCTTTGGTGCATTTGTCAAGAGCCTCAAATGGTGGCAAATGGGACTGTATGCAGCGACCGGTTTGGGGACGATCCTGGCTGCCCTGGCTACTGATGGTGTGGCACTGGTTGCCGAAGTAGCACTACTCTTGTTAACTTTCACCTGGCTTGTAGCCGATTCTATACATGCAGTTAATACATGTTCTTTGTCCACAAAAAAGCCGCCCGAAGAGCCTCTTGCCGTCAACCCGTTTTCGAATCCGCTACCTTACCTGCCTCAGGGCGCTGTGATGACTGCCAATGGTTCTTTCCTCAGCTTTGTCAACGATCAGAATGACGATAAAGTAGCCTCCTTTAGTACCAACCGGACCAGTGTAGGAGATTGGGAAAGGTTTACCATTGAGACGGTAGACCGTGACAATCACCTTTTTGCCATCAAGACGCACTCTGGAAATTATGTTACCGCTGTGGATGGTGGTGGTCAGTCAGGAGCGAGTGGTACCGACTGGGCCGTTCGTTCTGACGCCACTTCTATAGGACCTGCCGAGGCTTTGATCATTCAAATGAACGAGGATGGTACTTATTCGTTCATGACACCACAGGGATACTATGTAACCGCTGTCAATAAAGGGGGCGTTGATAAAAAAGGGGATCCTATGCGCACCAATGCCACCAAAATTGGCCCGACAGAGATCTTTTCCCTGCAGACACTCCAGAATGACGGTTCCGCAGCGGAGCGATACCGTGTCACGGACCAGTCCACCGCGATTCAGGATTCTGGTTTTGAGTCTCCTAAAGTGAGCAATTATCAACGCGATCCGAATTCTACACCATGGAAATTCGACAATGGTACTGGCGTTGCTGCTAACAATAGTGATTTTACACGTAAAAACCCTCCGGCACCGGAAGGCAATCAGGTGGCTTTTATACAGTCAACAAGCCGCTTCAAACAGACTATCACTGTTTTACCTGGCAAGTACGTCATTAGTTTTTATGCTGCCCAAAGAGCAAACTGGGGGGGTACCAACACTTTCAAAGTATATGTTGATGGTGAAACTGTGTACACCTGCACACCTTCAGGTACTGATTACAAGCAGTACACTACCTCAAAGTTTGAGCTTTCGGGTGGTAATCACATTTTGAAGTTTGAAGGGAAAAACAGTGGGGATAATACTTGTTTTGTAGATCAAATAGTGGCCAGTAAGGTAGATTGAGATTTTTATCCTTGCTGAATTGAAATGAGAAAGAGGCTGCTCAAAACTGGCAGCCTCTTTTTTTATTTTACAGAATGAACTCTTTTTCTGAATTCATCTTCAGCTCATTGTCAAGTCTACTGTTGTTGTTTGACAATCTGCACGGGAAACTACCGCTTTCCCATTCCTCGTACGTCTACTACTTTCTGCATCGTACGGCCCCCACTTCCTCCTCTGATCCATGCTTTTTGAGATGCTGAGAAAGAGTAATGAGCTAGCTTTTCCAATTTGATTTTTTGAGTTTTTTCCATGATCAACTATTTTGAATTTAAATACATTAAACTGTGGACGGCAATCATGAACGTTGATTCACCCTGCCATCTTATACAACGGTTTTTTAGATAAAATAGTCTAAGATGCTCCAAAGAATTGAACTGATGCTGGTGGATTTTAAATGATTTTTCTTTTCTGCGGAAGTTTGAGGGAGAAATGAAGTCTATCAAACCCAATGCATCTAGACAACCCCAATAGTTTGAAAATACCCATTCATACTGCCCATCACTGGATTCTGCTGATTGCTTCTTTCCCTGAATTCAGGGATTATGCAAAACACTGAATCACGCGATTTGATGCCAGTCATTTGATCAGTATTTTTGGTCCTTTCCTACACAGAGGAGATATTTACCCCGGAAATAGCGCTTATGGATATACGAGTTGTGATCGTTGATGATCATCACATGTTTTTAGAGGGAATCAGCTCACTATTGAGTGACCACGAAAGTATCAAAATCGTGGAAAGAGCTGATAGTGGCATTGATGCACTGAAAAAATTGTCTCAAAACAGTGAGGTAGATTTACTGATTACCGACCTGAGCATGCCAGACCTCGATGGGTTTGAACTGTGTGCCAAAATCAAATCGGCCTACCCTGACATCAAAGTGCTGATGCTCTCAATGCATAGTGACAGTGCATCCATTAAAAAGGCGATCAAGGCAGGCGCCAATGGTTATATCCTGAAAAACACAGGCCATAACGAGTTGATTAAGGCCATCACGACGCTCTATGATGGTGAAAACTACTTTAGTGGACCGGTAAAAGATAAGCTGGTAGCCGACATTGCCGGAAATGAAACTCAGGACTTACACGAAGAGGTGAAATTGACAAAAAGGGAGGTTGAGGTATTGAAATTAATCGCCATGGAATATACCTCTCAAATGATCTCTGAAGAACTCTTCATCAGCTTTCACACCGTGGAGAGCCATCGGAAAAATCTAATGAAAAAGCTATCTACCAACAACCTGGGCGGTCTCATCAAGTATGCACTAAAGAAAGGGTATGTCGACTGATCAAGAAGCAAAATCACCACGCAAACTCCTTACGCTGTCGGTTGCCTCATTCTTTTTCAGTACCTTCTCGCTCTTAATGCTGCCTTATTTTGCGGCTGCACTTACTCTCAGCAACCAGGAGGTCACTTCCACAGAAAAACCGGCCATTCATCTCACAGAGGACCAGCTTCAAAATCTTCAGCTCAATTTTGAGACACTGCAATCTGCCAAAGCCGATGAAGACTGGGGTGATTACCTCAAAGGGCTCTTTGACAGATCTTTCTTATTCCAAAAGTACAGTTTTTATGACTCTGCTATCTTATACGCAACGAAATGCATTACGCTGGGGCAACAATACCAAAATGCCGAGTACATAGGCAAAGGCTACAACCAGATGGGTACTATTTACACCCAATGGGGTGACAAACAGGAAGGGCTTAAATATTACCTGGAGGCACTCAAAGTATTCAGGGAAGCCAATTTTCAGCCTGGGATAGGCACGGCTTTGTTCAAAATCGGAAATTACTATAATAAAGAAGCTTTATATGACCGGGCCGCCAGTAATTTCAAGGAAGCCTTACTGATTTTCAGAGCAGGAAACAAGAAAAGACAGATCTGCGGTGTACTCAATAACCTGGGGCTGATCTATTTCAGGACTAAACGGTACGACAAGGCCATTGACTATTTCCAGCAGTCGCTGGACTATGCGATGGCAAATGAACTGTTCAATAGAGTTCCTCTTCGCGAGTTGAACCTGGGCAGGGCATACCTGAAAATGGAAAACTATCAAGCGGCTGACAGCCTGCTCCACAGTGCCTACGAGCATGCCATTACTTACAAAGAAACAGCTGCACAGTCTACGTGTCTTGCTTACTTAGGGGTGCTCAACATGGCCATCGGCCGTAATGAGGCTGGTTTGGTAAAATATCACAAGGCCCTGGCACTTTCCAAGGAATTTCAGTTCAAAGAAATTGAGCTGTTTGTACTGGAAAATATAGCCAACGCCTATGGGATCAACGGGAACTTTGAATATGCATTCCGATATCAACAAGCTTTCAAACACCTTGATGATAGCCTCAATAACGCCGATAAAATCCGTAGAACTGCCATGTTGCTGGAGCGGTTTGAGGTGGATAGCAAGAATCAGGAACTGGCAGTGATGCGCAAAAAAGAGAAATCCCATACGCTGCAATTACAAACAGGTATTGTGATCTTACTGCTGCTTACTTTACTGCTCATTGTTCTCTACATGTATTTCCAAATCAAGCAGCGGAGTCTGAAAATGGATATCCGGCACAAAGAGATGATCAATCAAAAAAAGGTGGATCAATTACTCACACAAATGGAGCTGGGCAATATCAAAAGTAAGCTTGAGGGGCGGGAACTGGAGCGAAAAAGAGTGGCGCAGGAGCTACACGATGGCATTGGTGGTTCTCTTGCCGGCATCAAGCTCAACTTGATTAAAATTGAAAAATCCAGGCAGCAGATGGCAACAGACCTCACAACGGTGATTGACAGAGTAGATGTGATTTGTGAGGAGGTAAGGGCTGTGGCGCACGACCTCATTCCTCCTTCTTTTTCTGATAATTCCCTCACCGAACTGATAGAACAATTCATCTCCCGGTATGCCCGTGACGGTAAAACTACTTTCTACTACGAGTTGTATCCCAAAAGGGAGATCGACGCGCTAGATGTTCAGCTACAAATAGCGCTGTACAGAATTATTCAGGAGATCATCGTCAATATCAGGAAGCATGCGAAGGCAACGGAAGTAAATCTATCACTGATCCTGCACGATGACTATATCAACCTGCTGGTGGAAGATGATGGGGTAGGATTTGATAGTCAACAAAAGAAGTCGGGGCTGGGGCTGAAGAACATACATGCGCGGGTGGCAGGTCTCAAAGGCACTATTTCACTGGATTCGCAAGCTGACAGAGGTACAACTATCAACATTGACCT